>Ga0102954_1000733_pt1 | contig 9893 bp, 9 predicted proteins | sample SalPonA_C_H2O_MG_FD_78511 | JGI IMG/M metagenome (GOLD analysis project Ga0102954, IMG submission 78511) | Water microbial communities from South San Francisco under conditions of wetland restoration - Salt Pond MetaG R2A_C_H2O_MG | ecosystem: Environmental > Aquatic > Non-marine Saline and... | reverse complement strand
TCGCGGGGCGTTTCTGTGCATAGGTGGCGAAAAAAGAATCCCTATTATCACTCCCATCATAAACAAGACTAACCGTAATTGCGGTTTGGGAGCATAGCAGTGTTCAAGAAAAACGATCTAATTCAGGGGTTCGACGACGTTTTGTGGAGTGCGATTGAGCACGAGAATAGACGTCAGGAAGAACATATTGAGCTGATCGCATCTGAAAATTACACCAGTCCGCGGGTAATGCAGGCGCAAGGCTCCGTCCTGACGAATAAATACGCTGAAGGCTACCCAGAGAAACGCTATTACGGGGGCTGTGAGTATGTCGATATTGTTGAACAACTGGCGATTGATCGCGCTAAAGAGCTATTCGGTGCTGCGTACGTTAACGTTCAACCGCATTCGGGTTCTCAGGCAAACGCTGCCGTCTACCTAGCGCTCTGCGCCCCCGGTGACACTGTGTTGGGGATGAGTCTGGCGCACGGTGGACACCTGACTCACGGTTCTCATGTCAACTTTTCGGGCAAGATCTATAACGCTGTGCAGTATGGTCTGGATGAAACCACAGGTGAGATTGATTACGCACAGGTTGAAGCGTTGGCACTCGAGCACAAACCAAAAATGATTTTAGCGGGCTTCTCGGCTTACTCACGTATCGTCGATTGGGTACGTTTCCGCGAGATCGCGGACAAAGTCGGCGCGTACCTGTTCGTCGATATGGCGCATGTTGCCGGTCTGGTTGCGGCCGGTGTCTACCCTAACCCAGTACCTTTTGCTGATGTGGTTACCACAACCACCCACAAAACGCTTCGTGGCCCGCGGGGTGGTCTGATTCTGGCGCGCGATAACGAACTGGAGAAGAAGCTGAATTCAGCCGTATTTCCCGGCGGGCAGGGCGGTCCTTTGATGCATGTGATAGCGGCTAAAGCGGTCGCCTTCCAAGAGGCGCTGTTGCCTGAATTCAAAGCATACCAGCAACAGGTGGTAAAGAACGCTCAGGCGATGGCGCAGGTGTTTATCGATCGCGGGTACGACGTGATTTCTGGTGGGACAGACAACCACCTGTTCCTGCTCAGTCTGATTAAACAGGGGCTAACCGGAAAGGATGCGGACGCCGCGTTAGGACGCGCAAACATCACCGTAAACAAAAATGCGGTGCCGAATGATCCTCAGTCACCTTTTGTGACCTCGGGTCTACGCATCGGTTCACCGGTTGTTACCACGCGTGGTTTTGGCGAAGAGGAGTGTCGCACGTTGGCGGGCTGGATAGCGGACCTTCTGGATGTGCTCAATCAGCCGGAGGCGCTGGAAGCAAAAATTTCTGACGTTCAGAGCAAAGTTAAGGCGCTCTGTGCAGAGTATCCTGTCTACGCATAATTGATTGAGTCTCGGTGGTTAAGGCCACCGGGCATAGATGAGGGAGCTGACACGATGCAGCACTATTCGGGTTTTGGGCTTATTAAGCACAGCCTCAGCCATCACGAAAATTGGCAGCGCGCATGGCGCAACCCAACACCAAAGAAAAAGTACGATGTCATCGTAATAGGCGGTGGCGGTCATGGTTTAGCGACCGCTTACTATCTTGCTAAAGAGTTTGGCGTGACAAATGTTGCTGTCATCGAGAAGGGTTATCTGGGTGGTGGAAATACCGCACGTAACACAACTATTGTGCGTTCGAACTACCTCTGGGACGAAGCGGCTCATCTCTACGCGCATGCGATGAAGCTCTGGGAGGGTCTCTCGCAGGATCTTAATTACAACGTGATGTTCTCTCAGCGTGGCGTGCTCAACTTGGGTCACACTCTGCAGGATATGCGCGATATTCAGCGTCGTGTGAACGCAAACCGCTTAAACGGTATTGATGGCGAAGTACTGGATACCAAGCAGGTACAGGAGTTAGTGCCTCACATGGACTGCTCAGCTAATACCCGCTATCCGGTCCTGGGGGCCTCCTGGCAGCCACGCGCCGGCGTTGCGCGTCATGATGCAGTTGCATGGGGTTATGCACGGGGTGCTGATGCGCACGGTGTGGATCTGCTGCAGCAGACTGAGGTGACGGATTTGATCATCGAAGATGGCACCATCGTTGGTGTTAAGACCAATCGCTATGGTGACATCATGGCTGACCGCGTGGGTGCGGTTGTCGCAGGTAACTCAAGTGTCGTTGCAAAGATGGGTGGTTTTGAGCTTCCACTAGAATCTCACCCTCTGCAAGCACTGGTCTCTGAACCAATAAAACCGATCCTCGATACCGTTGTAATGTCTAACCACGTGCACGGTTATGTCAGTCAGTCGGATAAAGGCGACCTGGTAATCGGTGCCGGTATTGATGGTTACAACGGCTACGGCCAACGCGGCTCATTCCCAACGATTGAGCATACGCTGCAGGCCATTGTGGAGCTCTTCCCAATCTTTAGTCGTGTCAGAATGAATCGTCAGTGGGGAGGTATCGTTGATACCTGTCCTGACGCTTGTCCCATCCTCAGTGAAACGCCGGTTAAGAACCTCTACTTCAACTGCGGTTGGGGTACGGGTGGCTTTAAAGCGACTCCGGGTTCCGGACACGTTTTTGCCGCGTCACTGGCAAAAGGTGAGATGCATCCCCTGGCTAAGCCATTCTCGATGTTCCGTTTCCATAATGGTGCCCTGGTCGATGAACACGGCGCAGCTGGCGTGGCTCACTAACGAGGAATAAGCAATGCTACATATTTACTGCCCTCACTGCTGCGAGTACCGCGAAGAGGAAGAGTTTCACGTAAAGGGACAGGCACACCTTGCCCGTCCTCTGGATCCCGATGCCTGTTCAGACAAGGAGTGGGGTGAGTACCTCTACTTCCGTAAGAATCCCCGCGGTCTTCACCATGAACTTTGGGTGCATGCTGCGGGTTGTCGCAAATTTTTCAATGTTACGCGCGATACGGTTAGCTACGAAATTAAAGAGGTCTACCTGGTAGGTGAAAAACCATCGGTCGTCGCTCATTCAGGCAGCGCCAAGTAGGGAGTGGAGTCATGACACAGAAAAACCGCCTCCAGACTGGTGGGCGCATCAATCGTAGCAAGCCTCTGAGCTTTGTCTACAACGGTAAACAGTTCAAGGGTTTTGAGGGTGATACGCTGGCCTCTGCGATGTTGGCTAACGGTATCGATGTGATCGGCCGTAGTTTTAAATACAGCCGCCCCCGCGGTATCGTAGCGGCTGGTGCAGAGGAACCAAATGCGGTCATGCAGTTGGGTGCGACTGAAGCCACACAGGTACCCAACGTCCGTGCAACTCAGCAGGAGTTGTTTGAAGGTCTGGTGTCGGGTGCGACCAATGGCTGGCCGAGCGTCGATAATGACCTGATGGGTATCGTGGGTAAGGTCGGTGGTAAAATGATGCCCCCCGGCTTTTACTATAAGACCTTTATGTACCCACAGTCGATGTGGGAAACCTATGAGAAATTTATCCGCAAGGCTGCGGGTCTGGGTAGCTCTCCGCTGGAGAACGACCCCGATAGTTATGAAAAAATTAACCAGCACTGTGACGTGTTGGTTGTAGGCGCAGGCCCTGCAGGTCTGGCGGCTGCGCTAACAGCTGGTCGCGCAGGTGCACGCGTTATTCTGGCTGATGAGCAGTCTGAGTTTGGCGGCAGCCTGCTGGGTACTCGAGAGACCCTGAATGGCGAAGAGGCTGCTCACTGGGTGGCTGATGTAACCGCTGAATTGGCGGGTATGAAGGATGTGATGTTGTTGCCACGTTCTACGGTTAATGGCTACCACGATCACAATTTTCTGACGATTCATCAGCGCAACACTGATCACATTGCTGATAAAGCACCTGCAGGTCAGGCGCGTCAGACACTGCACCGTGTGCGAGCAAAATGGGTCGTTCTGGCAACTGGTGCACACGAGCGTCCACTGGTCTACGGCAACAACGACGTACCGGGCTGTATGATCGCCAGTGCAGTATCGACCTACATCAACCGCTACGGCGTCGTACCGGGTAACGAGCTGGTCGTAATGACGACCAATGACGGTGCCTATCAGACCGCATTTGACTGGCAGGACGCGGGTCGCAAGGTTGTTGCTATTGTCGATACCCGTCAAAACCCTCAGGGTGCCCAGGTAGCAGAGGCGAGCAAACGCGGCATTCAGTTAATCAAAGGCTCTGGCATTATTGATGTCGCTGGTAGCAAGCGCGTTTCCGGCGTCAGCATTGCGGCTCTAAGTGCAGACGGTTCTGCCGTAAACGGCTCAGTGACAAAACTGAGCGCAGATACAGTCGCCACTAGCGGCGGTTGGAGTCCAGTTATTCACCTTGCTGGCCACACGGGAAGCCGTCCGGTGTGGGATGAGAAGGTGGCTGGTTTCCTGCCTGGGCCGACAGTTGAGAAGCGGTTGATAGCGGGTGCGATTGCGGGTGACTTTACGACTGCTGGCGCGCTTGCACAGGGTGCTGAGGCAGGACGCAAGGCGTGCGCTGAACTGGGTATGGATCAACCCATCATAGAGTTGCCCACAACCCAAGAACGTGTTGAACATCCAGCGATGACGCTGTTCCATATTCCGCATGTGAAGAAGACATCTGAAGCGCCAAAGCAGTTCGTTGACTATCAGAACGACGTGACTGCTGCGGGTATCGAGCTGGCGTGTCGTGAAGGTTTTGAGTCGATTGAGCACGTCAAGCGTTACACCGCGTTGGGCTTCGGTACTGATCAGGGCAAACTGGGCAACATCGCCGGTATGGCGATCGCGGCTAAAGCGACCGGGCGTACGATTCCTGAAACAGGCACTACGATCTTCCGTCCGAACTACACTCCGGTCACTTTCGGTGCGCTGGTAGGTCGAGACCGTGGTGAGCTCTTCGATCCTAAACGCTATACGGCGATGCACAAGTGGCATGTAGAAAATGGTGCTTTGTTTGAGGATGTAGGTCAGTGGAAACGTCCCTGGTACTTCCCGAAGGCGGGCGAAACGATGCAGCAGTCACTGGATCGTGAGTGTAAAGCGACCCGCGAGTCCGTCGGTATTCTGGATGCATCGACTTTGGGTAAGATCGATATTCAGGGTAAGGACGCGCGTGAATTCCTTGGTCGAGTCTACACCAACGCCTGGGCCAAACTGGCCGTCGGCAAGTGCCGTTACGGTCTGATGTGTGGCGAAGATGGCATGGTGTTCGACGACGGTGTTACCTCCTGTCTGGGCGAAAACCACTTCATTATGACAACCACGTCCGGTGGTGCAGCACGTGTCTATGAATGGCTAGAGCTCTACCATCAGACGGAGTGGCCGGAGCTAGAGGTCTACTTCAACACGGTCACCGATCACTGGTCGACTATGACAATCTCTGGTCCGAACAGCCGTAAACTGCTGGAGGAGCTGACCGATGCAGATGTATCCAATGAGAACTTTGGTTACATGGACTGGCGTGAGATGAAAGTCGCGGGTGTTCCTGCGCGCGTCTTCCGCATCTCGTTCACCGGTGAGCTGTCGTTCGAGATCAACGTTCAGGCGAACTTTGGTCTGCATGTGTGGGAAAAACTGTTTGAGAAGGGTGCCAAGTACAACCTAACGCCATACGGCACGGAGACCATGCATATTCTGCGTGCCGAGAAAGGCTTCATCATTGCCGGTCAGGATACCGACGGCTCTGTACACCCCTACGATCTCGGTATGGGCTGGGCAGTATCACAGCAGAAACCCTTCAGCTTTATCGGCAAACGCGGTATGGCTCGCGAGGACTGTGTGCGTGATAACCGTAAGCAGTTGGTTGGTCTTAAAACCACAGATCCAAGCGTTGTATTGCCAGAGGGCGCGCAAGGGGTGTTCGACCCTAAAGCGCCAATCCCAATGCCTATGGTGGGTCACATTACGTCGAGCTACTGGAGTGCCAACCTTGGCCACAGTATCGCGATGGGCTTGGTAAAAGGCGGTTTAGACCGCATGGGTGAGAAGGTTTACTACCCACTGGCTGACGGTCGGGTCGTAGAAGCCGAGATTTGTAGTCCGATCTTCCTGGATCCTAAAGGGGAGCGTCAAAATGTCTGACACTAAAAACGTTGCAATCATGAACCAGGTGCCAGACGCAGCTGCGGGCGTGCGTGCTGAATCACCGCTGCATCACGCCGATTTGGGCACAGTAGCGCAGAAAGGACTAAAAAGCGGGGGTGTCCACTTCCGCGAAATGGGGCTGCTAGGTCATCTGACGCTACGCTGTGATCCTAAAAATGCTGATCTGATAGCAGCTGCAGCAGGTGTTTTGGGTGTGGAGCTGCCGCTGAAGCCCCTCACTAGTGTTGAATCAGGTAGCACAATCGTGCGCTGGATTTCGCCTGATGAGTGGCTGATTACTGTTCCGAATGATCAATCCTTTGACTTGGAGAGTCGTTTCCGTGCTGAGATGAGTGGTCACTACTCTCTCGTTAACGGTAGCGGTGGCATGACTCTCTTTAAACTGAGTGGCGACAGAGTCGTTGATATGTTGAAGAAGGCGACCCCTGTTGATCTGCACGACTCAGAGTTCCCCGTGGGCAAGGTCGTATCTACCGTTTTTGCCAAGTCAGGTGCAATCATTCGTCGCACGGGCGCGACTGAGTTCGAACTGGTGGTTCGCCGCAGCTTTGCTGATTACCTCTGGCTCTGGATTCAGAGTGCCAGCCAAGAGTTTGGACTTGTTGTAGAAGCCTAAAACTTATAGAGGGCGAGTCTGTGCTTCAGGCTACGCCCCATTTACCCAGAGATTCTTATGAAAAAACCAGATTCCTGGATCTTCACTGCCAGCTGTCCAAGTGTGCTCGGTACAGTCGATGTTGCCACCCGCTTCATGGCAGAGAATGGATACTATGTTGACGAGATTCACTCGTTTGATGATAACGTTGCGGGCCGATTCTTCATCCGAGTGGAGTTTCGACCTCAGTCGGGAGAGTGCAATATCGAGCTGTTCAACCAGCAGTTCGCAGCCCGTGCGCAAGAGTTCCAGATGGAGTGGGAGCTGACGCCGCCAGATCATCGCCCACGTGTTGCGATTTTAGTGTCCAAGTTCGATCACTGTCTCAATGACCTTCTTTATCGTTACCGCACCGGTCAGTTAGCGATTGAAGTGCCCGTGATCATCTCTAATCATCCAGATCTTGAACATCTGGCCCAGTGGCACGGTATTCCCTACTACCATCTGCCAATAACGCCTGAAACCAAACCCCAGCAGGAAGCTGAAATTATCCGCCTGCTCGAAGATTATGAAATCGATCTCGCTGTACTGGCGCGCTACATGCAGGTGTTGTCACCCGAGATGTGTTCGTATCTTGATGGCAAAGCGATCAATATTCACCACAGCTTACTACCCGGCTTTAAGGGCGCTCGACCTTACCATCAGGCATGGGAGAAAGGTGTTAAAATGGTGGGTGCGACGGCGCACTACGTTAACAATGACCTCGATGAAGGCCCTATCATTACCCAGGGCATACAGACCGTTGATCACGCTCACTACCCAGAAGATCTAGTGGCTAAAGGGCAGGATGTTGAACGCGTTACACTGTTTAATGCGGTGCGTTACCACATCCAAAAGCGCGTTTTTCTTCACGGAAAACGCACCGTGGTGTTCAGCAACTAAGTGCTTTCAACAGTGATAAAAGGAGAGCAAGGCGCTCTCTTTTTTTTGTAAACGGCACAGTAAAGATCATCTGCAACTGTGGTTAGCTCGTTGTTAACTATCAAACCAACCGACTTTCTCTTAGCAGCTACTCTGACTACGAAAGCGATGCTTTATTCAATCACCTAGGAAGTAGTTGCCGCTATCGTTTGCAACTACTTCGTTACGCCGCGCTCGATCAATTGCTAACCAAAACCCCTTCACATTCAACTTTTTCGACCAGTAGTTGCACGAGTCTTAATCGAGCCGCTTACTTCAAATATTTAAAATTACTGGTATCTATCCCATCGAGGTGAAGTGTATTTGTATTATTTCCTTGTGAGCGCAGCTCTTGCAATTTCAATTGTTCAAGACTGATCCTAACCTTTCGTTGAATGGCTTCTTGCTCTGTTTCGCATTGTCTAAACCCGTCTGACCATCCCTGCGCATATTGCGTATCGGATGAAAATCTTGTCACATCTTTTCTAAAGTCATCAAGTATGCTGCCACCCGCCTTTCGACCAGAGTGACAACCATCATCGAAACCATCCGCGTAAGCGAGAGGATAGCCTTGTTGTATCATCGACTCCTTCTGGCTTACACAGCCGTTGAGCAGAATCGTAGACACCATCACTGAGATAACAACTTTTAAGGTATTCATATAGGTTTTCCTTCTTTGTTAAACGTCGTTGATGATCCGCGCAAAAAACCACAAAGAATCACGATAACTAAGACACCAATGACGGGTATTAAATTGAAAAGTAGCCAAAATTTGGACTTGCCTAAATTGCGCAGACGCTTCGTTTGCGCTGCAAGTGCGATCCAAATGACACCGATAAAATTGATTAGATTGATTGCGCTCAAGGCAAGAGTGACTGGCTCATCCCGTTGGATAAACCCTACAAGGCGACTAAAAATGTCGCCCCAGATCAACAAAATTAGAACTACAATCCAAAAATCACGCCTTGAAGTGTGTCCCTGAAAACTGAAAAGAAAAGATAAGCAACGCTTCACGATACGCCTTTCTAGCTAACAGTACATTTACGTCAAAGGGCATCTTTCTCGTAGATCCGCTATACACATAAGAATATTCGACGCTCACTATAGTAGCATAGCCCTTTTCAGTGCTTTGAACAGTAAACGTCCGTACCCAATTGATGTTTGCTTCGACTGTGAGCGAACAAAGATAATTTCGTTGGATATGATCGTTAGCCACTCGTGCCAGATTCTGGCTTCACAGAGGGTTGTGTTTAAAGCAGGTGTTCCTCTAAGTGAGCAATATTATCGCATCCAATTTGACTGAGGTTGGCTCTTAGATCCGCCTCAAGTATGTCTATCAGATGCTCAACACCTCGCTGTTGAAATGCAGCAACAGCATATTGGAACGCACGCCCAACCATGACTAGATCAGCACCTTTCGCTAACCCTCGCATGACATCCAAACCACCCGCTACGCCTGAATCATAGATAAGTGGGAAAGCAACCCCAACCGCCTCCCGAATTTTTGGTAACTGATCAATAACGGCGGGGCCAGCTTCAAACTGCCGACCAAAGTGATCCGTTTCAACAACGACGAGCGCAATTCAATGTCGGCGAGCAATTGTTCCAACTTCCGAAGTAATTTGGTCTCTGTGCATGAACTGCATTCATTGCACGCTTTGATCTCTTTGCACTCTGATGCTAGATGCATCTGGTGGTGAATTATCGGCGCGTGCTTACTGACAAAACGATCTATTTGTGACCGAACTCGCTCCAGCTCAACTTCAGTTTGGCTGTAATCCAATTCCATATAGCTAACCTTAACCGCTAATACTTGCAGGTTAGTTAAAAAGCTGAATCTCTACAAATGGAGTTAATGAAAAATTCACATAAGGAAAAATATTGCACGAGTTACAGCGTTATTAGGAGAGCTAAAATATCTCGTCACGGATCGTAAATTGCCGTTCGCGAGTACTTAACCGAAACGGCTCTTTATTGAAGTGTTAGTTGTCTCTTCAGAGCGATAACATTTCTTACCCTCTCGCTTTGCTGCATAGAGTACTTGATCAGCTCGATCAAGAACCATCTCACCGTCTCTATCTTCGTTATTGATCAGCACAGCGCCCATACTGAGGCCTAGGTCGAGACCTTTAAAATCGTGTTCGCGCACGAAATGTGACAGCTCTTTCTCTAAGCGTCTGTGGAACTTCGCACCCGATTCAATAGTTGAGAATGGGAAAATACAGATAAACTCATCACCACCCACGCGGTAAGATCTATCGACCGAACGTGAGTGTTGGAGGGACTTTTTTGCAATGAATTG
>Ga0102954_1000730_pt1 | contig 9912 bp, 8 predicted proteins | sample SalPonA_C_H2O_MG_FD_78511 | JGI IMG/M metagenome (GOLD analysis project Ga0102954, IMG submission 78511) | Water microbial communities from South San Francisco under conditions of wetland restoration - Salt Pond MetaG R2A_C_H2O_MG | ecosystem: Environmental > Aquatic > Non-marine Saline and... | reverse complement strand
ACAAGAATAAGAGCGCTATCCCTGCTCCGAATCGTTCCGCCAACACTGTCCAGATGGATCAGGAGATCGACTCTTATCGCGTGGACCAGGCAATACGCTCGAAAGTTGGTAATCTGAACAAGGAGGTTACAGACAAAATAGACTCAGATGACGAAAAGCCTTCACCAGGGCTGAGTCAGGAAAAACCTGTTGAAAAAGATGTTCTGGATCGCGGTTACAGTCAATGGCGTAGAAGCGTCGACCCCGGACTCTCCTTAAAACTATCTCAGTCAAAGGATACTGTTGACGGTGATTTGAAGCGCGGCTACAGCCAGCTCCAAAAGAGTCGTGACGCAGAGATATCCCCTGATCTAACCCAAGTCTCTCCAGCACAATCACCGGTTATCGATGCACTTATGATCGAGCAGGCCATCATGGAAAAAATTGGTGTCGAGCCAACGGCAGCTTCTCGATCCGTCACTCTGGTTGACCTGAAAAAGAAATAATATGAAGCACCTAATTTTTTGAATATGTTATGATTCCAGCATTATGTCATCATGTTTATACTGAACACAGACAGAAAGCACCGGCGCCATGGTAACAGCCAAGAACTTTATTACGGTTAAAAACAGTAGGCTCCTTCAAGATCTTTCAGATCAAGATCTAGACGGACTCGCTACCTATTGTGAAATGCGCACAATGAATGAAGGGACGACTGTCTTCATAGAAAACATGCCTGGGGAATCACTCTTTTTAATCACTAAAGGTTCGATACGTATTTCCAAAATGTTTGCTGAAGGTGATGAGAAAACCCTTGTCGTGCTTGGCCCTGAGGATGTCTTTGGAGAGATGGCTGTAATTGATGGCTTGCCCCGTTCTGCAACGGCTCGTGTTGCAGAGAATGCCGAGCTAATTAGCTTCAAAAAGAAAGACCTGGAGCGACTTTGCAGCGAAGATGCAGCATTGGCTTTAAAATTGGTAAGTAATATTGTCAAGGTCTTCAGTCAGCGTGTGCGGGAGTCAAGCGAGGAGTACCGAGACATGCTGATCTGGTCGATGCAGAAACCATGAAAAAAACGCGGAGTGCGACCATGCCGACGAAATTCATCCTGGTTGTTTCAATCCTTCTTCTTTGTTCTGCCTGTTCTGTTAGCGTCTCGCCGATAGCCACACCTACAGGTATAATCAACCCTGAAGACAATTCTCTGACAGAAACCCATGATGGTGTGTCTTTTACTGTCAAGCTTGATCAACTGAGTTTTGGCCCATATCAACAGGTCGATAACATCACCTCGTTTCATGTCAACATAAACAATCAGACAGAGAGCCAGATCTCTTTTCCCTCCAGTGCTTTTCTCCTTAAAGACGGCAACGGTCGGCAGTATCGTTCAATAACTCCGGAGAGAGTCCGGGAGATTGTTAGTAAGGATTCTGTTTATCTGATTCCATATCCTTATGTTGGCTACTACTACCTTGAGGATCAGGCAAGAGTCGCTTACCAGAACACCTTCTCCAGTTCATTGCCTTTCTATGCTGAATACCACCCCCAGGACATCTTTACTCGCGCTCTTACTGAAGAACCCCTGCTCAAAAAATCGAATGCCTCTGGCCTGGTTTACTTTATTGCCGATCTTGAGAGATCGAACTATGCCGAACTCCTGATCTTCCCAGACCAGGAGGCTTCCGGAGAACCACTGCTTAAATTCCCCTTTGCCATTAAAAAGTAATTCACTGTACAGCCTTTTCGCCTCCGTTTACGGGGGCTTTTTTGCTGGAAGAAAATTGTTTCTCCGGGGCCAATAATGCTGGAACTCATATTAAATCAGAAACTGATCTTTGGGCTGATGGGTGGTCTGGGCCTGTTCCTGTTCGGCATGAAAATCATGTCGGAAGGCTTGCAAAAAATCGCCGGCAGCCGAATGAGAAAGATCCTCAGCGCCCTGACGAACAACCGTATTGTTGGGACCCTGGTTGGCATTGCGGTGACCGCAATGATCCAATCCTCGAGCGCCACGACCGTCATGGTGGTCGGCTTTGTTAATGCGGGATTGATGTCACTGGTTCAGTCGATTGGTATCATCCTTGGCGCCAATATCGGCACCACGGTCACGGCCCAGTTGATCGCTTTTAAAATCACCAAATACGCCTTGCCGGCAATCGGTATTGGCGCAGGCTTCAAGCTTTTTACAAAAAACAAGAAATGGAGCTATTTCGGCGAAATCCTGCTCGGCTTTGGCCTGCTGTTTTTTGGGCTTTCAGTTATGAAGCAGGCCTTTGACCCACTGAAGACCAGTGATGAGTTCCGCCAACTCTTCATGATCGTTGGTGACAACCATCTCGTTGGTGTCATGATCGGTGCGATTCTAACAATGATCGTACAGAGTAGCAGTGCAACGATCGGTATTACCATTGCCCTGGCAACCAGTGGTATTCTTTCCTTTGACGCAAGTGTTGCACTGATTCTCGGTGAAAACATCGGCACGACGATTACTGCCAACCTGGCGGCCATTGGTACCAATCTGGCTGCACGTCGGACCGCCTTTGCTCATTTCCTTTTTAATTCGCTCGGTGTTTGTTACATGCTGCTCTTTTTCCCATTCTTCCTGAGCTTTATCTCATCGATGACTCCCGGTGATGCTGATTTTGTCATACAGACTCAAGATCAGGTCGCTCGAATGGGCGGAGAGCTTGGAGACAAACCTTTTATCGCAAGGCATATCGCGAACACCCACACCATGTTCAACATCGTCAACACAATTATCTTCCTGCCTCTGGTTGGACTCTTGGCGAAAATTAGCACGCTCGTTATACGGGGCAGTGATGAAGATATTGAATTTCACCTTAAGTATCTCGACAACAGGGTTCTGAGCACCCCTCCTATCGCTTTGGCTCAGGCGCGTTCAGAAACCCGTCGCATGGCTAAGGTTGCAGGAGAGATGGTCGATGAGACTCTGCTCTTTTTGCAGGACAATGATTTGAAGAAGATTCCCGGTTTGGAGAAAAAAGAGGATCTTACGGATGTTTTGCAGAAAGAGATTACCGATTTCCTGGTCAAGTTGTCACAAAAATCAATCACACAAGAATCTTCCCAGGAAGTTGCTTCGATGATGAATATGGTCAACGACCTTGAACGTGTCGGCGATCACTGTGAAAACCTTTGGACCTTGAACCAGAGAAAGCTGGATCAGAAAATTACTTTCTCAGACATTGCGATGAATGAAATTTCTGAAATTTCAAAGCTGACCCGTGAGTTCCTGGCGACAATCATTCAAGCGCTCGAAGATAAAAACACAGGAATCTTCGATGAAGCTCACAGGTTGGAAGACGGTATCGACGATTTGGAAGAACGCCTGCGAAACAACCATGTCAAGCGCCTGAATACAGGAGAGTGTACGGTTAACTCCGGTCTGATCTTTATCGATATGCTGCACAATTTTGAAAAAATTGGTGACCATACCTACAACTTTGCCAAAGCTGTTGTCGGTATAAAATAATGTTGGCCGCGATTGATGCCGGGAGCAACACCCTGCGTTTGCTGATTGGCAAGGTTCAGAACGGCAAAGTTGCCCCGTTACTTTACGAACGTCGGATCTGCCGTCTCGCTGGTGGTTTCAAAGATGAAGAGGGTTTATCTCCTGAAGCGATGGAGAGAACCCTCTTTGCTTTTTTACAGTTTGCAGATGTTTGTGAAAAGAACAAAGTCAAGAAGGTGAGGGCGGTTGGTACTGCGGCCTTTCGTCAAGCCATAAACGGTGAAAAGTTTGTGAGCAAAGTCCGCTCTGCAACTCATCTGCCTCTTCATGTTATCTCCGGAGAAGAGGAAGCTGAAACGATGGCGGCAGGCGTGCTCTGTGCTCTCGACCCAATCCCTGACCATGCCTTGATTGTCGATATTGGAGGTGGTAGCACTGAGTTCGTGCTTTGCGCTAAACAGAAGGTCCTTTGGGTACGAAGTTTACCTTTAGGTGTCGTGCGTCTTATAGAAGGGCATGAGAGTCCGCAGGCCAGACAGCATTTCATAACACAAACTCTTGCACAGCTTAACGTCGAATTGGAAAGCGCTTGTGTGTCCAACAAGGTTGATATTGATTCCGTTGCTCTCGTTGGAACCGCAGGGACAGTAACGACGCTCGCTGCTCTTGACCAGCAAATGACTGAGTATGACTGGAGGCAGATTAATAACTACGTCATGCCTCCATCAAAAATTCAGTATTGGCAAGAACTTCTGGCACCTTTATCACCCCTCGAGCGTGAATCCTTGCCGGGTATGGAGGCTGGTCGCGGCGACCTGATTCTTGCGGGCATTGAGATCATTCTGGGTGTGATGCAGCTGCTGCATAACACGTCTTTAACGGTCAGCGATTTCGGTATACTGGAAGGCCTTCTCCTTTCACTTGAAAGCTCAGAATAACAGAGCCATTTCGTTGACAATTCTGCTCAGTCTCCGCTATTATCAAGACCCTTTTGCCCAGAGCTTGAAAGCTGAGCTGTAATGGCAACACATCAAAACATTTCAGAGGTTTAGTCTATGCAAAAAACGATTTTGTCCGGCAATGAGGCTTTCGCCCGTGCCGCCTACGAGGCGGGTGTTACCGTTGCCTCTGCTTACCCGGGAACGCCTTCTACTGAAATCCTGGAAAACATAACTCAATATGAACGTATTGACGCCTCCTGGGCGCCAAATGAGAAGGTCGCTTTGGAAGTTGGGATCGGCGCAAGTATCGGTGGCGCCAGAACGATCGTGACGATGAAGCATGTTGGCGTCAACGTCGCTGCCGACCCACTGTTTACTTTCTCCTACACCGGGGTTCGTGGCGGTATGGTCCTGGTGGTTGCGGACGACCCCGAGATGCACTCATCACAGGACGAGCAGGATAGCCGCCACTACGCGCGCTTTGCCAAGGTGCCCATGTTTGAGCCTGCTGATAGCCAGGAAGCTCTGGATTTTACCCGCCTGGCTTTTGAGGTGAGTGAACAGTTTGACGCCCCAATTCTGGTTCGTAGTACGACTCGCATCTCTCACTCCAAATCGATCGTTGAGTTGGGTGAGCCTCTTATGGAGCTTCCTGAAACAGGACTGGTTCGCGACCCCAGCAAGTTTGTAATGTTACCTGGCAATGCCAGGATTCGTCATCCCCTGGTCGAAAAACGCCTCGAGGATATGTCCGAGTGGGCGTGCACCCAGGGGTTTAATCGTATTGAGGCCGGTGACGGTAAGCTTGGCATCATTACCTCAGGTGTCGCGTATCAATACGCCCGCGAAGTTTTCCCGGACGCAGACATCCTTAAGCTCGGTTTGGTCTACCCTCTGCCAAAGCAGATGATCCGTGACTTTGCCGCACGCTTTGACACTCTCTACGTGATTGAGGAGCTCGACCCCTTTATCGAAGAGCAGGTCAAGGCCATGGGAATTAACGTCATTGGCAAAGAAAAAGTTCCCATCTGCGGCGAACTGTCTCCCGGTCGTTTACGCCAGGCTTTTGATCTGAACCCTCCGAATCTGCCGCCAATCAAAGAAGATTTGCCGCCAAGACCGCCCAACATGTGTCCGGGTTGCCCTCATCGTGGCGTATTTCACGCACTAAACCGTCTCAAGGCTTATGTGACTGGTGATATAGGCTGCTACACCCTCGGCTTTATGCCGCCGCTCTCCGCGATGGATACCTGTATCTGCATGGGTGCCAGTATTGGTAATGCCACCGGCTTGAGCAAGGTCCTGAACGAGGAGGACCGTAAGAAGGTTGTCGCTGTTATCGGTGACTCCACTTTCCTGCATACCGGTATCAACGGCCTGATGGACATGGTTTACAATAAATCGACGGCCACGGTATTGATTCTGGACAACAGTACTACTGGCATGACAGGTCGTCAGGACAACCCGGCAACCGGCTACACTCTGGATGGAGAATTTGCCAGTCAGGTTGATCTGGAGGCAATCTGTCGGGCTCTCGGCGTCAAGCATGTTGAGACAGTCGACCCGGCGCAGATGGATACGACTCGCAAGGTTATCAAAGAAGCCATGGAGCGCCCCGAGGTTTCGGTCGTCATTACGCGTCGTCCCTGTGTTTTGATCAAGCATGAAAACGTTGTGGAGGATCTACCCCCTCTTTATGTCAAGTCCGATAAATGCGTTGCCTGCAAGGCCTGCCTGACGATCGGTTGTCCGGCGATTGAATGGGAGACGGGTAAAGACGGCTCAAAGGGGAACTGCAAGGTCGATCGTTTACTCTGTAATGGCTGCCAGGTTTGTATGCAATTATGTAAATTCGATGCTTTCGGAGTGTGCGATGACTGACAATAACGTAACCAATATATTGATGGCCGGTGTTGGCGGGCAGGGAACCCTGCTGGCCAGTGAAATCCTTTCCGAAGTACTGATGCAGGCTGGCTATGATGTTAAAAAGGCCGAAGTGCATGGTATGGCCCAGCGCGGTGGCAGTGTCGTCTCCCACGTTCGTTTTGGCAAGAAGGTTTATTCGTCAATCATCCCGGAAGGAGAGGTGGATGTCCTCTTTGGTTTCGAACTCCTTGAGACCTACCGTTATCTCCCGCTGGTCAAAGAATCGGGAGCCGTTGTGGTGAACAACCTGAAGATAGCGCCGCCGTCAGTTGCCCTTGGCAAAAGGGATTACCCGACAGATGTCGCTGCCAAGCTGAAAGAGTTGGTCGCCAACGTCCATGTTGTAGACGGCCTTCAGCTTGCCGAACAGGCAGGCAATTCGAGAACGGTTAACACCGTATTGTTAGGGGCTCTCTCCAACACCCTCGAGCCGACTCATGAGCAGTGGCTAGCGGCGATCAAGAGCCTGGTCCCTGAGCGATTCCTCGATGTTAACTTGAAAGCTTTTGAGTTGGGACGTCAGGTTCGTTAATCAGCCGTGAACAAAGGTGATAGGCTTTTAACGCAAAGACGCAAAGGTAAAAAGAAAGTAGAAACGTTGGTGTTTATAGAGCCTGCTTTCCTCTGAGTTATTATTGTCTTTGCGCCTTTGTTAGATTTCCTTTGCGACTTTGCGTTACGCTTTAATCATTAAGTTTGAACAGCATCTTTTCTCCAAAAGCATAAGGACTTGAACCATGATCTGGAACGACGAGTTTGAAACACTGCCCCGAGAAGCTCTCGAATCCCTTCAGGCCAAACGTTTGCAACAGGTCGCTGAGCGTGTTTATGCCACGGTCCCTTTTTACAAACAGCAGTTTGACAAGGCCGGCGTGAAACCGGAGAAAATCAAGTCTCTTGATGACCTGCGGCGCCTGCCTTTTACGCTTAAACAGGATATGCGGGACAACTATCCTTACGGTCTCTTTGCCAAGCCCCTTGATCAGATTGTTCGGATTCACGCCTCCTCGGGAACAACAGGCAAGCCGACTGTGGTTGGTTACACGAAACGAGACATTGAAAACTGGACAGAGTTGATGGCTCGCTCCTTTACTGCGGCCGGAGCCAATCGCGGTGACATCCTGCATAACGCCTATGGCTATGGACTCTTCACCGGAGGTCTTGGCGCTCATTATGGCGCTGAAAAGATAGGCGCTTCGGTCATCCCCATGTCCGGTGGCAACACCAAAAAGCAGTTAATGATCATGCAGGACTTCGGTTCTACCGTCCTCACCTGTACGCCATCCTATAGCCTCTACCTGGCCGAAGCGGCTGCGGAAGAAGGTCTCGATATTCGCAAGTTCAAGCTGCGTATCGGTATCCTCGGTGCAGAGCCATGGTCAGAAAAACTGCGCAATGAAATTGAAGAGAAGGTTGGTATCAAGGCAATCGATATCTACGGCCTTTCTGAGATTCTGGGACCCGGCGTCGGCGTCGAATGTATCGAGGCCCAAAGCGGCCTGCATATCTGGGAGGATCATTTTATCCCGGAGATTATCGACCCGATCAGTGGTGAGTCCCTTCCTGATGGTGAACAGGGAGAGTTGGTGATTACCACGATCACCAAAGAGGGTATTCCGATGATCCGTTATCGTACCCGGGACATTACCAGAATTATTGCTGAACCATGCATCTGCGGCCGAACTCACCGTCGTCTGGAACGTATGTGTGGCCGTTCGGATGATATGCTGATTATTCGGGGCGTTAATGTGTATCCGTCTCAGATTGAAAGCGTTCTCATGGATATCGAGGGCGTTGAGCCGCACTATATGCTTATCGTTGACCGTGAAGGAACTCTTGACACCTTGGAAGTTCAGGTTGAAGTCAACGAGCAAACCTTTTCTGACGAGATCAAAGTGCTGCAGGGGCTGTCCCGTCGCATCGAAAAAGAGATCAAGGACCTTCTCGGCATCAACTGCCGTATTCGACTGGTTGAACCCAAAACCATTGCCCGCAGTGAGGGAAAAGCACAGCGGGTTATCGATAACCGACCGAAATAGTAAAAGTGAGGGATGATTATGAAAGTTGAACAGATTTCCATTTTTATTGAAAACAAGTCCGGTCGACTCGCTGAGGTGGCCAGGGTTTTGGGCGAGAAGGGCGTGAATATCCGCGCACTCTCTCTGGCTGACACGTCTGATTTCGGCATCCTTCGATTGCTTGTCGACAATACGGATATTGCCCAAACGACTTTAAAAGAAAATGGCTTTACAGTTAATAAAACAGAAGTCGTGGCCGTTGAGGTTCCGGATGAGCCGGGCGGTCTCTGCAATATCCTGCAGGTGCTCGACGATGCGCAAGTCAACGTTGAGTACATGTATGCTTTTGTGGAGCGCAATGCCGGTAATGCCGTTATTATTTTCCGTTTTGACGAAGTTGATAATGCAATAGCCGTGCTGAACGGGAAGGGTGTTAGTATCCTGTCTGGAGAGAAGCTTTACAGCTTGTAGACAGGGACTTAGACTGTAGTGTTAATGTGATAAATCAACTTTTACGGTATCTATTTTGAACCATAATATTTGGGATCCCCTGCACGAATGTCTGGAGCGCAAGGACCTTGAACGGCTGCAGTTAGAACGATTACGTTCTACCTTGGAGCGCGTTGCCAAGGTGCCATGCTACAAAGATAAATTTGCAGCGTCAGGCATTTCCCCCGGTGACATTCACTCCCTTGACGATATGGCTAAGCTGCCATTTACCACCAAGGAAGATTTGCGGCAGAACTATCCTTACGGCATGTTTGCTGTGCCGATGAGAGATGTCGTCAGAATCCATTCCTCATCGGGTACCACAGGCAAGCCCACCGTCGTTGGTTACTCCCGCAAAGATCTGGACGACTGGTCTGGCCTGGTTGCCCGTTTCATGACCGCTGCCGGTGTTTTGCCTGATGATATCGTCCACATCGCCTTTGGTTATGGTCTCTTTACCGGTGCGTTCGGTTTGCATTATGGTGCAGAACTGATTGGCTCTGCCGTTATTCCCATGTCCGGCGGCAACACCGAACGGCAAATCATGATTCTCAAGGATTATGAAGCCACAGCTCTTGTTTGCACGCCCTCATATGCACTTACGCTTGCTGACCGTATTGAAAAAATGGGACACGAGCCACGGACTTACCTCAGTTTGAAGGTCGGCTTGTTTGGTGGAGAACCCTGGAGCGAAGGACTGCGTCGTGAGATAGAGGAACGCCTGAATATTGTCGCAACTGATAATTACGGCCTCTCTGAAATTGTCGGGCCCGGCGTTGCGGGTGAATGCCTGTGTAAAAAAGGCATGCACATCTTTGAAGATCACTTTATCCCGGAAATCATCGACCCAGACACGGGCAAAGTCTTGCCTCATGGTGAGAAGGGCGAGCTCGTTCTGACCAATATTGTTCAAGAGGCAATCCCCCTGATTCGGTATCGAACGCGAGATATTACCCGACTCCACTATGGTAAATGCGATTGTGGGCGGACCATGGTGCGTATGGAGAAGACCATGGGCCGTAGTGATGACATGTTGATTATCAAGGGGGTCAATGTTTTCCCCACCCAGATAGAAGAGGTCCTGTT
>Ga0102954_1000727_pt1 | contig 9944 bp, 4 predicted proteins | sample SalPonA_C_H2O_MG_FD_78511 | JGI IMG/M metagenome (GOLD analysis project Ga0102954, IMG submission 78511) | Water microbial communities from South San Francisco under conditions of wetland restoration - Salt Pond MetaG R2A_C_H2O_MG | ecosystem: Environmental > Aquatic > Non-marine Saline and... | reverse complement strand
CCCTCACCTTTTGCCTTATAATTTATAACGACGCGATGACGCAGGACAGCTGTAGCAATTTGCTTCACATGCGCGGTGCTCGGCGTTCCTTCTCCCTTCATCATGGCCAACGCCTTTGCTGCTAATACTAGATTCTGCGATGCACGCGGGCCAGCTCCCCATGAAAAATAATGCTCTGCAACACTACTGCCGCCATCCTTGCCAGGTCGTGTTTTACGTGCAAGTGATACAGCGTAATCCACTACCGCATCTGTTACCGGCATGGCGCGTAATGCAAACTGAAGATCGAGCACTTCTTTTGAAGAAAGTACGGAATTTACCTGTTTACTTCCGCCGATGGTTGTGGCTCGTACTACTGCGCGCTCTTCTTCGAGCGCTGGATAGTCGACAAAAATATTAAAGAGGAATCGGTCCAATTGCGCCTCCGGCAAAGGATACGTACCTTCTTGTTCGATCGGGTTTTGCGTTGCTAAAACGAAAAAAGGTTGCGGTAGATCCATAGTTTTACCCGCTGCACTGACCTTTTTCTCCTGCATAGCCTCCAACAGTGCCGCCTGAGTTTTAGGTGGCGTTCTGTTAATTTCATCAGCGAGCACCACATTCGAAAAAATCGGGCCTTTATGAAAGGTAAATGCTCTTTGAGCATTCAATACTTCGGTACCCGTAATGTCGGAAGGCATTAAATCAGGCGTGAATTGAATACGAGAAAAATCGAGTCCTAAGGCCTGACTCACGGTAGTAATTAATAACGTTTTCGCTAATCCCGGAACTCCTACTAACAAGCTATGCCCTTGGCAAAGAATAGACATCGTAATCAAATCTACCGCCTCTTCCTGTCCGATAATTACTTTGCCCACTTCAGATTTAAAAGCCTGAAGCTTCGTAGGGGCACTTTCAAGAATGGCTATGATTTGCTCGTTAGTCATTATTGCTGTTCCATGAATTTAACTCATCGGCGCAATCGTAATAGCCCGCGTTGACCTTTACGAAGGTATCCGCCAATTTTTCGTTTTTCCACTCTTCCACAGTCTTCGACTGTTTTTGCTGAAGAGCGAATCCTTTGATTCGGGTGAAATCCAAATCAAGATTGGCCTTGTGCGGCTCATATTTCGCATCCAAACGAACGATACGAAATGCTTCGCGTTGGTCCTCTGTGCGGTAAAAAGAAGCCTCTGAGATTTCGCCTGCTTCTAGGGTATTGATCAAACCAAAAAGGCCACGGTCCAATTGGGAAACTTCAAATTTATTATTACCACTCTGGAAATTACTCATCTGTCCTCCGTTGAATCGCGTTTGCTCATCATCGCTAAAACGTCTAGAAGCCTCTTCAAAAGTCATCTCACCGTTGGCAATTGCCACACTCACACTGTCTAAAAAATTCTTCGCTTCTTGCAAATTTTCTTGCGTCAGCTTCGGTTTAATAAGGATATGACGAAGATCCAATTCTTCACCTCGCTTCTCCAACAACTGAACAATATGGTAACCAAACTCCGTCTTAAATGGATCACTGATTTCGCCTTTGCGAAGATTAAAGGCAACCGCCTCAAACTCCTTCACAAACACACCGCGCTGAATCCCTTGGTACTCTCCACCTTTCTTATTCGAACCTGGATCCTCACTGTAGAGAATGGCCATTGACGAAAATGATGTTCCGTTTTCTATTCTTCCTTTAAGCTCCTTTAGCTTAGAAATCACCTCTTGCTCGGCTTCTTCAGACAGTTCAGGAAACTTAATTATCTGGCTCAATTCGACTTCAGCACTGATCAATGGAATACTATCGCCCGGCAAGTTTTCATAGTATTCGCGTACCTCAGAAGGTGTTACCTCGATACCTTCAACCACTGTCATTTGCATTCGTTGCGCAGTCAGTTGCTCTTTAATAAGGGTGCGCATATCCTCTTTGATTTCCACCACGGATTTTTCATAGAAATCTTCTAATTTCTTCTGATCCCCCATTTGCATGATCAACTGCTGAATACGGCGATCCATGTTCGACTCTACCTCTTCCTCCCCGACAGAGATGGAATCAATAGCGGCATGGTGTATCAGTAGTTTTTGAAACAACAATTCTTCAAAAACCTCACAGTACGTTACCGGCTTCCCAAAATTCTGACGATTGAAAACGTCGTATTGCTCGTCTATATCACTTTTAAGAATGACATCACCACCTACAATGGCAGCTACACCATCGACAGTTTGGGGTTGAGCACTCGCAAAAACAGAGAGTAATGCGAATAAACTAGTGTATAATAAGTGTGCCTTCTTCAATTGCATGTTCAATAATATTTTCTTCAATCTGCTCTATGAGCGTCAGTCGACGCCTGTTCAACAGTACTTTCTTAATGCGTTCCTCGACATAAGGAAGCGGACTATAACTGTCCTTTATCCGAAGGGCATTTACTTGCACAAAATACACCAATGCAGTGTCTTCACAGGTAAATCTCTTTCTTCTGTTTAAATAGTTATACGGGTTGGTCGATTCTAAGGGGATTTCATCCAGGAAATCCATCATCGGCACCCAAGCGGAATCACCGTAATTGCTCTGTTTCGTCACAAATACTTCTGCCCAATCTAAATATTTATCCTGGTACCGATCGGATAAAAACCAACGCTTCGCCTCTTGCGTCTTCTGCGCCTTAAGGGGTGCAGCAGCATAAAAGGCTTGGACGATACTTTCCTTGAGTTCAAAGTTACTCAAGTTTTGATCGTAGTATATTTGAATTTGCTCAGAAGTGATAGTGGTATCTAGATGTTGACGCACATAACCGTCGATATAGGCATGCTTTAGTAAATCATTTCTGTACTGCTTGACAAGCTCATTGAAATCAGCCAATTCCGTCTGTAAATTAAACTCAGCTGCCTCAACCAACAGCTCATTTTCAGCCCATTGACGTACTAAACGGTGGACTAACGAAATGCTATCTGCCGCATCCATCTGACCTGCCTTAGGTAAATGATCCGCTATATCTTCTACGAGAAGCTTTTTATTGCCCAGTTCTGCCAAAACATCAGGTTCCGCGGTCCCATTCGAAACACACGCAACAGATACTAGTGCCACTAGCCCTATGAAGATTGGCTTAACCATTAACGCAATTCGCGAATAAGTGCAGCTTTAGCTTCCTCGTTCACCTGCACCTCAAATTTTGCTTTTAGGGCACTTATCCATTCTTTCTCAAGGACATCTTGGTAGCTCGCTATAACCAAACCTTTGATCTCATTCAACGCTTTAGGAGCGCTCGGAATGAATTCATCAATCTGCACTACCGCGAAACTTCCGTTGTCGAGCTGAACAGGTCCAAAAACACCAGCTTCCTGCTGCCAAAGGGCTTCAATGACCGAATTATCTCCACGCTGAAAGGTTCCGCTTTGAACAGCAACACTTAATGCGTCTTCGTTTTGCAACAATTCTTGAACCTTCTCGGATTTTCCTTTTGCGGTCCATTTTGCGATCTTCTTAGCCAATTTTTCATCACTACTCACCCAATACGTAGCTAATACACGGTCTTCCCAACGGAATTCATCTTTGATTAACTCGTAATGCTTCGCAATACCAGCAGTATCCTTTGCAGCTTTGTTCCAAACCGCTTCTTGTGTCAGGTCAAACAAAAGAATACCTTCTTTATACTCACGAACTAAATTTCTGAAATCTGCATGCTTGAATTCTAATTGTCCATCTTCATAAGCCATCATTCGATCGTTCGCATAGGTATTGAAAAGAACACGAAGGAATTCTACACGAACCGCTTCACCACTCTGGTTCTGATTTTTTGCCCAAAACTCCAGCACTTCGCTTTGGTAGATTTTCTCAGTTGCAAACGTAGCGACCACGCGATCGCGGGAAAGCGTTGGTAACTCCCAGAGTCCCGCACCAAAAGCATTTTTATCGACGAGGTTCATGGTACGACCCAACGAACGTTCATCAATGGTATAATCGTATTCCGACTTCAAACGTTTCATAAAACGTGCAGCACCAACTCTACTTCTGGTATCCCGTTTCACTTTTTTCGAAAGTTCAGACTTCAATTCATCAAACGACGGTAGAGGCTTTTTTTCAATCAATTGGATCACGTGCCAACCTATGCTCGTCTGCACTGGCGACGAATAATCACCCGGTGCTTGCAGCGCAAAAGCGGCTTCTTCAAATGCAGGCATCATTTTGTTGATCCCAAATTCAGGGAGTTCTCCCATAGCATCTTTTGTCTTACGGTCTTCGCTGAACTCTAATAGCGAAATAAAATCCTCTCCACTCTCGAGTCTACTGTAAATTTCTTTGGCACTGCGTTCTGCACGCTGCTCCTCTTGAAGTGAAGATTGGCCATTAGCCGCAAAGAAAATATGACGTACGCGCACGGCACCGCTTGCTGGACGACGGTCAAGCAATTTCACTAAATGGTAGCCGTACTGGCTGCGGACGGGCTTAGATACCGCTCCCACTTCCAATTCGTATGCTGCCGACTCAAACGGATAGACCATATTAAAGACCGTGAAGTAGCCTAAATCGCCTCCATTTTTCGCGCTCCAAGTATCGGCACTTGACTCGCGCGCAGCGTCCTCAAATTTCGTTTTTCCCGATAAAATCGAATTGCGCAAATCCAACAACTGCTTAAATGCTTTTAAGGTATCTGATGGAAGCGCGTTTGCCTCAAGTGCGATCATGATATGCGCAGCACGGACTTCTTCTTCCATGCGCTCATAGGCTTGCTTCACTAACTCATCTTCAGCGCCTTGGTCGCTTAAATAAGGCTTTGCTAACTGAGCACGGTATCCTCCAAACTCGTTTTTAAAACTTGCTGCGGTATCGCGCTGCTGTGCGTAAGCTTCAGCTATTTTCAATTTGAAATTGATGTAAAGCTCTAAATACTCTTCAGGCGTTTTAGGGTCTAGAGCAGCCCCAACGCCCTTATTCTTCTCGTATACAGCCTTAAACTCTTCAGTCGTTATACTTTGATTACCAACAGTAAACAAAACCTCTTGAGCATTTAATTGTACGCCCGCAAAAACCAGGGCAATCCATAACAATTTCTTCATCATTTTATCTTCTACTGTAATTAGGTGCTTCTCTTGTAATACTTACGTTGTGCGGATGACTTTCTTGCATTCCAGCCGCTGTAATTTGAATAAATCCAGCCGATTCTTTCAACGTAGGAATGTCTTTAGATCCACAATAGCCCATACCGGCACGCAATCCACCAATAAATTGGTACATCACCTCACTTACTTCACCCTTATAAGGAACGCGTCCCACGATACCTTCTGGAACCAATTTCTTCACATCATCCTCAACATCCTGGAAATAGCGGTCCTTAGAACCGTCGGTCATTGCTTCGACACTTCCCATTCCTCTGTACGTCTTGTATTTTCTTCCTTCGTAAATGACGGTTTCTCCTGGGCTTTCTTTTGTCCCGGCAAACATGCTTCCCAACATCACACAATCGGCACCTGCTGCAAGTGCCTTAACAATATCCCCTGTAAAACGGATACCGCCATCAGCAATTACTGGTATTCTATTATCAATGGCCTTCGCAACTTCCATAACCGCACTTAACTGTGGAAAACCTACACCTGCAACTATACGGGTGGTACAAATAGAACCCGGACCAATTCCAACCTTAACAGCATCTGCTCCTGCTTCCATCAAATACAAAGCTGCCTCTGGAGTCGCGATATTACCCACAACCACATCTAAATCAGGGAACTTCGCTTTTACACGCTGTAGCGCTTCTACTACGCCTTTGGTATGACCGTGCGCTGTATCGATAATTACCGCATCAACTCCACTCTCATTAAGGGCAGTGACACGATCAACAACATCAGGTGTAACGCCAACGGCTGCAGCAACGCGCAAACGACCGAATTCATCCTTATTTGCATTCGGCTTAATCTTAATTTTCGTGATATCACGATAAGTGATAAGACCCACTAGCTTATTATGCTCGTCAACAACGGGTAACTTCTCTATTTTATGTTCTTGCAACATAGCTTCCGCCTCGTCCATACTCCCGTTTGGCTTAGTGGTGATGAGGTGGTCTTTCGTCATTACCTCGCTGATAAGGCGGTCATTGTCCTTTTCAAAGCGAAGATCACGATTGGTCACGATGCCAATAAGTTCTCGGTTTTCATTGACCACGGGAATACCACCAATTCTAAACTCCGCCATCATCGCGTTTGCATCACGTACTGTAGCATCTTTAGTAAGTGTCACAGGATCTAAAATCATCCCACTTTCTGCACGTTTAACCTTGCGCACCTCCACGGCTTGTTGCTCGATAGTCATGTTCTTATGAATCACGCCTATTCCGCCTTCCTGTGCGATTGCTATGGCCATTGCACTTTCAGTTACCGTATCCATCGCAGCACTTGCTATAGGGGTCTTCATCCCAATGTTCTTTGAGAACCGAGAAGACAAATCCACATCACGAGGCAGGACTTCAGAATAATTAGGTACTAAGAGTACGTCGTCGTATGTAAGTCCTAGACCTAGAACTTTGTCGTTGTTGTAAGGCATTGCAATTCCGATTTGAATTGCGCCCAAAATTAAGCAATTTCTACGAACTAGCACGGGCGACCTATGGTCGCCCGTGCTATATTCATAATCTTTTAACAATTAGTTAAGTAAGGTAAAGGTTCCGCGTTCCTCGATCGGTACATCCTCAATACTTCTATACTTAATATAATAGGTATACACCCCAATAGCTGCAAGCTCACCGTTGACCTTACCGTCCCAACTTTCGTTGAGATCATTGGTTCTAAATACCTCTTGTCCCCAACGGTTCATGATGAACAACGTGTAGCTATCTGGTCTTGCAAATACACCTTGTGGCTTCCACTTTCTGTTTTCAATGATGTCAGATTTGGGATTAAATGCACTCGGTACCCAGAGACGCGCTTTATGCACCGCACAGGCCTCGTTTGAACGAGCATTAAACTTCTCTCCAAATTCATCACGCCACGGTATGATTCCGTCTTTCGCTATGGCCTTGATGTAGTAACAGAATTTACCCTTAGAATTAGTAAAAGGCTTGATATCGTCATTATATACTGAATCCGTTGTAGTTGCCGCTAACGAATACGAAGAACCGCCATCAATAGACCTGTAGATCTTATACTCTTCTACACCTGCATCAAACTCTCTGTAATGCGTCCATGTCAGCGTGTTTGAAAGATTACCGATGGCCTCTACATTTAAGAGCATGTTCGTTCCAAGGTTTGACAAGGTATCTAACGCGCCACATGAATCGCGTGAAGCAATACGGTAGAAGTACTTTCTATTCATTGGATCTGCGGTATAATCAACGAACTTGACTTCCCAAGGACCTAAGGTCGGCTTAGCAACATTACCAATAGTCAAATACGGACCAATCTCCGCGTCTGCACGCTGGATTTGATAATCAATAACATCTGCATCTTTATCGATATATGCATACAAATCAATACCGTTTTGAGACGTAACCGATGCTCTACCTAAATACAACACCTTCGATCCTTGAACCACAGCTGAGCTGTTACAAATCTTATTGGAAGTACTTGTGATGGTTCCAGTGGTATCCACGGCGCGTACATAATAACAATAGGTATAACCGTTAATGATACCGTAGTGGTTAAACGTCGTATCTAAAGTACCTCCCTTTAAAAGTACCCCAGAGAGCACACCACCTAGAGGATCTGTGATATCACAGTACAGATTGTATTCCTTCGGCTGCGTCTGTGTCCAAGTCTTATAAGTATTCCAGCGAATACGAGCATATCCATCACAAGGATCAATGCCCAAGAATAGGTAGATGGTGCTCGATGGGATGGTGTTCCCAACACTACTTTGGTTTCCACAACTATCAATCGCAGTGATGACATATTCTTCACTTTCGTTTTCAGCATTGGACAGCTGGTAGATGTACGGCATTGAAGTAGCATAATCCGATGCAAGAATAGAATCTACCGGCTGTAAGAAGCCTGAATTATCTCTTCTGTAAATGCGGTAATAAACAACATCGCTATCTGAAGACGCTTCCCACGACATCGCTGCAAGATTGCCACCTGCAACAGTCACACTATCAAAAACAACAGGTGCTGGAGGAGTTTTATCCGAGAAAAATCCACTGTCGGAAGAACTTACACAAGCTGCACCATAGCGTACCTCATAATTTAACCACTCACCGCAAAAGGCGACGGTATCCGTCCAGGTCGTATCCATTGTCGTCCCAAGCTGGGTCCAATTTCCTGAATTTATAGGTGCTTCAACCCAAACATCGTAGGAAGTTGAGTCGTTTCCGCGCATCCAAGAGTTCCAATCAAGCTGAGCAATGGATGAGTTTGGCGGTGGCGGGAATGCCTGCAAACCCACACGAATGTTTTGTATGACCGGTGTTGGATCTGATAAGAGTCCACATCCCCCTCCGACTTGAATGGTATAACCATTTACAGCATTGGGATCTGCACCAGTATGGGTGTAAGATTGAGTAGCCCAATCGTAGATCGTATCAACAATCGTAGTGTTGCCTAAAGTATCAATGTGATTGATCACATAGAAATCCCAATTAAATCCGGTATCCGGATTAGCCACCCAATCAAAAGTGACACCTAGATCATCTTGTTGGATACAGGTATTGTCAATATTGGGCATACCCGGCATGTAATTATTGACTTTCACCACCACCTTCTTGTAGGAAAAACGGTTGATCGGACACTGGTCATCCTGCATACGGAGGTAGAAGGAATATTCTGACTTTAAGGTACCACATTGGTACTCTTGGTAGAAAAGGTGGTCACACGTAATGTTCCAATTAAATTGGGCATCGTTCAAACCTGGATAGGTGAATACACCACCAGGGTTTAATGAGGTAAGCGTCGCACAAGGCGGATTAAACAAACACGAGTTGGCATTTCCATAGTTTGCTGCCGAACTCAAATTACCCCCTGATGCGCTAAACTGTATGTTTTGCGAGGAACAGTTTGGGTTAGGATAGGCATCTGATGCAGTAATTTTAAAGCGAACCGTATCTCCAGGAAATACCTCTGTGTAATAATAGATCGTATCTCCTGATGCATTCGTAACAGGTGTCAATACTGTCGCGTTCATCAAAGAATTATCAGGAGTCAATGACATGTCAGGAGCTTCATCGACAAATGCTGATGAACATAATCCTGTAGGCGGTGTACATGAAAGAGTCACGATTGGAATATCACGGTAAATCTCACCGACTTTTTGACCACAACGCCATTCTTCAATCACAACACATGTGGCCCAGGACCCAGCTACACCTGAATTAAAGGTAACCTCACCGGTTTCACCATCTATAGAAGCCGGAGTTGAAGATGAACCACTTGGTAAAGGACTGTTCCAGGTGTAACCCGACACAAAGTTCACAGAATTGGTCGATGGATTTGCTGAAAATGAAGATGCATCCCATGGGTACGACCAGTTGTAATACAATGAATCCAAATCTGGGTCATAACCTAGGTTATTGTAGACTACATCCACCCCCGTACATGAAATTACCTGTGGATCTTCTAAAAAGTTTGGAGAGCTGTCAAAACATGTAGGGTTAGCAGCTGTACCAGCAGAAAGCGGAGAAGTAGCCCCTGGTGGGGTATAAGGATACATGATGGCGCGCAATAGGTAACTTGCACCACCTGGACTCACAACATTTGTAATACTACTCGGGCGGCAACAGCTGCTCCATGTAAAGTACCAACCTGAAGCTGGAGGCGTTCCCGTCAGCGTGATGTCTCCTGAACGGTAGACATATTTCTGCATTTTACCCGTTCCGGAAGTTGCCCCAGCACATGTCGTAGTTCCTGTGTAACAAGAGGGAACAACATCCGTAGTGCTGATGAACGCACAAGATATGCTTACTCCAGCATTCGTGGCAAGAGACTGCGCTGAAGTTGGTAGGGTTATACCCCCACACTCACGGTAAAGCACAAGCGTAAACTGATACTTGCCGTTG
>Ga0102954_1000724_pt1 | contig 9949 bp, 10 predicted proteins | sample SalPonA_C_H2O_MG_FD_78511 | JGI IMG/M metagenome (GOLD analysis project Ga0102954, IMG submission 78511) | Water microbial communities from South San Francisco under conditions of wetland restoration - Salt Pond MetaG R2A_C_H2O_MG | ecosystem: Environmental > Aquatic > Non-marine Saline and... | reverse complement strand
GAATTAATTGGCCCGTAATATCTTGCACGCTTTGTGAAACTACGATGTCTGTCAGCAGCTCACGCAGCTCCGTGACTGTCTTCTCTGAGGCGTCTCGCAACTCACAGGTGCTGTCGTAAACACCATTGAGCGCCTCAAACTCATCCTCGAGCTGGCCAACCAGCGACAATAAACCCGCAAAGCGCTCGCTCTGATCATCCAGGGTGTCTACCAGTGTCAGAGATCTATCCACGCGGTCCATCGTGGCATGCGCATTATTTTCCGTGAGTTCAATAACATGATTCAGGCGGTCTGAGGCGTCGTTAAGCACCTCTGTGGCCTGTTCGTCGAGAGCCAGTTTGCTACCAACATCAGTACTAAAGGACTTTATTGCTTCATGCAGACCGCGCGTTAGTGCGCCCACTTCACGATAGAAGACCTCGTGCCGGGCCATGTAGAGGGAGTTAATCAACTCCACACTGGCTGGTATGTCTCCCGCTTGCACGGTTTCGAGCAGGGCTTTGGACTTCTCAAGCAGAAGCTCTTGAAGTAGCTCTTGCTCGCTATTGGTGTGGTTTTCGTTGGACATCGTACTACCACCCGCCATTTGTATTAGTGGTGACTACTGCAGACGCTCGAAGATTTTTTCAATCTTCTCCTTAAGCGTTGCCGCTGTGAATGGCTTCACGACGTAGCCGTTCACACCAGCCTGCGCAGCCGCAATTATCTGCTCGCGCTTGGCCTCAGCCGTTACCATCAGAATGGGTATGTGTGCGAGATTCTCGTCCGCACGCACGGTCTTTACTAGATCAATACCCGTCATTCCAGGCATGTTCCAGTCAGTCACGAGAAAATCGATTCGACCTGTTTTTAGGATGGGAAGTGCTGTCTTACCATCATCGGCCTCCTCCACATTGGTGAAACCGAGATCGCGCAGCAGGTTTTTTATGATGCGTCTCATCGTTGAGAAGTCATCGACAACGAGAATTTTAACGTCTTTCTTCAAGACTCTATCCTCCGATCCAAGTTAACTGCTCTGACAAATGCAGAAGGATCATATGTTCCAATCTTTAAGCCGCACTCTCAATCGAGCCGCGGCCTGGCTGTGTATCTGGCTCACTCGAGATTCCGTCACATCCAATATCTGACCAATCTCTTTAAGGTTGAGCTCTTCTGTGTAGTAGAGCGAGAGCACCAACTTCTCACGTTCAGGCAACCCGTCGATAGCCTTAGCTAAAGCAGCCTGAAAACCCTCAACCTCAACCTGCCCTTCAGGAGCGGGGGTGGATGATGCCAGCTGCTCACCCGGGCGATCTTCACGACCATCCGTGATCTCTTCAAGGCTAAATAACTTAGCCTCAGCCGAGTCCTGTAATAAAGCATAGTAGTCATCCAGCGAAACACCCAACTCTTCAGCAACTTCTATATCACTCGCATCTCGCCCAAGCCGCCCCTCTACCTGAGATATAGCCTCAGACACGCGCCGGCTATTACGATGAACCGAACGTGGCGTCCAATCACCACGACGCACTTCATCGATAATGGCACCTCTGATACGAATACCTGCATAGGTCTCAAAACTCGCACCTTTGGAGGGATCATATTTACTAAAGGCTTCCAGCAAACCCACCATTCCCGCTTGGATCAGATCATCCAGCACTAGGTGAGATGGCAAACGCGCCATTAAATGATGGGCGATACGCTTAACCAGTGGTGCATATTGATGCACCAACTCAGAATCTGTTCTGTAGTTCAACTGGTTATACATATTTAGTGGGGATCTTGAGATCAATGGCTCTGAATTAGCTTCTCAACAAAAAACTCTAAATGCCCGCGAGCAGACTGATGTACTGGCCACTAGTCGACCTTTTTAGCAAAGTTACGCAGGGCAACCGCGACTTTACTTGTTGAGTATAGACGGATTACGGGCTTTTGCTTCTGTACAGCCTTGCGGACATTTTCAACAAATGGAATAGAGCCTAGGTACTGTAATGTGACGTCGAGAAAGCGTTCAGTCACAGTCATCAATTTACCAAACATGGCGCGCCCCTCTTGCTCAGAGCGAACCATATTTGCAAGGACACGAAAGCGTGTCATCCCGTAGTCACGATTCAGTAGTTTGATCAATCCATAGGCGTCGGTTATCGAGGTTGGTTCGTCACAGACAACCACTACAACCTCTTGCGCCGCTCGCACAAAACTGACAACGGAGTCGGATATACCTGCAGCAGTATCTATCACCAGCACATCCAATTTATCGGCGATGTTGCTGAATGCGTGGATAAGCTCCGCGTGTTCATGCGCTCCCAGAGAGGTCATCTCCTGAGTACCTGAGGAAGCGGGTACGATAGAGAAGTTTTCACTCACCTCTACCATTACATCCTCCAAATCACACTCACCCGATAGGACGTCCGAGATGTTACGTTTAGGTTTAACGCCCAACATCACGTCGACGTTGGCCAACCCAAGATCCGCATCCATCAACACCACTCGGCGCCCCATATCCGCTAGCGCGATAGATAGGTTTACTGACACATTGGTCTTTCCGACGCCGCCTTTGCCGCCAGTCACTGCGATCACTTTAACGGGGTGATTGTGCGGACGATTCACAAGTTCACCTTAAACCCTTTGTCGACTGCAGCAACGGCGAATCAGACTCACTCGAACGACTGAGTTTGATCGCCTGCTGCATCAGTACGACGGCACGGCTGATGAGATCTTTTCTCTGTGCCACTTCGATATCATCGGGAACGCGCTGACCATCAGACAGGTAGGCGATGCGTAGCTGCTTCTCAATACTCAAAGCTAACGCTTCGCCGAGGCTACCCGCTTCATCGGCCTTGGTCAGCACCAAACCATGCAGCCCGATAGGTGCGAGATTGGCGTAGGCCTGATCCATCAACACGCGCTGACTAGAGGTTGCCAGTACCAACAGCTTTTTCATCCGCACGCTCGGATTTTTAAGCATCTCAAGCTGTTCCTGACCAGCCGGATCCCGAGTATTCATACCCGCAGTGTCAATCAGCACCAATCGTTTGTTGCGCAGTGACTGAAGCACCTGGTCCAGCGGATTATTCTCGTCGACGATTCGCACGGGCACATCCAGAATTCGGCCAAAGGTTTTAATCTGCTCATGGGCTGCGATGCGGTAAGAGTCTGTCGTGACCAGCGCTATACCTGCGCTGCCGTGCTCCAGTACATAACGGGTTGCCAACTTACCGATGGTGGTTGTTTTACCTGCCCCTGTCGGCCCCACTAAGGCGATCATACCGCCACGAGCTACCAGATCCTCACCAATGACCGGCAACGACTCGGCCAAGCGACCGAGTGAATTACGCCAAGCTCTATCAACAGGGAGAGAGGCTTCCAAACCTGCAATCAGTCCCTGTGCCAAGGACTCACCCACCCCCAGTTTTAGCAGCCTACCAAAGACCTGACGCTGAACCCTGTTGGCATTCGCTGGCTGAGCAACCGAGGCATTGATCCTTGGAGCAGATGGACCTACTGGCGCTAGCTGCTGTGTCTGCAGCTGCATATTCAACATCTGTTTGAGCTGATCAATCTCAGCCTGAAGTCCAACGATCGCGGGATCTCTGACTGGCGCGTTCTGATACTGCGACTCCTCCTGCAAGAGCCGTTCGAGCTCACTGGATTGCTCTCGCACCTGCCGATTAACTCCCGAGGGTACAGACGGTTCCTCTGCGCGCATTCGCGCCTCACCTATACGCGCCCTCGCCCGCGCCAACTCCTCATCAAGCTTGCGACGTGAATCACCTTTAGCGCCAGTCAGCAGAGCAATCTGCTCAGCCCGTTTCATATCACGCTCCTGCGTCAAACGAGCCTGAGCCAGCTCATACTCAGATTCGGGTGAAGCGACCACCTCAACGCCGCCAGCCACCCGCTTATTCGACAGGATAACGGCATCTGGGCCTATCTCTTCGCGCACCCGCCGCATAGCGGTTTTCATATCGGGTGCAAAAATACGCTTCACTTTCATCACTAACCCTTATCGGCTAAGAGACTGACATTATTAGGCACCGGCTTGCCCTCCTACCGTAGCAACAATCGTCACACGACGGTTCTCCGGAATCTCCTGATAGGAGAGTACATGAATCTGATGCTCTCCATAACGGACGAATTTAGCCATCAAAGGACGCACTGGAGCGGACACCAGCAGTATTGATGGTTGGCCAGCCATCTCCTGGCGCTGTGCTGACTCAGCCAACGAACTTTGCAATCGCTCTGCCATCCCCGGCTCCAGCACCAATCCATCTTCACCCGGCTGCCTTTGCTGCACTGAGCTGAGCAACAGCTGTTCCAATTGAGGATCCAGCGTAATCACCGGCAGATCGGCACTTGAACCATTAATAGACTGTACAATTAAGCGTGAAAGGGAGACTCGTACAGCAGCCGTTAAACCCAGTGGATCCTGCACGCGATTCACAGCATCAGCCAAGGATTCTAAGATGGTACGAAAATCCTTGAGGGGCACTTGCTCTAGAAGCAGACTCTGCAACACCTTCAGGAGCACACTTATACTCAGCCTTTTAGGTACCAGCTCTTCAACCAGTTTGGGCGATTTTTCAGCTTGTTTATCGAGAAGCTGCTGCACCTCTTCGTGCCCCAGTAACTCTGCAGCATGCGACTGCAACACTTTATTGACGTGTGTCGCTACCACAGTACTGGCATCAACAACCGTATAACCCAGCGTCTGCGCACGCTCTTTTTGTCCTTTCTCAACCCATACAGCATCAAGACCAAAGGCGGGATCTTTAACATTAATGCCTTTGACTTCACCGAAAACCTGTCCCGGATTGATTGCCAACTCACGGTCTGGATAGATCTCCGCCTCACCCACCACTACACCCATCAGAGTGATGCGATAAGCACCGGGCGCCAGATCCAGGTTATCTCTGATATGCACAGAGGGGATCAAGAAGCCGAGATCCTGTGACATTTTCTTGCGCACACCCTTAATGCGACTCAATAACTGGCCGCCCTGCATTTTGTCCACCAGCGGGATAAGACGGTAACCAACTTCTAACCCAATCATATCGACAGGTAACACATCATCCCAACCGAGCTCTTTCTGCTCGTCAGGCGAGGGCGGCGGCGGTGCATCCAGAGCAGCCTCCTGCTCTTCACGCTCCAACGCCTCTTGCGCTAACTGGCTGCGTGAATTTCGCTGCTGAATCCACCAACCAAGGTATCCCGCACCGGCTGCTAAAGAGAGGAAAGCAAAATGCGGCATTCCTGGCACACTACCCATCAAACCAATCACTCCAGCCGAAACATAGAGTGCACGTGGAGATGCGAACATCTGACGGAACACCATCTTACCCATCTCTTCGGATGAGTTAGCTCGGGTCACCATAACAGCAGCAGCGGTTGTTAGGAGAAGTGAAGGAATCTGAGCAACCAGACCATCACCAATTGTTAACAAGGCGTAGTACTGAAGCGCCGTATTAAAGTCGAGTCCATGCTGCAGCATACCTATACCCAAGCCGCCAAGCAGGTTGATCACTAGAATCAGAATACCGGCAACCGCGTCACCACGAACAAACTTCGAGGCACCATCCATAGCACCGTAAAAGTCTGCTTCCTGCGTCACTTCCCGACGCCGATCACGCGCCTCCTCCTGATCAATTAACCCTGCATTGAGATCAGCATCGATCGCCATCTGCTTACCTGGCATAGCATCCAATGTGAAGCGTGCGCTTACTTCCGATATACGCCCGGCACCCTTGGTCACAACAACGAAGTTGATGATAACCAGAATCAGGAAAACGATGACACCAACGACGTAGTTACCACCAACCACAACCTCACCAAACGACTGGATCACCTTACCGGCGGCATCACCACCCTCGTGGCCGTAGAGAAGAACGACTCGAGTCGACGCTACGTTCAATGCCAAGCGCAGGAGCGTTGCACCCAAAAGAATGGTAGGGAAGACGGCAAAATCTAGGGGGCGTAGTGCGTAGATACCGACAAGCAGAACCACGATGGATAGCGCGATATTGAACGTAAAGAAGACGTCAAGCAGGAAAGGGGGCATGGGTAGGGTAACCATCGCAAGCACGACTAGCAGCAGCAACGGAATGCCAAGATTCCCCTGCGTCAGTGTGCGAACGTTATCCATTACATCAGCTCTGGCCAAGAGCGCCCCCTAAAACGTCAAATATATGACACACCTGAGCGCTAGATAGAGTAGATTCAGCTGACCAGGGGTGTCAAAGCGTTAAAAGTAGCAGAATTTTGACACTTCCAACAGCTCAGTAATTTGAGGTGCAAGAATCTAGCCAAAACTAGCGCAATCAACACAATACTAAAAGCCAGGAAAAAACTGAGAGACGCCTGTCAAAATTTTGTCTATCGAGGTTCATCAACCTGCAGTTCTGCAGGTATCTCGATATCTTCGGGAGTGGGCGGTAGGGGCTGTTCACCTTTGGGTTCATCTCGGTAAGCACGTAGCTGAAATACATAGGCAAGTACCTGGGCAACGGATTTGTAGAGACCTACCGGTACCTCATCACCAATCTCTGTGTTGTAGTACAGAGCTCTGGCTAAAGCGGGAGATTCCAGGATGGGTACTTCGTAAGCTTCGGCAATTTCTCGAATTTTGAGTGCGATGAAGTCACTGCCTTTGGCGACTATGAGCGGGGCGCCCCCCTCTGCTTCGGAGTATTTTAGTGCCACTGCGTAGTGTGTCGGGTTTGTAATGACGACATCCGCCTCTGGCACATCCTGCATCATCCTACGCTGTGAAATCTCCCGCTGCAGTTGTCGAATGCGTCCTCGCACCTCCGGACGACCTTCGGTGTTTTTCATCTCGTCGCGCACTTCCTGCAATGTCATCTTCATTTTTTCAGTGTATGCATACATCTGATACGGAACATCGACCAGTGCGATTAGGATCATTGAGGCACTGATCACCAGAAATGACCAGATAACAATGCGTAACGCCTCAGCCACACCCGGCCCAATAGGCAACACTACCAATGAAGCGATATCCGGCTCATCCAGCAACAACACAATGACAGCGGTGGTTCCCACCAGCAAAAACTTAGCGATCGCTTTGAAGAGCTCAACCAGTGCGTTTTTAGAGAACATGCGGCCGATGCCTGATATTGGATTCAGCCGACTACCCTTGGGCTGCAACGCCTGACCACTGAAATTCCAGCCCCCAAGAGCAATTGGACTGAGAATAGCAGCCAAGAACACCATTAAGAAAAAACCGAACAGACTGATAAAACTATCCGCCATTGCGGCAAGGAGGTGCTCAATCATCTTGTTGGTGTCGTCTACATCAGCGCGGTCCAGCACCAGATTGTCACTCATCATCTGAGCCATTGCCTCAGCAACCTGTGCACCAAAAACCAGTGCTGCGATACCCGCTGCAAGCAGGAGAACCGTTGCAGAGAGCTCCTTCGACCGAGGGATATCTCCCTTCTCACGCGCCTCTCGAAGACGCTTGGGGGTGGGGTCTTCGGTCTTATCCTGACCAGTTTCTTCTGCCATCGCCTATGCCCTGAGGTAAGAGCCTATGAGGTCCAGCACGTAGCGTGCGAACTCATCGTACTGCCCAACAAAACCGGACAGACTAAGATAGACAATCAATATGCCAAACAGCATGGTAAACGGAAAGCCAATCGCAAATATATTCAGCTGGGGTGCGGCCTTGGTCATAACGCCAAATGCAAAGTTGACCACCAACAGAGCCGTGACTGCGGGTAGCGCGATCAGAGTACCCGCAGCAAGCATCCATCCGCCCTGAAGCACTAGATGCCAGAGAGAATCACTTGCAATCGTACTCTGCCCCACAGGCAGAACGTAAAAGCTCTCGGTGATGATCTCGATCATGACCAAATGCCCGTTCATCAACATAAACAGCAGCATCACGAGAATCAGATAGAACTGCGACAGTACAACGACTGAGGTGCCGTTGGCAGGATCGGTCATTGACGCAAACCCCAAACCCATCTGGTTGGATATCATCTGACCACCAATAATGAATACCTCGAGTAGCAGTTGAAGGGTGAAGCCTATAAATGCGCCGATGAGAATCTCACGTGCAACGACAAACCAGGTTCCGAGAGAGAACGGATCATAGACCGGTGGTTCAGGCAGTATAGGCGCCAGCAATACAGTAATCGCTAAAGCTAAGCTCAGCCTTACGCGAACCGCTACCAGACGGGTTCCAATGATGGGCATCGCCATCAGCATAGCGCTTATTCGAAACAGCGGTAACAGATATATTCCGACGAGTGCCTGCAATGAGGAGAGATCAACCAGCATAGCCGACCTATCTCAGCATCTCTGGGATGTTCATGAATAGAAAATTGAACTGATCAGTGAGTTGCGAAAGTATCCAGCTACCAGCCCACATCACGGCTAGAAGCGTGACAATAAGACGCGGCAGAAAACTGAGAGTCTGTTCGTTAATCTGCGTTGCTGCCTGAAATACCGAAACGATCAGACCTACAATCAATCCCGGAACCACGATCACTGACACGATGATGACAATCCGCCATAGCGCATCACCGAACAGATCGAGTACCAGGCCCTGCTCCATAGAATAACCTCGCTACATTCCAAAACTGGCCGCCAGCGTACCGACAACCATCGCCCAGCCATCTACCAGCACAAATAACATAATTTTAAACGGCAATGAAATGATGACCGGAGATAGCATCATCATACCCATTGCCATCAAAACACTGGCAACCACCAGGTCAATCACCAGAAAGGGTATAAACAGCATAAAACCGATCTGGAAGGCGGTCTTCAATTCAGAGGTAACAAAAGCTGGCACAAGCACTGTCAAAGGAACATCATCGGGCGCCTCAACCGCAGGCGTATCAGAGATACGCATGAAGAGGTCCAGGTCATTCTCCCGCGTATTCATCAGCATGAAGGAGTGAAGCGGCTTCGATGCAGCTTCCAAAGCCTCCAGCGTTGAGAGTTCCTCACTGAGGTAGGGCTGAACAGCCTCCTGGTTAATTCGATCAAGAACGGGGGTCATGATGAAGAGGGTCAAGAAGAGCGCCAGACCAACCAGGATCTGATTAGACGGTGTCTGTTGCAAACCAAGCGCCTGACGCAGTATCGCAAAAACAACAATGATTCGCGTAAACGAGGTCATCATCATCACGATTGCCGGAAGGAACGTGAGTAGCGTCATCAACGCCAGAATTTGCAGCGTGACCGAATAATTTTCGGTACCGTCCTCACCGGTTGTCAGGGTTAAGGCAGGTATCCCCTGATCAGCAGCAACAAGCTGGGGTGAGAGCATCGCCAGCAGTATGAGTATCCAGCGCATGACTACCCTTTCCTCGCTTGAATCAGCTGCGCTAGTTTGGTGGCAAATTCACTTGGCGCCGCCTTTCCCGGCTCAATCACCGGTTCGTCAAACTGCGCTAGTAGCTGAACGGAACCTGCGGAGACGCCTAAAAGCAGCTGTTTCTCACCGCACTGCACTAGAACAGCTCTTTCGCGGGCTCCAAGCGGCAGAGAAGCGATAACTCTCATTCCCGTCGTCTGCCCGGGAACAAAATTTGCGCGCCTGAAAACCCAGGCCAGAAAAAAAATCAAACCGACGACTAGCAGCAAGCCCAGCATCATCTGGCTGACAGATTCAAAAGAGAGCGGTTCCGCGACGCGGGATTGTTCAGCGCTGAGCGCCATTGGTGAGATCAATATTAACGGGAGAGCGAGGATGCATTTCAAGCCGGATTTACCTTAGTCGCTTGATGCGCTCTTGGGGACTGATTACATCCGTCAGACGCACACCGTAGCGGTCGTTCGTAACCACCACTTCACCGTGAGCAATGAGTGTCCCATTGATGCGAACATCAAGCGGTTCCCCAGCGATACGATCGAGCTCCAACACAGAACCCTGACTCAACTGCAAAAGATCACGAATAGCGATCTCAGTTCCACCAACCTCGAGCGTCATTTTGACGAGGAT
>Ga0102954_1000721_pt1 | contig 9970 bp, 9 predicted proteins | sample SalPonA_C_H2O_MG_FD_78511 | JGI IMG/M metagenome (GOLD analysis project Ga0102954, IMG submission 78511) | Water microbial communities from South San Francisco under conditions of wetland restoration - Salt Pond MetaG R2A_C_H2O_MG | ecosystem: Environmental > Aquatic > Non-marine Saline and... | reverse complement strand
GAAGATTTTTTAAATGAAAATGCAAGTTTAGAATTAAATGAAAATCTACAAAATAAAGATTTTGATGTTGAAAAACTAAAAGATTTAATTTCTAAGGAAAAAGATTTTGATGTTGTAGTAAACATAAATACATCAAATTTAGCAAAAACATACGCTTCAAAAGAAAGCTTAAAAGAGTTTGCTTGTAGAGGTGTATTAACTCCCGAGCACATAATAAGAACAAAAAGAGTGCCTTTAATTATTGAAGATTATTATAGTATTGAATCATCAATAAATGAGTTTAAATCAAACTATGAAAACTATTTTAATGAATTTGCTAAAGATGAAATTTGTTTAAATAAAGCACCAAATTATGCTGTAATAAAAGATTTTGGTGTAATTAGTTTTGGAAAAAATGAAAAAGAAGCAAATATTATCAATGATATAGTTGAGCACACTATGATAGCTGTTTTAAGAGCTGATAAATTAGGTGGATATGAATCAATTTCACTTAAAGATAGTTTTGAAATGGAATACTGGGAATTAGAACAAGCTAAATTAAAAAAGTAGAGGAAAATTGAATGCAATACCTAATGGCAATTGACGCAGGAACAGGAAGTATAAGAGTTGTAATTTTCGATACAAATGGAAATCAAATTTCTATGTCTCAAAAAGAGTGGACTCACCTTGAAGAAGAGAGTGTTCCAAATAGTATGAGTTTTGATTTTAAAAATAATTGGAATTTAGTAAAACATTGTATAAATGAAGCCGTTAGTGAAGCTAAAATTAACTCAAAAGATATCCTAGCCTTAAGTTCAACTAGTATGAGAGAAGGTATTGTTTTATACGATAAAGATGGAAATGAATTATGGGCTGTTGCAAATGTTGATGCAAGAGCTAGTAATGAAGTTAAATATTTAAAAGAAAATTTTGAAAATATAGAGCAAGAGTTTTATGAAATTTCAGGTCAAACTTTTGCACTTGGAGCATTACCTAGAATTCTTTGGCTAAAAAACAATAAACCTGATATTTACGAAAAAGTTTCAGCTATTTCTATGATTGGAGATTGGATATTAGCTAAACTTTCAGGGGTAATTGCTGTTGATCCAAGTAATGGTGGAACAACTGGAATCTTTAGTTTAAATAAAAGAACTTGGGACTCAAGTATGGCAAAAAAAGTAGGTATCAAAGATGATATTTTTACACCTTGCTATGAAGTTGGAACAGTAATAGGAACAGTTAAAGAAGATATTTCTAAAGAAGTTAATTTATCAACTGATACAAAAGTAGTTATGGGTGGTGGAGATGTACAACTTGGTAGTGCTGGACTTGGAGTAGTTGATATTGGGGATGTGGCTATTTTAGGTGGTTCATTTTGGCAACAAATTGTAAATATCTCAAAAGATACTACACCACCAAAAGATATGTCAATTAGGGTAAATCCCCATGTAATAAGTGATCAATCTCAAGCAGAAGGTATTACATTTTTTTCTGGTTTAGTAATGAGATGGTTTAGGGATGCCTTTTGTGATTTAGAAAAACTTGAAGCGAAAGAAAAAAATATTGATACTTATACTTTATTAGAGCAAAAATCAAAAAATATTCCTGTTGGTTCATATGGAATTATGCCTATTTTTAGTGATAGTATGAATTACGGTAAATGGTACCATGCGGCTCCAAGTTTTATAAATCTTAGTATTGACTCAAACACTTGTAATAGGTTTTCTATGTTTAAATCTCTACAAGAAAATGCTTGTATTGTAAGTTCTATTAATCTTGATAAAATCAAAGAGTTTACAAATATAAATATTAATAACATTGTCTTTGCAGGAGGAGCTAGTAAAGGTGAGCTATGGAGTCAAACTTTAGCTGACGTAACAGGATGTAAAGTTAGCATTCCAAAAGTAACTGAAGCTACAGCATTAGGTGCTGCTATGAGTGCTGGAGTTGGTGCTGGGGTTTATGAAAATTTAAAAGAGGCATCAAAAAAACTTGTAGTTTGGGATAAAGAGTATCAGCCAAATATGCAAAATAAAAAACTGTATGATGATATAAAAGAAAAATGGCAAGAAATATATAAGGCTCAATTAGAGTTAGTTGATAAAAATCTAACTACATCTATGTGGAAAGCTCCAGGGCTATGATAGGTTTAGACTAAAAACTATGTTTTTAGTCTGCTGTTAAATTTGAGGTAATACAAACTTTTCTATAAGTTGATACGTAGCAGCTGTTGCAATACCAGCTGCAAGTCCAGCTATTACATCATCAAGCATTACTCCCCAACCACCTTTTACATCTCTATCAATTCTTCCAATAATTGAAGGCTTCCAAATATCAAAAATTCTAAAGTATATAAAAGCTAATGGAGCCATATAATAAATATTTGAGTCATTTAAACCACAAATAGCTAAAGCTATCCACATACCAGCAAGTTCATCTACTACGATTTCTTTACTATCATGCTCTCCAACTTGTTCTTCATATTTATTTATTTCTTTAACTGCAATTACTGTGATTAGTATTGCTAATAAAAATAGCGTTGAATCAGTTATAATCTGTAGAAGTAAAAGACCTAAAATTAAAGATACAAATGAACCAACAGTTCCTGGAGCTTTTGGACTAAGTCCACTAAAACCAACAGTTAAAAATGCTTTTCTAAACAATTTAAATCCTTACTTTTTCTTTTCAATACCAAGTTTCTTTCTCTTTTCCCAAAGAGATTTTCTTGATATACCAAGTTTTTTTGATAGTTCTGTATCTGGGTATTTACTTTGATAAGATAGTACCATCATTTTTACATAGTCATTTATCGTCATTATATTTGAATTGCTAACCAATGAATCTTCATCATAGAATTCAACTTTTCTATAAGGGAAGTCTTCTTCAGCTTCAAGGGAACTAATAATTACATCTTTATGTTCAATCAACTTATTTAAATTGTCTTTTGCAGTCTTTTTTAAACTATGATAATTTGTAAGATACATAAACACTTTTGATTCATTAAAATTAGCAATTTTCTTTTGCCAATTTGCTTCTGTTAAGTCAATAAATGTTATTGATTTATCTAGTTTTTTAGCCAATTCAAAAGTTAACTTATCAGCACTTAATTGTGAATTTGTTTCTATTAAAGTTGGAAATGAGTGGGGTAATAATACTTCACTTGTATCAATATCTTTCATTACAAATTCCATATATTCTTTAAGTGTTGCTAGCTCTCTTCTCATACTTCTACACTCTTTGTAGTGATAGATTTTTCTTACTAATTCATCCATAATAAATGGTTTCATAATATAATCTTTTGCCCCTTCTTCAATAGGGTGAGTAACTGTTTCATCAGATATATATGAAACAAGTAAAAGAATAATTGCAGATGGAGAATATTTTTTAATAATACTTGATACTAAAGCAGAAGGTAAAGATGTTGATAATAAAACTGTATCGTATTCTTTAGTTAAGTTATCAATATTTGGTGATTCAATATAATCACAACTATGTCCATCATCAAGTAGTCTTGATACTACTTTTTGAGCTAGGTAAATTTCGTTTTCTATTATTAGTATATTCATTGTTTTTCCATCCAGTTATAATATTTCAAAGTTGCAACACTGTGAACTGCAACTCCTTCTTTTCTTCCAATAAAACCCATCTTTTCAGAGGTAGTAGCTTTTATATTTATAAATTGTTTAGGTAGATTTATAATCTTGGCTAAAGATGATTTTATTTCTTGTTTGTGAGGATTGATTTTTGGTTGTTGAGCTACTATTAAAGCATCAATATTTACTATTTCATATCCAACACTTTGAACAAACGATACAATCTCTTGTAATAAGATTTTTGAGTCAGCACCTTTGTATTTTTCCTCTGTATCTGGGAAAAATTCTCCAATATCACCAGCACCAATAGCACCTAAAAGAGCATCAATAATTGAATGTATTAATACATCTCCATCACTATGTGCTTTAAATCCATAATCACATGGAATATTCACTCCACCTAAAAACATAGGTTTTTTATCTTCAAAGGCGTGTACATCATATCCAAAGCCTGTAAAAAAGTTTTTAGAAGGTTCTTTTAAACAATCAATATCTTTAAGTTCACTTCCAAAAGTTAATTTTTTACTTTGTGTATCACCTTTTATGTATTTTACACTTCCGTTATTTGCTTTGATTGCTGAACTATCATCTGTATATTCTATATTTGTATTTAAAGCATTTTTTAAAATATTTGTATCTGATAATTGAGGTGTTTGAACCAATTTAACTTCATCTCTATTGATAGTTTCATTCCCATAAATTACAGTATCACTAACATCTAATACAGGAACAATACAATCAGCTTCATCTTTTGCTTGAATTAATCTATTTAAAACATCAAATGGTACACAAGATCTTGCAACATCTGTTACCATAACTTTAGATGATGTAACTATTTGTAAAGCATTTTTCAATGATTGTTGTCTAGTATCTCCACCAGTTGTGTAAATATAATCATCGCTAAAATTCTTCATGTAGTTTAATTCCAAGGGAGAGCTTACTATTATTATTTCTTTAAAAGAGAAGTTGTTATTTAGTCTATTGGCTACGTATAACCATAGAGGTTCGTTATCTATTCTTAGCCACTGCTTTTTGCTTTTATGTTCAAACCTAGTTGAATTTCCAGCGCAGAGAATAATGAGGCTTACATCAATCAAAATCTACCTTTGTGTAAAAAAGTTACAAATTATACAAGCTTCTTACTTATGAAAAGTTAAATTTCTATTTTCTTTTTTATAGCATTTACACAAAATTTTAAATTCTCAACATCAAAGCCATATTCAAGTGCTTTTTGTGAAGCTAATTCAATCATATTTTCACTAAGTGGTTCTGTAACTGTTGTTAATATTTTGATAATGTGTAAAATTTGAGATTGTTTTAAAAATGTTTCAGGACAGTTTTCAATGTTTTCTACAAAGGCAATAGGTAAAATAAGTTTGTGAGATAATGACCAATGTTTAAAGATATTTGCAGTAATTCTAGAAGTAGAATATCCTACAAATTCAATTTCTATTTTTGATAAATCATGAATTTCACTTAGTCTTTTTAAAAAATCATTTGTAAGTTTTTTATTTTGAATAACTTGCGATATTACAAATTTACCTATGTCTTGTAAGAATGCTGGTAAAACTAAGTCTTTTAATAGATTATTATCAATAGATGCTACCCAAGAATTTACAAGTTTTGTTGCTAACATTGAAGAAAATAAAAAATCCTCATTTGTAACTCCGTAGGCACTTAAATTACTTTTTACAGAGTTTTGTATTGCTGAACCAATTGCTATGGAGATTGTAAAATTTATACCTAATAGATTTATTGCTTTATTAACAGTTTCAATTTCACTTCTAAATCCAAACATAGTTGAGTTGGCAACTCTTAAAACAGTAGCTGTCATAAGTGGGTCTCTATTTATTATTTCTGTTAATGTGTCAACATCTTCATTGTTGAGTTTTTTAAACTCTTCTAAATCAGTAATATTGTCTGGTAAAGGCGGTATAGATTTTATTGTTCTTATTAATTCGTTATTCATATATTCTACATGTTAGATTTGTTATTTATGTCAAATCATATCAAAATGAAACTTACAAGATTAATAATTTAAAATAAGTAAATAAATTAAGCAGATATAAATATTTTTTGATATAATCAAAACAATTTATTTAATATTTTTTAAATTATAGGATTTTAATATGAGAGAATGGTTAGAAAATCATAAAAACGATGAAGTTAGAACACAAATGTATTATGCTAGAAAAGGTATTATTACTCCAGATATGGAGTATGTAGCGAAAGTTGAAAAACTTGAGCCTGAATTAGTTAGATCTGAAATTGCAAGAGGAAGACTAATTATACCTGCTAATGTAAATCATAAACATTTAAATCCAATGGCTATTGGAATTGCTAGTTCTTGTAAGATTAATGCGAACATTGGTTCATCTGCTTTAGCAAGTGATGTTGAAAAAGAAGTTGAAAAAGTTGATGTTTCATTAAAATATGGTGCTGATACAATCATGGATTTAAGTACAGGTGGTGACTTAGATATGATTAGAGAAGCTGTAATTAAACACTCTACTGTGCCAATTGGAACAGTTCCAATTTATCAAATTTTACATGATGTAAAAGATAAAATTGAAGACTTAACAATTGAAAAAATGCTTGAAGTTATTGAAAGACAAGCAAAACAAGGTGTTTCTTACTTTACAATTCACGCAGGATTCTTACTTGAATTCATGCCACACGTTGCAAAAAGAAAAATGGGAATCGTTTCAAGAGGTGGTTCTTTAATGGCTGCATGGATGATGCACTACCACAAAGAAAATCCATTTTATGAAGCATTTGATGAAATTTTAGAGATTTGTAGAAAATATGATGTTTCTTTATCTTTAGGGGATTCATTAAGACCAGGTTGTTTAGCTGATGCTTCAGATGAAGCACAATTAAGAGAGTTAAAAGTTCTTGGTGAATTAACATTAAGAGCTTGGGAAAAAGATGTTCAAGTTATGATTGAAGGACCAGGTCACGTTCCATTAAATCAAATTGAAAGAAATATGAAATTAGAAAAAGAGTATTGTCATGAAGCTCCTTTCTACATCTTAGGACCATTAACTACTGATATTGCTGCTGGTTATGACCATATTTCTTCTGCTATTGGTGCTGCTGTTGGTGGATGGCATGGAGCTTCTATGTTATGTTACGTAACTCCAAAAGAGCACTTAGGTTTACCAAATGCTGAAGATGTTAGAAATGGTATTATTGCATATAAAATTGCTGCACACTCAGCTGATATTGCAAGAGGAAGAAAAGGTGCTAGAGATATTGATGATGAAATGTCAGATGCAAGATATGCATTTGATTGGAATAAACAATTTGAATTATGTTTAGACCCTGAAAGAGCAAAAGAGTACCATGATGAAACTCTTCCTCAAGATGTATTTAAAGAGGCTGAATTCTGTTCTATGTGTGGACCAAAATTCTGTTCTTACAAAATTACACAAAAAATTGTAAAAGATCACGGACATAAAATCCCTGATGCTGTTTAATTAAAAAGAGGATTTTTTCCTCTTTTTAACAGGATTTAAATTTTTTTCTTTTTAATTAAGACAAAAATTATCCTATTTCAATTATAATACAAAAAAACAAATTTTAATAAATACAAAAAGGATTTTTGATATGGCAAATATTGAAGATGTTAAAAAAGAATTATCAAACGTACAATATCCAGGTTTCTCAAAATCTATTATTGATTTTGGTTTCGTAAAAGATGTTCAAGTAAGTGGTTCAGCGTGTGCAATTACGCTTGATATTACTTCAAGTGCACCTGAAGTTGAAGAAGCATTAAGAAAAGATATTAATGAAAAATTAGCTTCTTTAGGTTTAGATATTACTTTAAACATTAAAAAACCAGAGGCTCCAAAACAAAACTCTAACTCAGTTAGTGGTAAAAATATGGCTCCTCAAATTAAAAAAGTTGTAATGGTAAGTTCAGGTAAAGGTGGAGTTGGAAAATCAACTACTACTGTTAACTTAGCAATTGCAGCATCTATGCAAGGTAAAAAAGTAGGTATCTTAGATGCAGATATTTATGGTCCAAACATTCCTAGAATGATGGGTTTAAATGGTGCTGAAGTTGAAGTAGTTGGTAATAAAGCTAAACCATTAAATGCATTTGGTGTAGATGTTATGTCTATGGGTAACTTAATGGAAGAAGGGCAGGCTCTTATTTGGAGAGGTGCTATGATTATGAAGGCTATTCAACAATTATTAAGAGATATTTTATGGGAAGAATTAGATATCTTATTTATTGATATGCCTCCAGGAACTGGTGATGCTCAATTAACATTAGCTCAAAGTGTTCCTGTTAGTGCTGGTGTAAATGTAACTACTCCTCAACATGTTGCACTTGATGATTCAAGAAGATCATTAGATATGTTTAAAAAACTTCACATTCCAGTTGCTGGTATTGTTGAAAATATGAGTGGATTTATTTGTCCATCATGTGAAACTGAATCTGATATCTTTGGAATGGGAACTTGTGATACTTTAGCTGATTCATATAATACTCAAGTATTAGGTAATTTACCTATTGAACCTGCTATTAGAGAAGGTGGAGATGCTGGTAAACCAGTTACTTACTTTAACCCTGAATCAATTTCAGCAAAAAGATATATGCAAGCAGCTGAAAAGTTAATTGCATTTTTAGATAGTGTTGATGATGATATTTCTAATGAGTCTATTCAACCAACAACACCTCCAGGTGTTAGTGCATGTTCAACAGCGGGTGCAAGTACAGCTGCTGCTTCTCAACCTCAAGCACAACAGTCAAGTGGTGGTTCTTGTGGAACAGGATGTGGTTGTCACTAAGACAACTATTTAATAAAAGAAGTTTTTACTTCTTTTATTAGCTTTTATTTTTGAATCTCAAAATTACTTAATTTCTCAATACTTTTTACTAAACTAGAATGATCTTTTTGACCTTCACCATCAGCTATACATGAATTATATAATTGCATTGTATTTGCAGTATTAGGTAAGGCTACTCCTAATTTTTGTGCATTATCAAGGGCTAAATTTAAATCTTTTTGATGAAGTTCTACTTTAAATCCCGGTTCAAATGTTCTATCAATCATTTTTTGACCATGAATATCTAAAACCTTTGAAGTGGCAAAACCACCCATTAAAGCATCTTTTACTTTTTGAGGATTGGCACCTGCTTTTGATGCAAATACTAAAGCTTCACTTACAGCTTCAATATTAAGGGCAACTATTATGTTATTTGCTAATTTAGCAATTTGACCATCTCCATTTTTACCAACTAAAGTTATGTTTTGTCCCATGATTTCAAAATACGGTTTTACAGTTTCAAAAGCTTCTTCATTTGCTCCAACCATAATAGATAATGTAGCATTTTTAGCACCAACATCACCACCTGAAACAGGAGCATCTAAGTATTCACAGCCTAAATCATTTATTTTTTTTGCAAACTCTTTTGTGTCAATTGGAGATATAGTACTCATATCAACTATATATTTACCCTTAGATATTCCATTAGATAAACCATCTTTTCCAAATAAAACATCATTTACATGGTTAGTATTTGGAACCATTATAAATATAATATCTGCATTTTTACCAACTTCACTGGCATTTTTACAAGCTATACCACCCATATCTAAAAGCTCTTTTGATATTTCACTTCTAGTATGTAAGTAAACTTCATTTCCAGCTTTTATTAAATGTCCAGCCATAGGTACACCCATAATTCCTAAACCAATAAATCCTAGTTTTGCCATATAAAAATCCTTATTTAAAAAATTTAAAAACATCTACTGATATAATAGTGAATCTTTTTGTAAAAGGGAATAGTTTTGAATATAGATTTAATAAAACAAAGAATACAAAAGTTTTCAGATGATAGAAATTGGAATCAACACCACAACCCAAAAAATTTAGCTATGGCTCTTAGTGTTGAAACAGCTGAGTTAGTTGAAATATTTCAATGGTTAACTTTAGAGCAAGCCACAAATTTACAAGATGCAAAAAAAGAGCATTTAAAAGAAGAGATAGCTGATGTTGCTATTTATTTACTTAGAATTTGTATGAAATATGATATTGATTTAGAAGAAGCAATTTTAAGTAAAATGGATAAAAATGAGAAAAAATATCCACTTATTGATGAAAATGGTAAGGAAATAGCGTACGGGAATAAGAAGTAAAACTACTTCTTAATCTTGAGGTCTTGAGTTTTTTTCTTCAATTCCACTCATACCAAATCTTCTAGCTAGTTCTTGTTTGATTTGATCTGGTGAGATGTTTTTTGAAGCAAGGGCAACTAAACAGTGATACATTAAATCAGCACCTTCATAAACTATTTCTTCATGGTCATTATCTTTAACTGCAAATGTAAACTCACCTGCTTCTTCAATGATTTTTTTAAGCATAGAATTTTGCTTACCTTGAAG
>Ga0102954_1000720_pt1 | contig 9971 bp, 11 predicted proteins | sample SalPonA_C_H2O_MG_FD_78511 | JGI IMG/M metagenome (GOLD analysis project Ga0102954, IMG submission 78511) | Water microbial communities from South San Francisco under conditions of wetland restoration - Salt Pond MetaG R2A_C_H2O_MG | ecosystem: Environmental > Aquatic > Non-marine Saline and... | reverse complement strand
CTCCAAATGTATGACTTATTCATCTTTTAGCCTTTATTTTAATCATCCCATCTTCCATAATTTGGAATTTTGATTTCACTTTCTTTGTATGAACCTTTTTTTGATTGTGTATGACAAGCTGTACAGTTAAATAATCCTTTAACTTCTTCTTGCTTTATAAGCCTTGGTGGTATCTCATCATGTTTTTTTATGATGTAGGGTGTTTTAGTAATTGCATCTACTGTAGTACTAATATAAGACATACTGCTTGCTATTCTTCTACTTCTTTTGTAATCCATAGCTTTTTCAGCACTATTTTCCATTATGTATTTGTATATTAAATTATAATCTTCATCTAAAACAGAAGCATCAGTTCCAAAATGATTGTCAAGATTTGTCATAACTTTATCCCAAGATTTACTTGTAAGTAAGCCAGGTTGATAAGCAAAATGACAAGCTGAACATTCGTTTTGATATAATTCATTATCTACAGGTTTTACTCCATTTTTACTATAGGCTTTATACCCATAATCATTATCTGCATAGTTAAAACCAATCATTAAAATTAGAATTAAGATATATTTCATAACTATTCCTTTGTAGTGATATAAGTAACTACATCACCTTTTTCAAGATTTGTACCAACCCTGTTGTATACATCTTTAAAATTTCTTTTTAGCCATTTTTCTATTTGTTTTGTTTTTGTAAATCTATCTTTATTAACTTTTGGTGAAAGGGGTTTAATCATTTTTCCTGTAAAAAAGTTTTTATGACTTTCATTTAAATTTATTCCATGGCAAGATGTACAAGAAACTTCTTTACCTCTTTTTCCTATATGAGTTGAAGTAAAGATTTTTTCACCTCTTTTGTAATCAAAACCTTTAAATGTTGGTTTTTCTTTTAGTACTTTTTTTTCTAAATCATTTAAGTAGTCTTCTAAAACAGTTGAAAAACTAAATGTAGAAATACAAAATAGAATTAATAGTATTTTCATAAGTGCTCCTAAACTTTATATAATCTAATTATAAAAGTTTAGTTTCAATATTTTGAGTAAAGTATCTTTACATTTACTTTACAAATTAATTATATGTGTCTTTAAATTTTTCTCTAATTTTTAGAAATTCATTTAAATTATCAAAGAATATATCAATAAGTTTTGGATCAAAGTGTTTTCCTTTTTCTTCTTTAAATAGTTTAAAAATCCTTTCATCATCCCAAGCTTTTTTGTAGCATCTATCACTACCTAATGCATCAAAAACATCTGCTAATGCTGTTATTCTTCCGTAAATATGAATATTTTCACCCTTTAATCCTCTTGGATATCCACTTCCATCCCATTTTTCATGGTGTTCATTGGATATTGTTGCAGCCATTTTAAGTAAAGGTCTTTTAGAGTGCTTTAGCATTTCATATCCTAATGCTGCATGGGTATTCATTATTTTTCTTTCTTCTTCATCAAATCTACCTGGTTTATTTAAAATAGCATCAGGAATTGCTACTTTTCCAATATCATGCATAGGACTTGCTTGTTTTAACATTTCAGCTTCATTTGGATCTAATCCATAATGTAAGGCTAATAGTTTTGTATATTCAGCAACTCTTTTCACATGATTTCCAGTTTCTTTACTTCTACTTTCTCCTATCGCACCCATAGTAAATATAACTTCTTTTTGAGTCTCTTCAATTTCTTCATTAAGATTTTTGATTTCTTTTAATCCTTTATCTACTTTCTGTTGAATTTGATCGACACTTAAAGCTACATTTTTATTTACTTTAATTGCTAAGTATATAATAAAGATTAGAGTGATTAAAAGTAGAAAGCTTATAAAGTTTTTAATTGTATTAATAAACTCTTCTGAGGTTTTATCTATATCTTTTTGAATATTGGTATTAATTGTTTTATTAATGTTTAAAAATTCAAATATCTTGTTTTGTAAAATTGCTTCATTATTTATGTTTTCTTTAATCTTAATAGCGATATTTCCTATTTTCTTAACATTGTTTTTGTAATTTTGAATTAAGTTAATATTCAATTTTTCATATAAACTATCAATAGATAACAACCATTTTTGTAAGTAATCTTCTGTTTGTTTTTGAAATAAAACTTCTTTACTGTAGTATTTAATATTGGCAAAATCTAGCAATAAAATAAAGCTTTTTCTTTCAAGAATTTCATGTTCTATTTTTTTTCTTAAATTATTTTCTTGCGGATATATTTTATTGAACTGATTTTGTAATTGAATTTTTTCATATTGTATTTTAAAGATCTCATCAAAAGATTTTTCAATTTGTTTTTCATTTTTAGTAAGAGTATTCATTTGTTTTAGTACTGTATCAGCTTGGTGCATGTCTTTTAAAAAATAGTCTACAAAATCTTTTTCTTTGTCATTTTTTATTTCATTATATAAACTTTCAAATTCCAGTTCTATTTTTTTAAATTTGTTTTCAATTGAAATTAATTCATCTTTACTTGAGGCTAAAACTATATCTTTTGTTAAAAAAGTCATATTTTCTTGTAATAATATTAATTTCGAAATATTAACTTTAGATTGTTCATTTTCTTTAACTTGGTATAGAATAATGCTGTTAGCTGTAAAGATTAGTAGTATTAAAAGAACAATAATTAAAAAACTATATTTGACTTTATTTTTAATATTCATAAAAAATCCTTTAAGTAAAAATAAATTTTACAATTGTCCCAATATTTTCTTCACTTGTAATTTTAATCTCACCATTATGCAATCTTATTATTTTGTCACAAATTGATAATCCTAGACCCGTACCACCACTCTCTTTGTTTCTACTTTTATCCGTTCTATAAAACTTTTCAAAAATTTTATTAAGTTCATTTTCATGGATTCCTATACCAAAATCTTGAACTTCAATTATTTTTTTATTATCTTGTGAGTAGTTTTTAATTATTACTTTAGATTCTTCATAACTAAAATTTATCGCATTTTTAATGATATTTTTTATAGCTATTTTAAGTAAATTTGCTTCACCTTTTATTTGCATTGGTTCAATAATCTCGCAATCTAAATTTATTTTTTTATTACTTGCAAAAGTTTTTAATTCTTTAACAGAATCAATTGTAACTTCATCAATATATACTTCATTTAATGATTTTTCTGTAAACTCATTTTTTGCTAAGAAAAGTAGGTCATTTATTGTTTCTTGAATTACTACAACCTCTTCTAAACAAGTATTTAAAGTCTCTTTATACTCACTAGAATTCCTATCTTTTCTAAGAGCTATTTCTATTTCTCCTCTTATAATAGTTAGTGGAGTTTTAAGTTCATGTGATGCATCTGAAGAAAATTGACTAATCTTTTCAAATGAGTTTTCTAGCCTACTTAATAAGTTATTTATTTCATTTGCTAATAAATCAATTTCATCATTTGAATTTTTTGTATCTAATCTTTTTGATAAATCTAAAGCAGTTATATTTTTGAGATTTGTTAAAATATTTTCAATAGGTAAAAATGATTTATAAATTAAAAAATACCCACCAACTATAGATAGAATTAAGATAATAGGAAGTATAAAAATTAAAATATAAATTAAGTTTTCAAATGTTGAATTTAAGAGTTTATAGTCAGTTGCTACTTCAACAACATATGTTAAATCATCAATATTTATTTTGATTTTTGAGAGCATATAGATTTCACTTTTATCAAAGTAAACCATATCTTTTTGTAAATTTTTTAATGAGTTTATATTATAATCAAAACCCTTAGGAAAATCAGTAGAATTTATTACTTCAATTTTATCTTCAATCTTAAGAAGTCTTATAAAAAGAGGTTTGAATTTATATTCTATTTCTTCATTGAACATCTCTTGAGTTAAATCATCTTTGTGATCAATTATATCATCAACTACATCTAAAACTACGATTTTAAGTGTTGATTTGATTTTATCTAAACTTGATATTTCAAGTGTTTTATATAATGAAAAAGAAAATACAGCAAGTATTATAACTTGAATTAGAATATTATAAATTAATAGTTTTCTTTTTATGGATATATTATTCATCATTTATTTTAAATCCCATTCCTCTTACAGTTTTGATAAGTTTTTTTTCATAGGGTTTGTCTATTTTATTTCTTAGTCTATAAATATATACATTAATAATATTACTAACATTATCATCATCCATATTGCTAAGAGAATCACTAATTAAAGTTTCTGATAAAACTTTGTTTTTATTTCTAACTAAAAATTCTAAAAGTGAGAACTCTTTAGCTGTAAGGTTTATTTCTTTATTATTTCTAGTTACGCTTTTTTTAAGTAAATCCATCTTTAAATCAGCTATTTCTAATATTGTTGAAGTGCTTGTATGATTTGTATTTCTAAGTTGAACTCTTATTCTTGCAAGTAGTTCAGAAAATGAAAAAGGTTTAGCTAAATAATCATTTGCACCCATATCTAAGCCATTTATTTTATCTTCAATTGAGTCTTTTGCCGTAAGCATAATAATAGGAGTTGATATTTCATTTGTTCTTAAAGTTCTACAAACTTCAATTCCATTTTTAACAGGTAACATAATATCAAGTAAAATTAAATCATAGTTATTAACAGAAGCTAAATAAATACCTTCATCACCATTTTTAGAATAATCAACTGTGTAAGACTCTTCTTGTAAACCTTTTTTCAAAAAATTTATGATTTTTTCATCATCTTCAATTATCAGAATTTTCATATTTAAACCTTAAAAGTGCTATTTCACTATTTGCTTTATATCTATAATCGACACCCCATGTTCCTATTCCTTTGTTTACATAAATAGAGCAATTATCTATTTTATATAAACCATTTAAGAAAGGTTGAACAAGTTTTACTAAATAATGAAAAGGCCATATCTGTCCTCCATGTGTATGTCCACACAAAAATAAATTACTATTTGATTTTACAGCAAGTTTATAGTCTTTTGGTTGATGAGCTAGAAAAATCTTTAGCTTTTTATCTTCTAAGAGATTTAAAACAGATTGTTCATCTCTATTGTGTTTAAAGAATTTCGAAAATCTATCACTAATACCAGCAAAATATATTTTTGATTTATTATATTCTATGAAATCAATTTTATTATCAATAAACACAATATTTTTATATTTACTTAGTATTTTATTTAATTGATTTAAGCCATAAAATAAATCATGATTACCACTAATATAATAAACTTTTCCCTTTAGTTGTCCTATTATATTAATTTGTTTAATGATAAATTCCACTTTGCAATCTATTATATCTCCTGTAATAACAGCTACATCATATGTTAGTTTATTACAAGTATCAATCAAATCTTTCATTTCTTTTAAATTAGTTTTTTTGTTTATGTGTAAATCACTTAAATGAAGTATTTTAAACTCATCTAATTCTTTAGACAAAGTACTAATTTTGATTTGATTAATATCTTTTATTATCATTGTTATTATCTAAATATATTATCTAAATCAGCTTTTGTAAAGTAACTTATATCTTTGATGACACCATTTTCAAGAGTATAAAGTGTTGACATATCATCTTTAAAAACAAATCTATTGTCTTCACTATCATATACTAGTAAAACATCATGATTATATTTTCTCATTTTTGGTAGAGCAAACATCTTTGTAATAATTGAAGGCATTCCTGAAATATTTGCTATAAATACAGCATGTTTATTTTTTAAGAACATTTTACTTTTCTTATTTAAATAATCATTAATATCTGCACTCGTATCTTTTTGAGCTGAAACTAAAATTTTAGTTACATTATCATCAATAGTTACCTTGTGGTCATGTTGATTTAGCATTGAAAATGATCCAATTTTATCTCCAATTTTAAATTCACCTGCAAATAGAGATAAACCCATTACTAATAAGCTTAGTAGTATTCTTTTCATATATTTAATCCTTTGTGTAATTTAGGTTATAGTTTATATCAATCTTATTATCTACATTTATTATAATCATAGATGGTGGTTTCATATTAAAGTCTGTTAGCAAAATATTAAAATTACCATTCATACTTAAACTATCATCCATGTTTTTGATTTTAGCTATTGATTGAATTTTTTTACTAATTCCATTTAAATGCAGTAGACCATTTAAAACGTAGTTATCACCAACTTTTTCTATACTCTCAAATTTAAATGATATAAAAGGATAAAGTTTTGATTGAAGTAATTCATACATATTAGAATCTCTATCTTTATCATCACTTTTTAATGAATAAGATTTTAATACAACTAAACCCTTTATAGATTCAACATCATCATTCATTGTAAGCTTTGAACTTAATTCTTTAGTATTAATATCAATTAAACCTTTAAATGTTACATCAATTTGCGCTGTAAGGTCACCTTCTTTAAGTAATAATGTTGATGCATTTAAATAAACAGCTAAAAATAGCAAACTAAATATTTTGAACATATTGTTGTTCCTCCTTTGATTTGATTTTTTTTACTTCATTTAGATTTTGTTGTGAAGTTAATATTTTTATTAATGAAATTAAAAATATTAAAGGTACAAAAAGTGTTAGATTTTCTAAGGCAGCAAATAATCCAGCACCAGAAGCTAGCCAACCTATAAAAACCATATATATAGATAGTGTCTTTAAATCTTTTTTTAATAATGTCTGTAAAATCACAATATTGTAGAAAGAGATTACAAATGGATAAACTAAAGATAAAATAAATGCCTCTTGTAAAAAATATAATAAATATGAAAAAGCAAATAAAATTACAACTAAAAGTTCTTTTTGGTTTTTTTCTATTTTAAAATATAATGCAGCGATTAAACCTATAATATGAAATAAAGCTATTTCAAAACTATATCCATCTCTCCAAATAGAAATTGTAGTATCCCTTGATAAAGTTTCAAAAAGTGCTGAATCTAAAAAGATCCATAAACTCATTACAAATAATGAAAAACTTTGTGTTTCATATTTGATTTCAATTATTTTATCTATAAATAATGATGAAATAAAAACAATAATTGTAAAAGATAAAGCTAAATAAATTCTAGATTCAACTTCAAAGGTAAATAAGTAAGTTCCTAATACATAAGAAATTGCTAATGCAAATCCCATATCTACTTTAGAAGCTTTTTTAAGTTCATTTATAATTAATGGAGCCATAGCACCTACACTTATACCTAAAATAAACAGTTCTAAAAAGTTGAAATTAGGATAAAAGAAACTCATAAATAACTGTAAAATTAAAAATAATCTTATTTTATTTGAATTTGTCGCTTTAATATAATAAGCCATAACAGAGCCAATAATTCCACCAATAGGCAAAGGAGCAATTGTATAAATATTTGAGCCAAAATGTTCAGCTATTCCTGTTTGTACTATTAGTAAATAATAACATAGCTCAAAAGCTATAAATACTATTAATGGTAATCTTTGCATAGTAGTTCCTTTTTATGAAAGAAGATAAAATAAAATGTTGCAAAAGCCATATCAATCAAACATATTAATAAAGCTTCATAGCCAAGTGTTTTTGACATAAATAGTGCAAAAAATATTGAACTAACAAAGACTCTAATTAGTGCTGTTAGTTTTGTAAGTATTATTTCATGTTTGATAAAAATAAATGCATATAAATGTATTAATCCAGTTGTACAAACAAAATAAAAAATAATATAAATATATTTTTCATCAAAATTAAAACCTAGATATTTATAGATAACTTGTCCAAATAAAATTAAGATTAAACCGCCCAATCCATCACTTAAAAACCCTACAAAATTATATTTCTGTAAATTTGAGTAGTTTTGAATTGATTGTAAATTTAGAATTTTTAGATTTACAAAAGCAATTATTGAAATGAATGTAATAACACCAAATATACTTCTAAATATCCACATATTTTCAGTTTTAAAAGTGTTGAAACCAGCTTGAGTAAATCCTGAAATAGATAAAACAACAAAAATTGAAATAATCCCTATTAAATAAAAATAGTAAAAAGAGATATTCTTTAGTTCTTTTACATACTTTACATACATTGCGATGACCATAAAAAATACTGCAATTCCCATTGCTACGTGGGCATGGGCAACGATTAAATCATTTCTGTGAAAAAGCCATCTAATTTCAGGAATAAATAATATATTTCCTTCAATATCAACAAATAAAAATGCAACTATAGAAATTAATAGGGCAAGTTTTGAAAAAGTATCTATGTTGCTGTCTTTATACCATTTATATAAAAGTGGGATATAAAGTAGTGTTAAATATTGGAAAAACCATTCTTGTTCATATGATAATGGTCCTATAAATGATCTATGTAAAATAGATGCTACATATCCAACTAAAGGAATAATCCAAAAAATATTCCATTTTGCTTTAAAATCACCTTCATTTAATAGTTTAATAATCAGATAATAAATAGGTATTAAAGCCAAACTCATACCTAAAGTATTGTCTCCATGTGGTCCTGATACTGTTTTTTCAACTTGACCGATTAATGGATTCATTAAAACTATAAGTGCAAATGGAGCTACTACTACAAGTCTTAAACATACTTTTATCCATAATGGTTGAGTAGAATATAACCTTATAAATTTGTATAAAGCTATAATATAAAAAAGACCTGCAAAGGCTAAAATAAAATTTAACTCATAGGGAAAATCATAGAAAGCTAAACCTCTTGTATTTCCAAAAAGAAGTGAACTTATCATAAAGATTAAAAAGATATTCCAAAATATTGTGTATAAATTTAAAAAATATATACCATCTTTACAGCTTCCAACTTCTTTATTTATTAATAAAAAAGGAAGATATGAAAGCATTAATGGAATAAAACCATAAAGCATAAGTGAAATATGCAATGAACGTATATTTGTAGGCATTAATATATTTGAATCAAATGAATATCCTAATAGATTTATAGAATAGATTATTCCAAAAAACATTCCTAAATATAAAAAAATAAGAGAGATTTTAAAGTTTTTATTTATAAAGTCATCAAAATAATTCATTTTAATTTACCCTTCCATCTTTAACTTCAATAATTCTACTAGCCATTTGAGCTAACTCTTTATCATGAGTAGCAACTATGATTGTAGTTCCATTTTGTGAAAGTTTTTTAAATATTTCAAATACATTTTTAGAGTTTTTAGAATCAAGATTACCAGTAGGTTCATCTGCAAAAACTACCTTAGGTTCATTTATTAAAGCTCTTGCTACGGCTACTCTTTGTTTTTGACCACCTGAAATTTCATCGGGGTATCTATTTCTAAGATTAGAAATATCTAAACTTTTTAGTAGTTCATTTACTTTAATGTTAGAATTCTCTTTTTGTGAAATAGTAATGTTTTCAAAAATATTTAAATAGTTTATTAAATAATGAAATTGGAAAATAAATCCAATATTCTTTTGTCTAAAGTCATCTAAGTTTTTAATATCAATAAAGTTTTCATTATCAAAATAAACTTCACCATTAGTCGGTTTCAAAAGAGTTGATAAAATTGATAGTAAAGTTGTTTTACCACTTCCACTTTCACCTGTAATAGCTATGAATTCTCCTTTTTTAATTTCGATATTTATATTATTTAATGCTTGATCTTTCCCATAAAAATGATTTATATTTTTTGTTTTTAGTATATTTGAACTCATATTCTATTTCCTGATATTAGGTTAACTGGATCTGTTTTTGAAGCATTTAATGCAGGTATTATTGAACCAATTATCGCCATTAAAATTGATGCTGTAAAAACTTGAATTGATAAAATAGTTGTTATTTCTCCACTAACATAACCATGTAAAGATGGAAGATTTTTAATAATGTATAAAATTAAATTAGCAAGAAAAAATGAAGAAATAAAAGCAACAAAACCTAGAATAGAACTTTCTAGTAAAATTTGATTTATAATATTTTTCATAGAAATACCTAAAGCTCTTTTGATCCCAAATTCGCTTTTTCTTTGATTTATAGTTATACTCATCATAGATACTATCCCTAATAATCCCATGCAAAAAGCAATTAATGCAATAACATTTGAAGTTGT
>Ga0102954_1000719_pt1 | contig 9973 bp, 13 predicted proteins | sample SalPonA_C_H2O_MG_FD_78511 | JGI IMG/M metagenome (GOLD analysis project Ga0102954, IMG submission 78511) | Water microbial communities from South San Francisco under conditions of wetland restoration - Salt Pond MetaG R2A_C_H2O_MG | ecosystem: Environmental > Aquatic > Non-marine Saline and... | reverse complement strand
ATTTTACTGAATTAGATACTGTTAAATATTCAGAAGAATATAAGGTCTCGCTGCAAATAAGAATCAATAATTAGTTAGTATGTTGATATGAAATTTAACCTTCCAAGAAGACAAAGAAAAAGTTTTGAATCAATAACTAAAAAAATGATTTCTGATAATTTTAATAAAACAGAATCTACTGAATTATTTAATAATATTAAAAAGCAATACACAGATGCTCCTAGAACATTTGGTGCAAATGCAGGAAAGAAAGAATCTACACTTGAGTTATTAATAATTATTGGTAATCAAATAGCAGAAGAGTATAAAGATCTTGAAGTAGAGATGGTTCTGGGAGTACCTGCCCTCAAAAAGAGTAAATCTTAATTTTGTGCATTGAACTTGTGTGATTAGTTCTTCTGTATTACTTCCCTTCTTAATAATCCAACTGAGTGTTGCTTTTAGTCCAGGAATGATTATTGCCCTAGTGGTTAACCAATCAGTCCAACACTCTAGAAGAAAGGGTTTTGAAGTAGCTCTAGGTGCTGCTACTGGAGCTATAGGAATAACTGTAGTCTCAGCATTAGTTGTCAGTCTTCTCGTCAATACTGTACCAGTCATGATTAACGTTATTTATTTTGTGGGTTCTATTTATATTATTTTCAAAGGTTTCCAAACAGTGACATCGAAAAGCTCTACAAAAGAAAAGGTAACTAACAGCTCTGCTTTTTTGACAGGCTTTCAAGTAAATCTACTTAATCCAAAAATGTGGGTTTTTTATCTCACTGTTCTGCCAATTTACATGACAGCGGAATCTGGATATTTTTTGAGCCTAATTTATCTCGGGCTTATCACCATTTTAATTAATTTTATTGCAGATATTACATATGCCTATACAAGTGACTTTTTCTTTAAGAATTCATCTGAAACAACAAAGGACTTCATAAACAAAGTAAGTGGTGTATCCCTACTTTTAATAGGTTTTTATTTATTCGTCAGCAAGTTTTTCTGAGTTATCTTTATCTTCTTTAAAAAGTTCTGATATTGCACCAATACTTCCGAGTGTAGCTGACATGTCAGCTGGTAGGAATATCTTGGTTGCGTTACCGTCTGCTATTTTCTCTAATGATTCAAGATACTTAATTGCAATAAGTTCATTGGATGGATTTCCTTTATGAATCGCATTAAATACTTGTTCAATGGCTTCAGCTTCACCCTCTGCAACTGCAATTTTTTCATACTTCTGTGCATCAGCTACAGCTTTAAGAGCTTCTGCCTCACCTTGTGCTGATAAAATCTGTGACTCTCTTTCACCTTCAGCAGTCAAAATTGCGGCTTTCTTTTCACCTTCTGCTTCAGTAACAGCAGCTCTTCTATCCCTCTCTGCTTTCATAACTTTGTTCATTGCGTCCTGAACATCTTGAGGTGGATCAATTCTTTGAATCTCAACTCGAACTACTCTTGTACCCCATTTATCAGTTGCTTCATCAAGAATAAGTTTAAGTTGTGTGTTAATTGTTTCTCTTGAAGTAAGGGCAGCATCCAACTCTAGGTCACCAACAACGTTCCTTAAGTTTGTTTGGGCTAACTTTGTAGCAGCTGTAATGAAGTCTCCAACGTTGTATACAAGTTTTTTAGGATCTGTTGGTTCATAATAGATGACTGCATCAACAGTAATTGTTACGTTATCTTTAGTAATAACTTCTTGAGGTGGAACATCAATAACCTGCTCACGCATATCAACAATGATAAGTTTCTCTATCCAAGGAATGACAACGTTTAGTCCTGGTTTTGCTTCTCTGTTGTACTTTCCAAATCTTTCAATTAGACCCTTTTCGAAAGGTCTTAAAATCCTAAAAAGTCTAAAAATAATTAGACCAAGAATAACTATTCGAGCTACAGATACGATAATATCTACAATTTCTTCCATAACTTAATTATAGAGTTGAGGTGTTTATAGTTATTTATTCAGCGGTATTTTCGAACTCAATTTTCTCTTGTTCATACCTATTTAAAGCAAGTACAAACATTACAAAAAGAATGGTTGAGCCGATAAGAAAAGTAAGTGGAAGAATTCTAATTTCAAAAGCATTTAATCCCTCTATCTCTGCAGGTTTTGGACCTCGTGGAGCATAAAGTACAAATAAGATTGAGTTAATTATTCCCCATCCAAATGTTGCAGCACCTACAACTAGAAAGCCAAGTCTTTTACCTAAGTTTGTTGCAGTGATTAATAAAGTTGACCCGAAGAATACTACAAGGGAACCTATGAACATTATTATCCCGGTAATAGTTAGATTCGCTGAAAGTAGCGATCTCATTATGTCACGCATCTGGCCCCATTCCTCTTAAGTAGTCTATCACTAATGCAATGTCAGATTCTGGTAATACTGCTCCGAACCCTGGCATTTTTCCTCCACCAACACCATTTACACCGTAACCTTTTCCATTTACGGAACCATTAATAATAAAATCTATCATGTCATCTCTAGATTTGAATTGTATATTTGCTCTTCCGTTCCTGAGTGCTGGGCCTAAACCACCAGAAGCAATTTTTTTAGTATAAGCAACCCCGGCAGAATAACCTGCTGTATGACACCTTGCACAGTAAGCATTGAATAGTCCTACCGCTCTTTTTGCTGCATCTAAGTCTCCGCCAAATGTTGAATCAGCAATTTCCTCATAAGATACCTCCCATAGTTGTTGCTCTAATGCAGTTTCTAAGAATGCTAATCCCTGAAGGCCCTCGTTTAAAAACTTCTCTTGTCCATCCACAAGTATTCCTGTATTTATTAATTGAGAATTAAGTTGTGACAAATATCCTCTAGCAACAGAAGCATCTTTTCGTGATGGTGTTGACTCTTCCTCTTCTGGATTTAGGTTAAGTACTGATAAACCAACTACATCTGCAATTGTTGCGCTGTACTCAGATAGCTCTAGTTCAACAGAGTCGTAAAGGCCATCTTCATCAGAATCAATACCGCTCTCTTTTTCTAATAAAGCTGTAATCTTTTCAACAGCTTCTTCTAGGACAGGAAGTTTTGCTGGCCCAGCTTTGATTTCTTCAATTAAAAGTTTCTGATTAACAATTTCATTTTCTACTTGAAGTGCTGAATTTTCAATTCTTAGAAGCGCTGAATTAATACTTGATTCTATTGTTTCAAGCTCAACGGACTGATCAATTTGAAATGAGTGCAAATAATCAATAAGGTCATTTAACTGACCATCGTTCATTGGGCCACCGCCTTCAAGTCCCCATGCAGGCATCGGTGAGTTTGCTCTTCCGTAGATGAGCCAATATTTGACTTCTTCATCATCATATCGATAGAAAACATTATTAATTGCAGGTGCAGCCCAGGTAACTTTTACCCCGCTTCGTTTTTCAACATAAGAGGCAGCTCCACCACTGCCATCTACACCATGACAATTTCCACAACCAAACTCTTCATAAAGATGATGACCTCTTTCAACAGAGACGTCTTCAAATTCTTCAGCAAAACCCTCTTGACGACTATCTTCGCCCAAGTAGTAAAGGGGAATCATAATGGTAAGGACTGAAGCTATGAGAACTGCCCAAGAAAGAGATTTATCAAGATGCTTGGTCTCTAACTCATCATCAGATTTGTATTTGGTAAGATTTGGTGGCATTTCTTCTTTTTTACCGGATCCCCTAAATCCTACTGCTGCAAAATATGCAAGCGCACCAACGATTGCTAATGATAATAAGGTAATAAAAATTGAACTATTCATTATGATTCTTCAGTAGGTGCTAACGCAATACATGAAAGTCCCTGTGGGTATTTCACTGAAAGCCCAGGAGCTCTTGGTGATTCAATAATGGTCCCAGTATCAATAATGAGTTTCCCAGATGATGAAACATTTACAACAAACCTGTCTAAGTTTCTAGGTGCTGGTCCTGCATAATATTCGCCGACCATGTTATATTTTGATCCATGACATGGACACTCAAAACCCTGTGAAGAGTTACACCATGGAACCCTACACCCTAAGTGAACACATCTCTGATAAACAGCTACAAGACCTTCAGCAATAGTTGAACCATCTGTAAATTGAGAGGCTCCAGCTGATGTCTCACTAAATGGGAGTACATAAGCTCTAGCTTCTGGAATAAATGCTGGTATGACTGATCCATCTGCCTGTATGATTTGGTTTTTTAAATCTTCAATTTTTCCAGCATCAACTTTAGAACCAAAACCACCAGAGACTTTTGGCCATAAAAAACCTAGCCACGCAAGAGCTTGGATACCCATAAAAGCTCCAAATGTACCGCCAAGTGCTTTGCCTAAAAATTGTTTTCTTGTGATATATCTTTCTTCTTCAGAGATTTCCTCATATACAACTTTTTCTTCAATTTTTATGGAGCCATCAGACTCTTCAACTGCCTCATCTGATTCTTCAACATCTGTCACTTCAGTAACATTTGCCTCTTCAACAGATTTTGGTTTTCGAGGTGCGAAAAAACTTGTTTTCTCTTTTGATTTTTCTGCCTTAACAGCTCTCTTGTCTAGGTTTTTCTTCCAATCAATATTTCCTGGTCCTCTACCCGTAACAATCGCAACTATTCCTACAACACCAAGTACACCTATTGCTCCAATAGCAATAAAGGATAATTCAACAATGCTCATTCGAAATATATCCAATCTAACAAGTCATCAAACCATATTCCATCAATCCATGGATATGTCCAGTTCCAACCTGGTCCTCTAAACAACACACCAATGATGGTAAGCGTCCCTGCTCCCGCTAAGAAAAAGGTAAACATCATAATTGCATATTTTCTTTTTGAAGGATGATTTTCAGGGTTTCTATCTATATATGGAATAGCAGCAAAACCTATTAGTCCAATTACAAGAGGAATCATAACACCTGCAATTTGAGGATCCCAATACGAGAGTGCCTCTTGAAGACCTAAGAAGTACCATGGTGCTTTTGCTGGGTTTGGAGTGATGTTTGGGTTAGCTTCTTCGAGGAGTGGTGCGTTGAGTATTGCACTGAGTAAGATTAAAAAAGCCATCATCGCCATTAAGGATATGAATTCTGGAAGCATGAGATGTGGCCAAGTGTTCACTTTATCTACTGGCTCACCAGATGCTTTTTGAATTGGTTTTGCCTTAACAACGGTTAATAATCTCTGTGTTACTTTTACTTCAGGAGCGAAATCAACTTCTTCTGGAGTATCCGTTTTCGCCTCAGCTGGTGCTTTGGCAGGTGCAGGGGTTTCAGCTTTAGCAGGTGCTGGTGCTTCTTCCTTTGCAGGTGCAGGGGTTTCCTCTGCAGCAGGTGTTTCTACTGGCGCAGGTGCTTCCGCTTCTACAGGCTCAGGTATTGCAATTTCAACTACTTCTGGTTCTTCAGCAACAACAGTTGGATTTGATTCACCTTTCATCTCTGCAAGAGCTTGTTCAACACTTATACCTAAAGCTTTAGCTCTAGCTTCTGCAGATCTTAAAAGTAAGTGTTCAGGAATATCAACCATAAGTTATCTTTCTCTAGAGAGGTCCAGAGATACCTCCGTCCTTTCTAACTCTCCAAAAGTGTATTGCCATGAAGATGACAATAATGAATGGGAAGAAGAGTACGTGTAAAACATAAAATCTAAGTAGTGTTGCTGTAGTAGCTTCTAGACCAGCAAATAACCCAAACTTAATTTGGGCACCGAACACCGGCGTGTAACTTGCCATATTTCCACCCACTGTTACAGCCCATATAGCTAGCTGATCCCAAGGAAGTAAGTAACCAGTAAAAGATAGGAATAGAGTTAGGAACAATAATATTACACCAATTACCCAGTTGAATTCTCTAGGAGCTTTGTAGGCGCCATGGTAAAAAACTCTAGACATATGCAAGAATACGACCAACACCATAAGATGTGCTCCCCATCTATGCATGTTTCTAACTAACGAACCGAATGCAACACTCGTCTGTAGTGCCTGAATATCTGCATAAGCCATTTCTGTTGGTCGGAAATAAAACATTAACCATATACCTGTAATGGTCAACACAATGAATAAGAAGAAGCTCATTCCTCCAAGGCAAAGCGTGTATGACAAACGTACTCCGTGTCTTTTCACTTTCACTGGGTGTAAGTGATAAAGAACGTTGTTCATTACTACATATGATCTGTTTCTTGGGCTGTCAGAATATCCTTTTCTAAAAGGTGAACCTGGACGAAAAATACTTGATGCAAACTTGCTTCCTCGAAGCGAGTCTCCAGAACCTGCTGCTCCTTGTTTAAATCTTTCTCTAAGAGTTAATTTTGCCATTATATTATTTTATAACCTTCCATATATATACCCATGTCTATCACTTCTTTCACCTGAGTCTTCATCCCAAGGAGCTGAATAGACACCATTTTGTACAGCTGCATCTGCTAAAGATCCTGCAAACTTTCCTAATGAAATTACCCCTGTTGGACATCGATCAACACAAAGTGCACACCTTGTACAAGCTTCTTCATCTACGACAAAAAATCCGGGCGCATCTTCAGCATTTGGAGCTTCAACGTTTACTGAATCATCGATGGCATCTACAGATAAATAATGTATACATTTCCATGGGCATATGTCTACACACCCTTCGCATAAGATGCACTCTGCTTCATCAATGTGAAGAAATTGTTTAGGACGAACTCTCGAAGCAACTTTTTGAGCGTCGACCATTGCAAGATTATATTTTTTCTCAAATTCTGGCATTTCTATGAGTACTTCGGATTTTTTAGCCATTTTCACCAGTCTTAACAACTTTTTTACCGTAGTCAGAGATCTTAACTTTGCCTTTTTCTTTCATACTGTTTATATCTTGGATAAAATATCCAATTACAAAAACTGCGATTAAAGCTCCCTGTGAAATACCTAGCTGGATGATGTCTTTTAGTGCACCAAAACTAAGTGAGACTTCATTTCCAAGAAAGAGCATTGGCGGAAATTTTATAAACTCTCGTTGGTTAGTCCACTCTAAAGGACCCTGAGCTAAGTTGAGCCACTCAGAAGGCAACACACCAAAAATTAATGTAAGTTGGACCCAGCTTAAAAAAGAAAAGTATGCGGCTTTACTCCAAGTAAGAGGTTTGTCACTCCACGCCATGAGTACTAAGCCAATGAGGATTAGTTGACTGCCACTAAATGCTACGAACTGACCAAGGGTTTGTGGAAGCCAACCTCTTGGAATCCAATTGAAGTAATCTACAATTTCACCTTTTGGAAAACCTGCATAGTGAGCCACAATGACGCCCCCTGCCAAACTACCTATGCCAGCGAAAAAAGTTGGCAGACCGATTTTAACTCGGTTCCTATATACAAAATTGATCAAAGCGTTCCTTAATGTTTACATTCTATTTTATCGTAAAACCATTCAATATTATAAATTGAATGAATAAGTTTTTTCAATAATTTATTATCTTTTTCGGTGTATTTCTATTGTTTGCGACTAAAGTCAATTTGAGTAATTATTATAGAAATTGATGAAAATAAAATTAATTCCAAGTAACGAACAGGACTTATCAAGGGTATTTATTTTCCTGTTGCCTTTGGTTGTTTTGTTATCTGCATTAGTAAATTTTTTAAGAGATGCCTTCATGTCTTTCTCAAACATACTTCCTGGAAACCAGATTTTAAATTATGGATTCCTTGATAAAGTCTCTAACCAAGTAAGTTTCAACTTTTTATTTTCATTTATCTTGGTGCTCACAGTAGTTTATTTGCTTTCAAAATCTCTTGGTCGTTCTATCATCATCTTTCCTATATTTTTCTTAACTGGTTTAGGATTAATTGGAATTGAGTTTGTAGATGTTGTGATAGGTTTCATTATGCCTGAACAACTCCAGCCTCTAGGAAACACTTCAATACTCTTACTTTTGAAAATACTTTTAGTTGCGGCTTTTTTGGGGTTAATATTTTTAAACCTTCTAGCAAAAAAAGAGCCTTCTATTTTCCTAAGTAGTCAGTTCCTAATTGGTGCCGTAATGTTTTATTTAATATCTCTACTCATTTTTAGAAATGATTATGCGGTTATGTCAGATAACTTTTTTATAAATTCTATGTATCTCTCAACCCATATATATGTAGGGTGTTCATTTGTATTTTTAGCTATTTTATATTTTTTAATAACCAAAGGGCTACAAGCAACATTATTCAGCAAGACCTTAGGAACAATTAGCTTTTGGGGATATTTGTTCTTACTGCCCTGGACAGGTTTTAAATATTTTTACGGAACAACTCTTCCAGACTGGATAGAAAATGTTTCTATCTATCTCTCTATAAGTCTACTTATTCCTCTTCTTGCATTAATAGTGAATTACTCAAAAACAGTTGCTACAAAAGAAAACAATGAACCAATTTTTTCTGTACTTATTAGTTTTGCATTTGTGGTTTTTGGGATCACTAATGTCCTTCAAATTGTTAGTTCAGTTTCAAATGTAACCCCAATAGTCAGTCTTACTAATTTTGAATACAGTATTCGTTACGGATATATGTATAGCCTCATTCTTATCATGATCCCATTTGTGTACTACCTAGTGCCAAAAATATATGGTCGTGAATTAGTTTATGGAAAACTAGAGGCATTTAATGCTTACTTATTGGGAGTATGTGTAGTAATAAGTCTTTCGTTGAATGCACTTATTGGTATTAATTCTGGTTTCGCGTGGAATGCTGGTGCAAATGCAGGCAATCCAACAATTTATGGTGAAGGATTCTTAATAACCTGGTCTCTTATCTCAGCCCCATATACTTTCAATTTATTCCTTTCTTTATTATTTTTACTTGGTGCATTTCTCTTTACTCTTACAGTATTAAAAGCAATTATTGGTGGTGCGGTAACAGAGTCTGAAACTGTTTTTGAAATACCTGGAGATTATGATGAGTGAACTATTAGCTAAAGTAGCAGAGATACTTGGTGCTCCAGAAAGTCTTGTTCAGAGATCTGCTGAAGCAAGAGCAGAGGCATCGGGAAATACTGTTGATGAAGTCTTGCAATCATGGGCTGGTGGAGAAAGTATTGCATCGTCAGCACCTCCAGCAGCAGAAGCTCCGGTTGAAGAAGTAAAAGAAGAAGCACCTCCAGCAGCAGAAGCTCCGGTTGAAGAAGCTCCGGTTGAAGAAGTAAAAGAAGTTGTAGATGAAACTGTTCATGAAGTAGTTGAACAAGTAATAGAGGAAGAGACTGTTGAGTTAAAAAAAGAAAGCTCTCTAGCTTTCATTATGGGTGTAGCTACTGTTGCTATATTTACTTATTTCTTTGCTTTTTCTATACCTAAGAATCAAAGTGCAGATTTGGTAGCTGAATCACTTAACAACGAGATCATTGTTAGTCAGGAAGTTCTTAAAGGTGCAGAAGTTTACAATCAATTAAATTGTCAATCTTGTCATACGCAGAATGTAAGACTTTTAATACCTGACTCCCAAAACGGTAAAGTTCTAAAGAACAAATTTGCCAATGAAATAATTATTAAAAATACAGGGCTTCTTAGGTTGGGTCCTGATTTATCAACTTCAGCAACAAGAGAGCCAACAAATAATAGCAAATGGCTAGCTAGGTACCTAACAGACTCTGCATCCGTTAGAGATGAAATTCCTCATCCTAACTATGATTTCTTGAGTGCCACAGATTTGGATTATTTACTAACTTACTTATTATCTTTAGGAGAGGTAAATGAATAATCAGCAAGAAACTAACGACTGGGATATTACAAGATGTTCAAAACCATTTTGTTGCCAAGAAGATGCTGAAGAATATATGACAGCAAGAAACTTTGATGGCATGGTTTTGAAACTAAAAGATGGAACTATTCAAGCCGTTTGTCCTACCTATCCTGATGGTTTTTATAGTGGAGCTAAAACTCTCTCAACAATAAAAAATAAAGAAAGTTGTTGTGATATAAGTGAGTGAACTATTAGCTAAAGTAGCAGAGATACTTGGTGCTCCAGAAAGTCTTGTTCAGAGATCTGCTGAAGCAAGAGCAGAGGCATCGGGAAAT
>Ga0102954_1000718_pt1 | contig 9980 bp, 6 predicted proteins | sample SalPonA_C_H2O_MG_FD_78511 | JGI IMG/M metagenome (GOLD analysis project Ga0102954, IMG submission 78511) | Water microbial communities from South San Francisco under conditions of wetland restoration - Salt Pond MetaG R2A_C_H2O_MG | ecosystem: Environmental > Aquatic > Non-marine Saline and... | reverse complement strand
TACTCTATACGATAAGGGGTATCTGAGAAGTCTTTGCGCACAATATACTGTTGAACATCCAAATCGATATTCTGCCTAGTGCCTAAAGTGTAATCGCCACTCTTAATGAACGAATTAGTTTCAATGTGCTTAAAGTCTTCGGCAAATACTAGAGTCGAACCTCCAGCTAAAAACAACAGAATGCTCCACATGCCAAGCGCACTAAAGTATTTTCTCCAAGGCGTATTAAAATACAGTTTACCGATAGCCATACACTTATGCATTGGAGAGATTAGATACCCTATAAAGTCAAGAGCAAAGAACCAGACAAAGTATTCTACGCCGTATACAAGAGTCAGCATTGTAGTGATCGCTGCAAAGCGCCCAGAAGATCCAAACAAAAAGGCTGAACCCAATGAAACGGCTGAGATTGCAATAAAACCACTAACAGTTTTGATATCAAATGGACCACTCTCTAAGTATGCGTTGATAGCTTCAGTGTTTTCTCTAGTGATATTAGCTAGTGCAATAATAACTGCTACCCATGCGATTAATTTCCAATCGACATATGAAAGCAATTTCTTATGATCCCATGTTAGAGTTAGAATCATATAGTAGAGCGTAAGAACGCCAAACACGATAGCAGGATGTACACCCGCAATCGCAACACCCACAGCTACAATGAAAGGCATTACGTTTCTAGTGATTGTAGAAACTTTGAATCTTTCGTTAGTAGTTCGTAACTCGATATCATCTTCTTTTACTGCGAATATGATATAAGCAAACACTAGACCAAGTGACACCAATAATAGAGGCAATAACTCAAGTAGTATTGCACCGTATCCTATGCCCAGTGCTGCCATAGGTACTAGAATAGTCTTCTCTAAAGGAGACCAAACATAATAGTGGTGTGTTGAAAGATAGTCGATAATTCCGAACTTTTCTCTCCCAGGCATTCCCTTAGGAGGGGCTAGCGTATCTAACATGCCAGCAGAAACGGTCACTCGACCAGATATGGGTAGAATACCTGTCAATGCACTCATTAAGGCAACGATAACTCTTTTTGATTTGAACACCTTTTGCACATACACGTAAGCGGATGCAAATAGGTTATGCTCTTTAATCAAGCCAGCTACCATCATGATGAACACAATAAACAGAAGGTATTCTTGCCCCTTGTACAGCAAGACTAAATTTTCCAAGGTATTACTCCTTCTATTTTATTTTATAGTTCCACACTTTCTCATACAAACTTTTCATTTTGTTCCACGCTTTCACGTATCCCATGTTGTTGAGGTAGTGCTTCTTTTTTAACCACTTCTGATCGAAGTCGGTTGCTTCTCTGATTTCAAGTGAGCATTCATCTTCAGTTAATGGAATCATCAAACAAAGAGGTGTGCCCGCCTTAATCAAAGTCTGTTGACCAGGTCTGTTCCAGTAGACCTGAATATTGACTTCCGTGCTAATTGAAGGATCAAGAATGCCAGAACAGGCTTCGAAGTCAGATTGATCAGCATACGGAAATGGAATAACTAGCAACTTAACAGGTGATATTACATGCCATGGAGTGTTTATCTTCAACACGCTATCGCAACTGTAATGCCTTTTAGGAATGTGTTTTGCTACACCATCAGCCCTATGAATGTCAAGTGAGAAAGGCGGTTTAGGTAACTCATCTGAAGGTAGCTCAACATTCATATTTTGCTTATCAGCGGTTACTGTAATATCGTGCCAAGAGTGAACGACAAAGCCTTGCTTATAGATATCTGCTATTCCAGGACAACGATATATGTGAGACTTCTTAGTGTTTTTGCTTTTGACATAATCATCTCTTGCAGTTCTTACCCAGTTAGGTAAAGACTTAGATGCTTGAAGTATGGGCCAAGTTTCATACACGCCTGGATACGTGCAAAAGAATTGTATTTTCTTCATGGTATATATCTCGGAGTTTCAAATCGAACATTGATAGCAACGTTGATTCTTTCTCGGTCACTTTTATTGATTTCAGTCTCGTGTGGTAGCCAAGCAGGAAAAACTACTAGATCACCGTCTTCTGGAGAATATGAATATCTGCCTATAAATGGAGCATGAGGATGGCAACTCTCTGTGATATTCATGGGATTGTGGAACACAATATCGCCTGTGTCTTTACCTTGTAGATAGTAGACAGCAACGAAGTGATGCAGTCTGTGATCATGTAGGGAGTTCTTAGAGCCTACTGCATTAATGTTTGTCCAGTAGTTAAGTTCTGCTTTGCCATATTGAGCGACCTTTTTGCTGTACATAGGATCAACTGCCATGTATGCGCTAACAGCACTATTAACAATATCTTTAAATTCTTTCTCAACAAAACTAAAGTCTGGATAAGTGAATTCACCTCTCCAGCAACCTTCGTTGTTGAAAGCCATGTTAAAATTAGTGTTAGCTTTGACCGACTGTGCGTAGTCGATCATAGCTTGTCTTTGCTCTGGAGTGCCTACGTTATTTCGAACAAATACGTCTGCTTGAATTGTTCTAAACGAGTACAGATTGGATTTTAATTGCGTCATTCTTTCTCACCACCATGATATATAAACCATTCCACCATTTTGTAGAATCTTCGATATTATTTAGCATCTTACTTTCAAAGAGTATATCGTAATCAGTTTTAGATATTCCTTTCAATGCGCCAGTAATCACTTCTGTCCAGTTAGCGTCATCAAAGATAAGAACGGCTTCTCTATCGAAGAATTGACTGTAATACTCAACTGCTTTTGCCGTAGTCTCTTCGCTATGATCACCATCATAGAAAAAGAAATCGAATTTACCTTCAGGCTTAGCCTCGAACATATCACAATCATGCGTAGTTAGGTTGGAGTATCTCTGTGTATTTTGATCGAATTCGAATCTATCATTTTCCGGAAGATCGAATGCTCCTCCTTCAGGCTGGATATCAGTAGACCAGTTATCGACACATGTAACATCGATGCCAGTATCAAGAACGCTAACAGCGGTTGCGCCCATTGCGCTACCAACTTCAAGGTAACGCTTGCGAGTCTGACCTATTGAGTGAAGTAGTCTTTTTACTCTCGTTGAAGTTAGACCACTTACATTGTTAGTATAGTCCAGTGTTGTATGAGTGTCAAGAGATTTAACAACATCTTTCACAATTTCTGGAGCTTCAATGGCAGACTTTCTGTTATAAACCTTTTCACAGAAATTACAATCCCAACAGTCAAACTTACACGTCTTGATAATTTTACGCCAAGCATCAATAGGCTTATCGCCTAGATTGTTGTCCTCAAGATATGAGTTGAAGTTGTCGAATAGAATCTCTTCATTGTTTGCGTATTTCTTAATAATGTTTATTGATTCGTAGAAGCGAGAAATGCTCTCTCGACCATGCATCTTAAACACATCAACATATTGTAAAAGTTCTACCCAATCTTCTCTCCAAGGAGGAATGTTAGCCGCTTTCAGTTGTGAAGATGATTCTAGTACGTCCCATTTAGTGCAAGATACACGACTAATAGGATCGTTGAAGTATTGTGGTCCGTCTGTCCTATTATTGTTGAATTGAAAATGCTCTTTCATCATAGAGCATCCACCCCAACAGCCTTCGTTTGCGAGTAGAGCAACTTTCATACCATACATGTCAGCCGCTTTACGAATACGCTTTAGCGTCTCTTGGTCACGCATCAAGTCACGATGAATGTTTACGTAATTGAATCCTTCTTTACCTAGATTCGCAACGTCCTTAGCAGTTTCAACTTGTCGTAGAATCGTATTCTTGATTAATAGGTCAGGAAACGCTTTTTGCAATTCTCCTGTGGCTACCCAATGAGTATGTGGAATTGTAATAGAACGAACACCAGCATCATACAATTGCCTGAAGTTCATTATGAACAGGTCTAGATTATCTTGTGTAGGTGCGACTTCTATATTGTTGAATGTTGCGCTAACAGGCACTCCAGTGTTTCTCTGTAGCATTAACGCAACTTCAATAAGAGCTACAACATCTCCTTGCTCTGGAAAAACATCTCCCATAGCATCTTGTGTGAAAGGAGGCATTCTACATGTGAAGTATAGATCGTAGATGTACTCTCTATACTCACGTAGGAATTGCTGTAGATGGTTTAGCTGTATATTACTCAGCTTAGGATTTAAAGGCAATGAGAACATTATATATCCATTATAAGTTAGAGGTTAAGTGTAGCGGCTCCTGTGATATTGTGTTTCTCACATATTCCATACGGAGCATGGTAATTAAATCTATTATGAAATAGTATATAGCAATCGTCCATTGTAGTCAATGCTTTTATTTCAGATTCTACCACTTGCTTACTTGCAAGTAGTTGTGCTACTTTTAGATCATAAGCCTCAATAGCGGCTAAAACTTTTGCTACCATCTCTTCTAATGTTATCCCTCTAGCTGTAGCGAGTAGAGATAGAGTAGGAGTAGGTGCTGTGTTGTCGGCAGCGTAAGCCTTAGCTTCTTCGTGTTGAGCAGGCCAAGTGTTTTGTTCTAATCTAGAAACTTCAACGTTCAAGGCTTTAAACCTAGCATCATATACTTCATCTAGCATTTTACGCATTAGTGCTTGATAGAATTTTACAGTGTTCTGTAGTTCTTCTTCTGTTAAAGTGTACTTAACCTTTATTGACTCATCTTCTCCAGATGTTAGCATTTCGAGTTGTTCACTTTGTGGAGATGTACCACGAACGCTTATTTTACCGTCCCAAGCATCCATAAACTTCCAACAATAGGCAACAGAGTCTTCTAGTACTGTTGCATTGAGATGGTCGAATTTAATTATATCCGTATGAGTGTCTGGCAGATAACCTACAGTGTAATCGAGAATTCGACCGTATACTTGAATACCGCCAGTCATTCTTGCGTCCATGCTTTTGAATAGTAGATACATGATTAGTCCTTAGTAAGTTTTAATTGTTCTGCAAGTTCAGATTTTCTGTTCTCTAATTGATAAGCTTCATTAGAGTCTGATAATATATGTTGCATTCTATTTTCGTGCCAAACTAAAACGTCACTTGCTAATTGGAGCGTCTTTCTTTGGTCGTCTTGATCAAGCATTGTAATACTATCTATGTTACCTACGCCAACACGACCATAAGCAACCATGTCCATAGCAGCCTGCTTACCTAGACGCTTAATCCAATAGTCACGTTCTAGCTCTTCACGCATCTCTGGATCTTGAACAGCTTCTAGTAGAGTTTTATCTCCTACTGTTTCAGTAGCATTCAATTCTTCAATAAGTTCGATGTACTGAATTCTCTCTTGCTTTAGGTCTCGCAATTTGCGATCCCATCCAACAATCTTAGCGTTGATATGCTTAATCTCTAGTTCAATTTCACGTCTATCAAACTCATCAGTCACCTTTTCCAATCTGTGCGTTAATCGATCCACTTCAATCTGAGCCTTTTCTCTCTGATATTCTGAATCGATTAGCCCTGCCTCTCGTGAATTAATTTCTAATAGAAATTGCTTCATAGCAGCATATGGAGTAATTTGCGCATGACCAACAAAGTTTCTTGCTTTAAACTTTGGCATCCCTATCGAAGCAGATAAACTCTCTTCGACAATCTTTTTTCTTTCTACACTCAAGTCACTTGTATCGCTTTGTAAAGCGGGCAATGATTTATCAGTCATTTATATCTCCAATTATTATTTCCAGGCACAGTGCCCAGAACTACCACCTGCTACTCCAGTGCGTACTGAGCCTGCACCAAGTTCATATCCATTGTCTGTAGTATATGCGAATTTCCAACCACGGTTGTTCTGCGCACCGTCATACATACCCATCATGTATTGGTGATGTTGTCCCATGTCTAAGTTTTCTTCACCGCAGTTGCCAATAGGCTTAGGTATTGTTCCAGCTGTAGTGTCTGTGCCGTAGTTTGTTCTTCGTAGATTATAGCCACCCATATACGAGCCTTCGTTACCTGCATAACCAATGCCGAACTTACTACTTATCCCCTTTTGCTGAGAGCCATTCCCTCCAGTTGGACCAGTGTCAAAAGTTTGTGTTGCAAATGTGAACTTCCCGCCACCCAATGTATTCCACCAGTATCCTTTTGTTTCGCCGAAGTGAGTGCCAGCGCCTGACTGCATAGTGTCACCGGCATTCGGTGCGATAATGCCCTGATCTGTTGCTGCCATCGTTTCTGTAGTCAAATCGAAAACGTCACAGTTTGCATTACCACCCATTAGAATCCAAGCTTTCTCGTGTTCTTTTTGTATGGTACCGGAATCGTTACGAGCATATAGCATAGCTGGAGGAGTGATCGCTGTTAATGTTACCATACTAAAAGCGTCACATTCAGTAGTGTTACCAGGCCAAGTATTGTCAGCACCCCAAATATATGCGTTGACAAGACCACATGCACCTGATACGTATGATCCAGCCTTAGTGAGAATATCTCCATGGTTAACCATAATATCTGTAGCATGACTCATTTGGTTAACGTTTTTCCAAGGAGAACTAGACTTATACCCGCCATATACAAAACTCGTTGTAATTATTTGATGGTTTAGAAAGTCTGACTCTTTAGAAACATCAGACCACGCAACACCATCCCACATACGCATTTTGCTAGTTTGAGTGTTGAGATACACTTGTCCAACAACTGGACTTGATGGGTCGGCACTCAACTGAGAAAGTTGAACACCGCTTCCAGTTAATTTAGTTGGCATTTAACATCTCCTTTAATTCATCGATTTGTTTTTGCTGATCTTTGATTGCTTCAATTAATACTGCTACCATGTTCTGGTAGTTGACAGACTTGGTGCCCATTTCATCATTCGCAGTATGCACTAGTTGAGGCAAAACTTCTTCAACTTCCTGTGCGATAAGACCTAGACCTTCTCGTTCATCTTTTATGTAGGTTTTACCTTCAAGTTGCTTCACGATATCAAGTGCATTTTCAATAGGCTTGATATCAGACTTCAATCTTCTGTCGGAGTCTGCAATCACGTCACCAGTCGCACGTATATCTCCAGTTACATCTAAAGTATAGGAAGCAGCAGATTTACCGATACCTACCTTACCGCCATCACGCTGTATGAATAAATCCATAAATGTGGATTGACCATTATCAGCATATGCTCCAATTACTGCACCGTTAGTAGTGCTACCGCCAATTCTAACTTGTTTTCCGCCAACTGTGCCAAACATTGCGTGCCAAACATCGTTAGCTTGAGCTACACTGAACTTATACGGAGGTGCATCAGTACCTATACCTACAGATCCGCCAGTGGTCATTGTGAGTGCTATGCCACCCATCGCACTATTGACAATATCATTAGTGGCCGTAGTATCCGCAAACCCGAAACATAACTTACTACTGTTTGTTGCTCCCCTATGGTGCATTGACCAGTGCTTAGATCCATTACTTAGTGTAACAGCCGCTGCATTAGTTCCAGCATCACTGGCGCAAAGTTGTAGTCTGGCTTCGGTATCTTCAATCAATGCTGTAGTGTACGCATCAACATACGTAGGTGAAATTGCAGTTTTTACTACATGCAATTTAGCGTTAGGCGTATCTACGTTTATACCAAGATTGCCTGTCGCAAGAGCAACATCGCCCATAAACGTTGAGCGCAAAGCATTATTAGCGTCACCGTCTGTGCCTAGAAGTAGAATAGGCTTCAGTGCTGATTCTGGCGCTGCATCCAATCGAGTGTTGAACGAAGCATCTGGATCTGGTCCAGTCGTGCTGCCGTCAGAAGCGTAGTCGGTCTTGACTGAGAAGAGAAGACCACCGTGATATCCAGATTGTCCGTAAGGATCAGTAACACCTGTAATACGAGACGTGTTGAAATGGGTCGTACTATTAGAGCCTCGGAACGTCAAGTCACCGTTAGGCATACCGAAGTACATGTGCTTATTCGCAGAGTGTTGACCCTGTAGAATAAGCGTGTGTGCTTCACTCGTGAGTGAATCGTTCCAACCAGTATTTGCAGTTAAGCCCGCTACTTGAGGACCAATGATATCAACTTTTGCATCCGCAGTGTTAATGTCTGCAAGATTTGAGTTGTTTCTGCCTATAAGCAATTCGCCCTTATCAGTGACACGTAATGCTTCTTCGAGTTGCCCAGTGCCGTCTATTGCAGTTCCTGGATCCATAGTGTATACTACAAAGTTACCGGCACCTTCAGAAGCGATACCAGCATCTACTTCGTCACCATCAAATACTTCCATACCAATGCGAACTTGCGGAGTTGCAGTAGCGTTTGCATCAGTAATCTTGAAGTCGATGTAGTTGCCAGGGTTACCTAGTCCATTGATATCAGATACATGATTCTGTAGTGTGAGCAATGTTTCGTTTGTAGAAGCCTCACGATAGATATGCAATGCGGTTTCTGGAGTTTTTGTACCTAAACCTATATTTGCCGGCAATGAAGTGGAACTACCATTCTGTCTGAGTGTGATGCCGTGTATCTTTGTTGCACCAGAATTTAGAATATTTAAATGCGCTACACCATTATCATCAGTAATATCGCCTTCCCCACCACGACCAGCTTCAATGAGAAGACCTCTATCGTTGCTATGGTTAATAAGGATAGCCGCACCAGTTTCATTCGAATCACCACCAGCTTCAAATCTAGCAACTAGGTCGTATGCACCTGTAGTACCACTTGATTTAACGTGTAGTCTAGGATCAACTGTTCCATACTGAGTTCTGTTAGGAGTCGTAGTACCAATACCTACATAGCCAGCGGAATTAATTGTCATTCTAGCCACGTTATTTGTGCCTATTGTAACATCCTTATTGTCAAAAGTGCCTAGAATTAAACCGCCACTACCAGTACCTTGAGTTGCAACAATACCATGTCCGCCTAAAGTTTTACCGAATGCTTGAGCAGTTACTCCTGTACCATACAACTTAGCATACATTAATGCCGTTGCAGATGCGAAATCAGCGGCATTGGCAGCCAGTAAGCCTGGCTGATCAGTTGCCGTAGCACTGTAAGCTGTAATGTTGTTTACGCCGCCGTTTACTGTCAGTTTAGCGTATGGAGAAGTTGTACCAATACCAACATTGTTAGTATTAGCTTGTATCATGATGCCACTAGTAAGACCCGCAGCCGCAGTAGTGCCTTTAGTTTGTAGATGTAAATCACCGCCATAAGCGCCATTATCTTGAATATAAATTCTAGCCGAAGGGTTTGCAATGCCTGCGAGGTCAGGGCTGTATGTCCAAAAATCTACTTGCGCTTTTGAAGCAGTAGACCCGGCTACGTTGAGTATAGCAAGTGTTGTTGGGTCTGTCGTAGACGATTGCTGAATATGCAGATCGCCTCTAGGTACAGTCGTAGACGAAACATCACCTATAAGGACTTCGCCATCTACGCCTTTGATACGCAATCTTTCAGTAGCACCAGTACCGAATCTCATATCTGCGGCTAATGAACCGCCACCCCATAGACCCATACCATCAGCCGAGCCATGGTATACATCCATGTAAGAATCGCCACTGTTAAATCCGTCTAGGCGAATATCTGCGTTTCCTGACGTACTAGTTACATGTATTTCTTGCTGAGGGTTAGATGTGCCAACACCAAACTTGTTTTTGACCCAGACGTTACCTGTGTCGGCTACTACAAGAGATACTGCATTAGTATTATTAGAATTAGTGCTGAACGAGATACCATTATTATTATAATACTTCGTAATATCTGAGCCAAGAATAAACCCAACGTTACCAAATGCTTCTGTCCCATAATCAAAGTAGTGAGCGCCATCGTCATTATATGTTACACACGCCTTACCACTAGTGATTGCTTTAGTAGAGTTAATGTAGTTAATTGTGCCTTTTACAAAGATTCTACCAGTGTCTCTCAACAAGAACATGGGGTCATCGTCTTTGACGCTAACGCTATTGGAAGGCAATGCAGTGTCGAGATTGAGATCGCCACCGACAACAACCCTACCACCACTTTCTACCCAAAGTGAGACATAAGCGGTAGAGGCATTATTTGGCCTTTCTGCGATTGTCAAGTC
>Ga0102954_1000705_pt1 | contig 10064 bp, 13 predicted proteins | sample SalPonA_C_H2O_MG_FD_78511 | JGI IMG/M metagenome (GOLD analysis project Ga0102954, IMG submission 78511) | Water microbial communities from South San Francisco under conditions of wetland restoration - Salt Pond MetaG R2A_C_H2O_MG | ecosystem: Environmental > Aquatic > Non-marine Saline and... | reverse complement strand
CCGCCGCCACTGTTATCCTGGCGTGACTGTTCATCATCATTGTCTGCGTCATCTGACTTTTTTTTGTTTTCCAGGTCACGCTCACCGTCATTCTCATTATCTTCCAGGCAGGGATAGATCTCTTCTGCGGTCATGCCTTCGTATTCACGAAGATGCATGGCATCCGGTGTCGGCTTCAAACCGTCGTTTATCAATAGCGGGTTGACCGCGTAGTCGCAGGCCAGGTCCCAGCGATACTTCACCCGGTGGCCGCGGCGATGAAAATGAGAAAGTGCACAGTGCAGCGCTTCATGCGAGAGTGCAAACTGGGTCTGGTCCGCATCCAGTGCATCTATGTAGTCAGGGTTGTAGTAAAAGGTTTTACCGTCGCTGAAAGTTGACTCACACCACTTCGGATCACCAGCAACCATCGGCAGACGCAAGACGAGCGCACCGAGGAACGGTTTGTCCAGGATAAGGCGGGTCCTGGCTGTAGCGAGCTTTTGTTCTACGTCTGGATAGTCGTTCATATTTATTTATAAAAAAGCTTGAACCGCAGAGACGCGGTTTTCTTTTCTTATCAGTACAGCATAAGATCGGCGATCTTGTCCGCCCAGCTGGCAAATTCGGGGACTGCAAAGATATCCTGTCCGATCGCGCGGTGCATATCTGATACCATCATGACCCCCATCTCACGCTGCGGGAAACTGTTGGCGTAGCTCAGGATATTGCCGTGTACCTTCATCGCATCTTCGGTATCTTTGGCACGGATCGCACGGCCGACTAATGCGGTAGCGACTGCGTACTGCAGATCGATCTCTTTCGGTGTATCGACTGACTCGCCATTGACTATAGCGTCGAGGTCCGGCATCTGGTCGAGGCTGGCGATGAAAGCTGCCAGCTCGATGCCTGCCGCTTTACCAACACACGCCTGCAGGGCCCCTGAGAACAGTTCAGGGTGCTCTTCAAATTTGTGCAGGGCACGGTGTGCGAACTCCCAGGATCTCGGAGATGGAAATGCAACCGGGTTCTGTGAGGCATCAAATTCGAATAACAGGTCCTGGCGGAATCGTAAAAAAGCGATCACGCGCTCATCGACGTGGCTTGCATATGCCCAGGCGACCCAGTCATCCAGGTTGATATCGACTTCGTAATGCGAAAAACGGTTCGCCAGCGGTGCCGGCATGCTGTAGGTTACTCCGCGGTCGCCCTGCCTGTTACCCGCCGCAATGATCGCCCAGCCATCGGGTACTTCATATTCGCCCAGCTTTCTATCGAGGATTAGCTGGTAAGCGGCAGCTGAGACACTCGGTGGCGCCGAGGTGATCTCATCGAGGAACAGAATACCGTTTTCACCGTGGCGTCTGGCATCCGGCAGCATCGCAGGTACGGCCCATTCGACAGTTGCGTCGACTTTAAACGGGATGCCGCGCAGATCGCTGGGCTCCATCTGGGATAAACGGATATCGATCAATGGCGTGTTCTGTTTTTCGGCGACCTGTGCCACCATTTGTGATTTACCTACACCGGGCGGTCCCCACAGCATGACAGGGGTATGATGCCCGCTCTGTGTACTTATATATTCTTTTTCTACTACTGTTAATAAATGTGCTGGACGCATAGTTTTTATATCTTCAAATTATCTCTAAGGTGTTACACAAAACGTGAAAACAGATGCTTCGATCAGTGGCATTGCGACACGTCTGTAGCTTACCAGAGTATCGCGGGTGCAAATAAGCGAAGGCTTATAGCTATGGCGTATGAGTTCTCTTACATGCGTTCGAGATGACGGGTATTTTACAGCTGCAAATCATCGAAACCGGCAAGTTTATAAAGTCTCTTCGCTTCTTCCGGGTTTTTTTCAACGCCATTGCCTTCCTGGTACATCATCGCCAGTGTGGTCAATGAGCCGACCAGCCCCTGCTCACCTGCTTTGGTAAACCACTTGACCGCTTCCTGGGCATTTTTTTCGACACACTCGCCTTCCATGTACATAAAACCCAGACCATGCTGAGCTATTGCATGCCCCTGTTCCGCAGCGGCCCGCATAAATTCAGCTGCCTTAGCCTCATTTGCCACTACACCGAGCCCATTTTGATACATGATGGCACAGCGGTGCTGCGACTCGGCATCACCGGCTTCTGCCAGAGGAGCCAGAAACTGCAGCGACTGCTTGAAATTTTTTGCTTCAAATGCCGCTATGCCGCTGGAAAAACTGGCATCGATGTCATCGACCTCAATAGCCTCGCCTGATTGTTCATTGCCTTTTTGTTCAGTCATTAACTTGCCCGTAATCAAAAGCAGCAGTTTATCACGACTGCGATTTGGTCATATACCAACAAATACCTATAAAAATGTGCTGATTAACCTGAAAAAGACCAGGGGTTTCTGTGAAAATGTATATAAAATAACGTTTAAAAACAAAAACTAACAATCAAAGCTGTTGCTTTCATACAAATTAGCGCAAGAGGTCCTGTTTTCGAAGCTGCACCCTGTTATACATCGGCGAAACGGCTCTATATCTCCCATATCCCGTAAGATTACTCCCTCTAATGGGATAGTCTTAACGGATTCCAAAATCGGTTCGCACTAGGTATAATTTGCGCCCATTAATCGATTGTGCTTACCAGGCTCAGTCAGGTAAATTCGAAGTTGTTGCCACTGTGGTTTCAACGATACATTAAAATATTTAGAAGCCCTAGAGGATATCAAGATGAATCAAGATTACTACAATGCAGTAACCAAAATGGAAGAAGCTGGTGTTGATCCAGAATACATCGTTGGCTGGGAAGGCGGTTACGTATTAAACCCACCACGTGAAGAACAGCGTGTTACCGAAGCTTATGAAGCTGGTTACGAAGACGGTAAAGAAAAAAATGCTGATAACTTCAGCAACTGGGTTAAATAAAAACATTATTTAATACTGGTAAAAAAGCCGGTACGGGTGAAAACCTGTACCGGCTTTTTTATGCCCATGGTTGGCGGTATTTCGCAAGAAGTCAGGGACGGCGATGCGATTATGTCTGATATAAAAAGATTGAAAGGCCTGAACCGCAGATGCGCTGAGGCGCAGAGAAAAACTTATATTGTTAACGCGCGCCTACGGCGCAGTTAATAAAACAGATCTCTGCGTCTCAGCGCCTCCGCGGTTCAAACTTGTGCTTTTGACCTACCTAGAGCACACCGCGGGTAACGCGCTTAAACGCCTTCATCGCATCGGGAATCTCGATATCCATCACCTGGTCAGGGATCCACTTGTTGTCCTTCTCGCCCATGACATCACGCACGTGCCCGCCAACACAGCGACGCAGCTGAAACCCAGGCTGGTTATCCTCCTCGAAGCTGAAATTGCTGTACTCGTTCATACGCTCGTTCATCAGGGCGATATATTCAGCTCGAAAGTCCGTTTCCTTGTCATCTGAGACATCACGGCGGTTATCATGCATGGTTTTTGCCAGGTTCAGTGCCAACGCTGTGATTAGTGCCTGGCGGTCTTCTGCAGAGTACCCTTTTGACGATATAACCCGATCGACCACATGGACGAGAAACGCGGTAAATTCAGCGATCACATCGAGGCGCTGAAAATGTGTATCTGTCTGAAATCCCTCATTTTCCATGTGCATCACATTGGCACTGGCTATCTTCCAGAAGTTAAAACTCAGAACGCTGCCCGTTTCCTCAGGCGTACGCACTTTGTCTTTATCATTCCACTTGTTTTTCACCCGGATCTTCATAAAAACCTCAAAATAACCCTAAAGGATACATCTGTACTGTTACGCGCCGAATAGTATACTGGATTGCGTCGTCGATTAACTATGTTCCCAGAATGGATATAAACAAACTTATCAATGATGTACAGCTGAACTGCCATATCTCGGATGCCAGGCATGCGGGTAATTACACCCTGTGTGTGTACCTGTTGAAAATGCGTGAATTCTACCGTTGGGAGCATCAGCAGACCTTCAGCGATAAGTTGTCCAAAGATGATATCGGTATCTGGTTAAGCCAACGAGAATCCTTATGGCAGCAGCTGGAAGATGAAAATTATAATTCGATCATGGTACGCGACGAGGAACACGATCCGTTTGACTCGCATCTCATCAACCAGGCGCTGATAGAAAAAAACCTGGTCTACAGCGGTGGTTATGGCGTTAAAAACAAACCCCATTTCTTCCTTGCTGAGCTGGAAAACAAACATCATATCGATGACTACTGCATCTATATCAGCGGCAGGGAATTCGCCCGCGACCTGACCTCTCCGCCCGCGATGAGTCATAATAATGTCATCTACATCCGCCGCGAATCTTTCAAACGCCTGATCTGGGAGCGTATCGATGAATGGCGATGGAACAAACCGGAAAATGCCATGGCCAGAGCCATCCGCTGTTATGATTTTGATACTAACCTGGAAAACGCATTATCCAGCATGACGGATAACGAACTCGATGCTGCAGTGTTACACGAGATCGGCGAGATACAGGCGGGTAAAAACCTCTCCGGCTGGCAGCAGATGATGTCGGATATCACTTTCACCCAGGCTGAGATCATGGCGCGTGCGGTACGCGACCACTATGCCGACACCCTGCATACCCTGCCCACTCTGATCGAAAATGATAACCATGCATCGATCCATTTCTACTTCGCCAACCTCACGAATATGCGCAAGCATATATTCCCGTCACTGATGGATGCCTATAACCTGTGGTGCGAGAGTCATGAAATAGACACGATCGAACAGGTTATTAGCGCTTCACTCGACCACTGGCACAACATCGCAGGCCAGATGCTTGCTTTACATCAACAAGATGCAGAACAATGCAATGCTAGAATTGAAGCCCTGGTAAATGACAGTCACTTATAATCGTTGTTTACTTAACGCTGACTAGTCGCGGTTTACAAACTGCTCCAACAGGCATGGTGTTCTTTGTAGGAGCGGTTTGTAAACCGCGATCATAATCATTTAATGTACAGAACAAGAACGAACACGACACTATGAACAACCAGCAAAAACCAATCAGGGAAGTAAAGCCCGGCACATTTATCTTTGAAAAAGAAAGTGCGCTGCCATTGGATATCTGCCAGGAAATGATCCGTCGTTTCGAAGCGGATACCGAAAACCAGTACCCGGGACGTATCGGACAGACCTTTACCGAGGACCAGAACATGAAACGTTCGACCGACCTGGTCACCAGCGGCAAAGAAAACTGGAAGGACCTCGATACCGAACTGTTCCGCTCACTTGGCAAGGCACTGATAGAGTTTCGTGAGGCCTACCCTTTCTTCAGAGGTGCGTTCAAGGATAACGGTTATGCCATACAACGCACTAATCCCGGTGAATTTTATCACTGGCATATCGACGGTGGCAGCCACGAGTTTGCCGAACGGCAGCTGGTGGCCGTGTGGTACCTGAACGATGTCGAGGGCCCCGGCGGGGAGACAGAATTTTCCTACCAGCAGGTCAAAGTCAAACCGCAGGCTGGAAAGTTATGCCTGTTCCCGCCATTCTGGACACATGAGCACCGCGGTGTCACCTTAGAACAAGGCGTAAAATACATTGCCACTACCTGGGTGGTTTTTGCCTGAAAGGCCAGTCACAGGCGTACAATTCAACCAGCAAGATACGCACCGATGAGCTACATCAAGTGCTTCACACTGCGATAACTTGCGTGGCAACATCTATGGTGCAATGAGATGCACTTCGCAACATTCTGGAGCATCGTAAGATACTGAAAAATTTCGATATATTGTTCCAGCAACAGCATATACTGGATGTTTCAGACCTGCCACGGATACCAACTGACGATCTTGTTCACCATAAGACAACCAAAAACTGAAGACGAATTCAGACGTTATTACCAGCTGCGATGGCAGCTGCTGCGTGCTCCCTGGAACCAGCCAAAAGGCTCCGAGGCAGATGAAATAGAAGACCAGTGCCATCACCTGATGGCGGTGGATGCCGCGGATGAAATCATCGCTGTTGCCCGCCTGCAATACAATTCTGACAGCGAAGCACAGCTTCGTTATATGGCTGTCGGTAACGCATACCGTGGACGAGGCATCGGTCGCGAACTGATCTCGGCGATGGAGTCCCATGCGAGAATTAAAGGCGTAAACATTATCGTGCTCGACGCCAGGGAGCCCGCAGTCGGCTTCTACCGGAAACTTGGCTACAACGTGGTTGAAAAAAGTTATCTTTTATTCGATGAGATACAGCACTTTCGAATGTCAAAAGAGCTCTAATCTCCCGGAGAGTACTTTTCAGTTGAAGTTGCTCTTCATCAATTTAATCCATGATAAACCCGGTAAAATTAATGATTGAACCAATAAGGAGGAAACCATCATGAAAATTATCAGACACGGCCTCGCCATCGGTATCGAAAGGGTTAACAACGATTTTTTCCTGTCTTTAAAAGCGAGCGGCAAACTCACGCATGAAGACTACGAAAAGATTAACCCGATGATCGACGCTGCTCTAGAGGGCGTAAGAGACCCCAGGGTGAAAGTCTTTATCGATGCTTCGGAACTTGAAGGCTGGGAATTAAGGGCAGCCTGGGATGATTTCAAGCTGGGCTTGAAACATGGTAACGACTTCGACAAGATAGCGATTTTTGGTAATAAAAAATGGCAGGAATATGCAGCAAAAATCGGCTCCTGGTTTATATCAGGCGAAGCGAAATACTTTGAAGATACAGACCAGGCATGGAGCTGGCTGCAGCAAGGCGATGATTGATATTCAGTAAAGCTTTTTCATAACATTACTGTTACAAATACTTCAACTATTTGTAACATCGCATAGTTAATATTCGCAATTGTTATGTAAATAATTTACTTAACGTTTACAGAGTGATTAAAGGCCCCAACTGGAAAAGCTGTTCAGCAGGCCATGTTTAACCAACAATTGAAATGAACAAGAATCATGAAAAGTGACGAATCAACCGAAGCAGAAACAAAAAAGCTGGCTATCGTGGTAATCTCGATGTCAGCCGTGGTATTAACGCTGTTCGCCCTTGCTCCCTACGTATAACAAACAATTATTACCTCTTTATTGGCCAGCTGTAGATTACAGCTGGCTTTTTTCTGCTCTGCCAGTGTGCCGTTCAGAATGAAAACACTGTTTAGCTAAAGATAGGACCAAGCGGTTTGACCGATTCATGTTCCATGATGATATCGGTTTCATTCATATCGCCGGTCACATCGATGTTGACAGATTTCACTCCCGGCATGGTGTGCAGGATATAGGCAGCCATAAGCATCAGCAGCTTTTCATTGTCTGTTTCGATAGCGGTCAACAACTTGTCTGCTGCTATCTGGCAGCGCTGCTCCTGATTCGGGTTTTCCACCCAGTCCCGGCTCATCTGCCAGCCTCTATCCATGTCAGCATCTAACTTGTCGAAAAAATCCTTTGCCTCGACCAGGATCTCATCAGGCACGTCAAACGCGTTTGTACGTCCATCGACGATGATATTCAGTTTCATGATCTGCTCTCTCTTTTAAACCTGCACTCTGTTAAAATTGATTTGATACACAAAGTCATTGCGAGCGAAGCGCAGCATTCTAATGTTAGCAACCGTATCGTCTGCTATAAATTGCCGATTTTCGCTCGCAATGACGAAGAATTTACTGCTTTTCATTATACTCGAACACAAACTGAGAATTATATGCTTGTTACTATCCCTGAAGTACTAAACAAAGAGGACATCAGTGTTATCCAGGACCTGATGGCTACCGCCAGTTTTCGTGAAGGTAGCGCATCGGCAGGCAATGAAGCCAGGCGGGTAAAAAAAAATCACGAGATGTTTATCTCCGAGATAGAAACCCAGCGCCTGAACAACCTGGTCATGGGCAAGCTGGTGCAGAACCCAACCTACATCGCCGCTGCATTTGCCAGGAGAATAGCTGCCCCTTTCTATGCCAAATATACTGCAGGCATGTTTTACGGCAAGCATATCGATGACCCGATTATGGGACCGCCGAACCAGCGCTACCGCACTGATATATCGATCACTGTCTTTCTTAATGAACCGGAAGATTATGATGGCGGCGAACTGATCATCAGTACGGCATTTGGCGAACAGCAGGTAAAACTCAATGCCGGCGACGTCGTAATGTACCCGTCATCGAGCACTCACCAGGTCGCCGAGGTCACCCGTGGTGAGCGCCTGGTGGCTGTCACCTGGCTGCAGAGCACGATACCGGACCCTGCAAAACGCGAGATCCTGTACAACCTCAGCCAGGCACGTGAAAGCCTGATAGAAACCATGCCTGAATCAGCCGAGCTGGAACAGGTCAGCAACAGCTATGTCAACCTGCTACGGATGTGGTCGGATATTTAGTGTTCAATTTTTTAATCCGCATTAGATCAAGTCAAAAGCTTTTACCGCAGATCAGGGCATGGATGCCCGTGATTAGAACAATGCAGGAGCTATTGTCGAGGCGCTGAGACACAGAGAAAATATTAGTATTGTTAACAGCGCCGCAGGCGCTGATAAAAAATAAACTCTGCGTCTCAGAGCCTCTGCGGTTCAATGTTTTAATTTTTTTATCTACGGCACAAAAAAAGCAAGACCGAAGCCTTGCTTTTTCTAGCACCTGCAATCTATATTGCAGGCATCATTGTATTCTGTATTTAGAGTGCAACGATGTTTTCAGCCTGAGGACCTTTCTGGCCCTGAGTTACTGTGAATTCAACTTTCTGGCCTTCGGTCAGTGTTTTGAAACCAGAACCAGTGATAGCACTGAAGTGTGCAAAAACGTCTGGACCAGATTCTTGTTCGATAAAACCAAAACCTTTAGATTCGTTGAACCATTTAACAGTTCCTGTAACAGTAGACATATTTCTTTTACCTATTTTATATCAAGAGTAATTAAAGCCTTTATACAAAGCATTTTGTACGCAGGCGGTTGTGCTGGAAGTATTGCTATTACTTATGTAAAACAGGACGAAATGTCTATAACAGCGTTAAGGAACATTACATCGATTTTTGTGCATAAATATTAAAACGTACTTTCAATCAAGGTGAATTATATACCCCCTGAGATAGTAGTCAACGAATATTCCCTTTTAATTCATGCGTATAAATTTAGCAATTACTTATAAAAGTCTTAGTGTAAACGCTCTTTATTACTAAAATGTTACAGTAAGTACATAGATTTTTCACCTGTTACACACACCCATGTTCTGAAAACATAGAACCATGGTCAAATTACCCCATTAGATGAACCGCAAAAAAAAACCGCGATAAATCGCGGTTTTTTTAACTGTATATAAACGTTTATATTAACGTTCAGAACCAGCTTCTTCGTGAGCCATGTCGACAACTTTCATCGCCATTTCCATGTACTTCTGACGGTAGCCATCCAGATCAGATCCTGCTTCAGGTGTAAAATATTCCTGAGGATCAATACCATTTGCATGCTCGTGACTCATGAACTTCTTCTGCATTTCCAGCATTTCTTTGATTAATTCTTGTTTACTGCTCATATTTCTCACCTGTCTGTGTTCAGAATCCGGCTATTTCTATGCCGAAAAATTCGTACTTGTTATATTCTTTACTGTTAATTGTTGGATTTTAGCCTGTGCGATATCTTACCCATATATCTACAAATGGGAAGATATGATGCCAGATCCTTTCAGCTATAAATGCTTAATAGCCGCCTTTACGAGTACTCTGTGGGCAACCACCAATTTTCAGTCCTTGCTTGGATGGCATGCCAGGAAACATCTCGTACATTTCTTTAGAAGAAACTTTACGACCCCAGATTTTGCCCATGGCCTTCATGATACCGCGCTCATTCGGCTCATTACCGTCCAGTGTTTCCTGGCGAACATATTTAACAACGTCCCAGTGTTCTTGTGTAGGTTCAATACCTTCTTCTGCAAAAATTTCTGCTGCTATTTCTTCGTTCCAGTCAGCTATATTTTCCAGGTAACCGTTTGCTGTTCTATCTACAGAGTCAAGTGCTGCCATGATTATTTCACCTTCTAAAAATAGGAAATTGTTAAAAATTGGCGCGAATATTAGCCGAATGAATCACCTATATCCAGTATTGCTTATGGGGTAGTTTCCACATACCAGGGCCAATAT
>Ga0102954_1000702_pt1 | contig 10119 bp, 17 predicted proteins | sample SalPonA_C_H2O_MG_FD_78511 | JGI IMG/M metagenome (GOLD analysis project Ga0102954, IMG submission 78511) | Water microbial communities from South San Francisco under conditions of wetland restoration - Salt Pond MetaG R2A_C_H2O_MG | ecosystem: Environmental > Aquatic > Non-marine Saline and... | reverse complement strand
TTTTCACTTTTTTTTATATTTTTTTGTGTTCATTAACTAAATCGTACAGTTCCGTCCAGTCAATAGCATCTTCGTTGATACCATCAAACCCTTTACCGAACTTCGCCATGTATAAGTCTCTAAGTTGGTTCTCTGACCAACATCTACGTAATGACTCATACACATCTTCTTCATTACAAAGCCATAAGTATGCGTTCCACGTATCCCAGTTTTTATACCCGTTATACATTATTATCTCCTAGAAGTAAGCGCGACGAGTGCGATCGTAAATTTTTAAATCATCGTCAATACCGAACGATTCGCCTGCAGGGGTTTCTGAATCAGAAAGGTAACGAAACCCTTTATAATTTCCAGTCTCATGTAGGATGCTAGAAATTAAAGCTGTAATAGACTCACGGTATTCAGGGGAAGCACCACAAGAATCGTGGCTATTAGCCAACATTTGATTAGCTAACTCTTTAACTCGATCTACAGAAATGGTTTTACGTGACATAATCTATCCCTCAACTCAATTTACACGTGTAGTATAGATGATATCAAAACAAAAGTCAACAGTTTTTTTAAAAAAAGTGCCAGATTTTTGAGTCAGGGGCACGACTCCCTTATCAATGGCTCTGGCAAGCCAGCCTGCTACAACCGAACTAACGGTCTCTAAGGTAGCACAGGTTCTTATTATTCGGTATCTTCTTCTTCCTGCCTTTCGTACATTTCCATTAAGAATGTATTCATTTGTTCCATAGGCTTTAGCAAAGGGTGATCCAACCCTTGTTGTCTTCGTATAGAGGCTACAAGTATATTCAACGCAACAGTGAGGTCAGCTTCCATCTCTCTGATATCGAATCCTTCATACTCTAGTAAATCCATAGCGTCTAACATTATGTCATACGCCAGCATTTCTAATGATTCTTCGTCGGTCTGAGCGAGTTTTTTATCCGCTATTTCAGCAGCCTTTGCTTTAAAGTCGACAACTTGTCCCATGTGAACCTCACTTGGATAAATGTTTGCTGTGAATTTTACACCCAATAAACTCATTGTAAAATTCTTCTTTAAGAAGAACGTCATATTCGAACTGGTACTTCGCTTCATAGTAGGAGCAATCGCCCTTGGTCTTACAAAGCTTTAGGATTTCTCTCTTGTAGTTGTCGCCACCTTGTTCCTTAATGATCTGCTTTAGCTCTTGGTTTGAGCCATAGTATTTCTTCCAATCAGACTGAACAGTGGTTTTAACTTTGCGTTTGCGGGTCTTAGTGACAGGAAGCGTCTTTGGCTTCCAAAAGTATTTTTTACCGATATACTTTTTACCAGTATCCATTTCGGTAATCAGGTAAACAAAACCCTGATAAGGTTTTAAGAATTCCTCATCAGGGTTGAAGGTTTCGTTTTCGTAGAGCCAATCCATAGGTACACTTCATGTTACGTTAATAGTAATATTTAGTGTACCTCTAAATTAATCCTCCTCAGAAATACAAGTAGAATCTACGTCTTCGCCACACATAGGGCAATGAGCAGGTTTTTCTTGATCGTATTTTACAGTTACTTCTGTACAAATATCACAAATAGGACATTCAATTTCAAATTGACTTACCATTTATGCTACTTCCTTTTCTAGTTCATCCCAACCGAAATCTTCACCTTCCATACCTACAACAGAGTATTCAGTAACACGTTTCTCAAAGAAGTTATCATGAGAAGCGCCATTCAATACCCAGTCTAACCATGGGAGAGGATTATCTTTTACGCCAAACTTTGCTTTCAAACCAAGTTGAAGTAGACGACGATCGGCTATGTGTCGGATATATTGTTTAACATCTTTCTCAGTAAGACCAGCCACGTGAGCACCGTCTTCTGTATTACCTTTATACGCTAGCTGAATAAACTTATCTTCTAGTTTAACAGCAGTTTCAGCCATCTTATATATTTTAGATTTTAACTCGTCATTAACGATACGAGGATGCTCTTCGCAGAAAGTACGGAACAACTTTGCGTTACCCTGTACGTGTAGAGACTCGTCGCGAATAGACCACTCAACAATAGTACCCATTCCTTTCATCTTGCCATGACGTTGGAAGTTCAATAGCATTACAAACGAACTGAATAGGCTCATACCTTCGTTGAATACTGACTGTGCTAGAGCAAGCGCCAAGTTAGCTTGTGTAGAGTTATCGTTATCCTTCATAAAGTCTAACTTATCAGCCATGGCTTTAAACTCTAGGAATTTATGATACTCTTCATCAGGTAAACCAAGCGTATCATTCAACAACGCATATGCGCGTTGGTGTACTGCTTCACGAGCAGCAAACGAAGAAAGCATATTGCGAACTTCATTATTCTTAAATTTAGGGATTAGAAACTCGTGGTAGTTTTCACCCACCTGTACATCTGATTGAGTAAACAAACGTAGAATATGAGTAATAAACTCTTTCTCGCCTTCTGTAAGTTTAGTCTTCCAATCTTGTACGTCTTCACTTAATTCAGCTTCATCTTCAATCCAATGGACTTCTTCGTGTTTCTTAGATAGATCAACCGCCCATGGATATAAGAATGGTTTGTACGATTGAGAGAATTTTAATAGTGACATACTATTCCTCGTGTTTTAATTATTAAAGGGAGCGTTTCCGCTCCCATGGATTATCCGTGACAAGCTGTACACTCGTCACTTTCACTAGATTCTGGCTCGTAAGTACCTTTAGAAAATACTTTCATCATTTCTTCATAACCGCCAATGTACTTGCCTTCAATGTAGATTTGAGGGACAGTATTGACGTCATCTCGACCAGTAACTTCAGCTGCTGTCTTTTTAATTTCAGCTAAGTCAATGTAATCGAAAGGGATTCCTCGTAAAGAGAGCTCTTGTGTAGCCATCTCACAGAACGGACAACCTTTCTTACCATATACTATACTACGCTTATCATCTTCCAAGGCAACTCGCTCTACCTTCTCAGAGACGTTCTCTGCGCGGTTCTTAGCTTCAGTGCGGAGATAGTATAAACCTTTTAGCCCTTTTTGCCAAGCTTTAAAATGAACTTTATTCACATAACGTTTCGGAGCGCCAGCAGGGAAGAACAAGTTGACTGATTGACCTTGACAGATATACTTCTGACGGTCTGCAGCGTGTTCAATAACCCAGTTTTGGTCTAGCTCTTGGGCAGTCTTGAAGATAGCCTTCTCGCCTTCAGATAGGAAAGGCAAGTGTTGTACGCTGCCTTTATTAGTAATAATAGAAGTCCAAATAGAATCGGTATTCATACCCTTCTCTGTAAGAAGCTTCTCTAGATATACATTCTTAACAAGGAACGAACCAGCACGAGTACGATGAGTATATGCGCAAGCTTTTAACGGTTCGATCGAAGGACTTGTTGACAATATGACTCCCGAAGAGGCGTTGGGTGCGATCGCAAGCAAGTGCGCGTTACGTCTACCTGTTCCTTCTCCATCCGGATATTCTCCTCTCTCTTGAGCGAGAATTTCGGTTTCTTTGACTGCTTCGCGTTTGATATGTTCAAACACCACGGTATTGAATTCGCGTGCCTTAACAGAATCCCAAGCGACTCCGTTACGGTGGAGGAAAGAGTGAAATCCCATAGCACCAAGTCCGATGGAACGTTCGCGCATGGCTGAATATCGAGCTCTACTAATTTCATCAGGGGCATTTTCGATGAAGTACTGCAGGACGTTGTCAAGCATGCGAACAAGATCGCGAACAATAGACGTATCTTTCCATTCATTATATTTCTCCAAGTTTAATGAAGATAAACAACAAACGGCAGTACGATCATCGCCAGTAGGCAAGTGAATTTCATTACACAAATTAGATCCATGAATCTTTAAACCAAGAGATTTTAGATTCTTAGGTAGATCTCTGTTTGCTGTATCAATAAAGTTTAGGTATGGTTCACCAGTACGGAAACGAACTTCTAAGATACGCTCCCATAGTTTACGGGCATTTACGCTATCTTTAACCGAACCGTCTTTAGGGTCGCGAAGATCAAACGTAGTGTCATTTAATACTGCCGCCATAAACTCGTCTGTGATATTAATAGCGTTATGAATATTCAACGCCTTCCGCTGAACATCACCAGTAGGGATACGAATATTAAGGAATTCGATAATATCAGGGTGATGAACATCCAAATACGCAGCGTATGATCCTTTACGAGTTTTCCCTTGGCGATACGCAATCATATCCGCGTCAACAGTATGAAGGAAAGGGATTGGTCCAGGAGCAATATCAGAAACGGTACGAACTCCTGACCAGTGACCACCAACACCACCGCCCATTACAGACAACCAGCGTAGCTCGGAGCTGTGGTCGATCAAGCCGTTTAGAGTATCAGGTACGTATGTCAAGAAACAGCTGATAGGTAATCCACGAGCTTTTTCTCCTTGCTTAGGAGCATTGGAGAGGACTGGAGAAGCGAACATAAAATACTTCTTACTAACGTAATCGTATAGTCGCTGTGCCAATTCTTCGTCTAGTTCTCCTTTATAGGTAGACCAAGCAGTTGCGGCTCTTGCGTATGCTTCTTGGGGTGAGGTTTCGCCATCGGTGAGGTAGAAGTCTTTTAACATGCCGACAGCATAGTCAGTTAAAAGATCGTCTCGATCTAGGTTAATGTCAATCATATATTTTCCAATTATTATTTAGAGTAATCGTAGAAAGGTTCGTCTTCTTGGAAAGAGTATTCCTCGATTATCATTTGCTTACCAGTGTTTATAAATTTCTCAGCGCAGGAAATTATATATTCGTTCTGCTCAGAAGTCAACAGCAACCCTTCCCACATCATGTGGTTCATAAAAGAGTTACTATAATTTTTTACTAGGAACTTGTCTGAAGGCAAACGTTCGTCTGTAGTTCCGTGCATAGAAAGGAGAACAAAGTTAGTTGAGTTCTCCTCTTGGGACTTTACTGTATCCAATACTTCTTGGTCTACAGTAGAAAAGATGATGATATTATAATTTTCTTTCTCAATAACTTGCATAGTGATCTCCAAATAAGAAGTAGAATTATATATTACTTCTGGAGAGATAGCAAGCTATTTTTTGCGGTTTTTTATCAGTCTTTTTAGTAGGGTATAGTTCTCTGCACGCTTAATTTTGCGGTCGTATTTTTTACGTACAATAACCGTTTGATTATCGTCGCCTGCTCCTGGAACGGCACTGGTAGTCATTGCCATATCCTCGTCAAACTTCTTTAAAAATTGATCGAATGTTTTCATAGGAATCTCTTTTTTCTAATTTAAGTTATGCGTTATGACGTTTCATTAAAATAGCTCCAGCAGGAACTAGAACTTCTGGAAGCATAGAAGTATACGAATCGTACTCTATTTCAAATACTGTTGTATACGGAAACTTGGCAGTATTCTCTATTGAATGGACGTATTTTACTATGTGAGTGAAATTTTCTCTATCAAAATCATCAATGAGTATATACGGTATCTTAGCCTTGGCCATAGTATCAATATCTGCAGTCAAGCCTTTTAATGAATGATCTCCATCTATGAAAGCAAGGTCATACCCTTCTTTGGAAACTTTACTATGAGATAGTTTTTTAGAATCTATCTCTTTATAGACGAAAGTGTTAGGGAATAAGTCAATCATTTTATTGGCATTTGTTCGAGTGTATTTGTGTTTCCCTATATCTACAGATACATATTTCTCTATTGTATCGCATATAGATAACCCGATGAATGCGCTATGCCCAGCGTTAAAACCTATCTCTATGACTTTTTTCGGTTTAACTAAATCATAAACTTTCTTGAAGGACGTAACAGTTTTATCTGTAGCTACTCCATGCCCTTCTCTGAAATCGGAAACTTCATCTAAAAATGTAGTATCTAATTTCATTTCTTAATATCTGCTGCTGTTATTAATACTTTTTGATTAGAGCGTACATGAAGCGCCTCGTAAACAGGAATGCCTAATACATCGTCTACTGGAGCTCCGTCTAAAACTTTTATTTTGTCTTCTTTCATGATAATATCTTCGCAATTAATGGTCATCATATTACCACGTGCGCGATATAATCCTTCAGAAAGGTTTCCTGATTCTAAAACATACCATTGGTTTTGTTCAGAAAGAACGTCAAGTGTATCGATACCAGTATGCTTATGGATTTTCATTAGGTTTTTGTCGCTTAGTTCGCCATGTTCTTTTATCAGGGCAAGAGCAGCACCATAGCGAGCGACAACAGAATTACCACCTGGAACTTTAGCCATATATTTTTTAAGATTATATACTAACCTATGGAATGCAGTATAGTGTTCTTCATACGCTCTGCGATTATCGAATGTAGTCTTATCAAAAGACTTAATTCTATTTCCATCGGAATCTATAATTCCTGCCTTGAAAGCTTCGGTTTCTTCAATAGGAGTGGTCAATAGCTTTAGGAAACGAATAGTATAAACGATATCAGCAGCAGATTTTAAGATTCCCATTTTAATTCTCTCAATTTTTGTACAGCAAGTTTATCCATTTCAATACCAGTAATCTCGTCTACCTTTATAGCTCGTATGAATATCAAAAAAGGTTTTAGTAGTGGCCAGTGTTCTAGTGGTATTTTAGAAGCGAGTATTTCTACTGTAGCTTCAGAACCAAACACGTTATGCACTACTATTAGATGATTTAGTATCAACCTAAACGCGAAGTCTCCCGTCTGGTAATATCTATTAATCAATCGCTTTATATATTTAAAGCGTTTTAAATCTTCTAGAAATTCCTCACCGTCTATACAGGAAGGATTATAATAATGCTTTGCTGCATAGACGACGAGGTTGTTTTTTGTGAGCTTCATATTAATCTTCAGTAAATAGATTTGTACTATTTATTTAAAGATTAACCGTGGTTTATCCCATGTTCTTTTAAGGTAGAGATCAAAGTAGCCTTCTTTTTACGACGATCTAACTTGATACCGTTTTGTTCACCTAAAGCGTCTAACTCTTCTTTAGTCATTTCTTCTAAAGATTTATTCCCGATGGGAGCTTCTGCTAACATAACTGATTTTTCCGCAACAGATTCCTCAGCTTTGTCTTTACCAAAAGATTTAAACCAATTCAATAGCGCACTAAACATAATATTTAAACCTCTTCCTCTTCAAAATCATCTTCAAAATCAACTTCTTCTAATTCGACGATTTCATCCATTTCGTCATGAGTTTCGGCAACCTCAGCAATCGCATGCTTGTCGGCAACACCACTTACCGCATCTTTCCAATCGGAAACTTGCTTTTTAGTAAATTTCTGAGCCTTTAACAATTCTCCCGTTTTAGGGTGAACCCAACCTTTTACAGTAGGCTCCGCATACGAACACCATTTAGGGGCTTTAATAATCATAGTAGTATTTCCTTTTCGTGGTAATTAGGAAGAATTATTCTTCCAGAACTTTTACTATACGCCTAACTCTGGTAGACTATAGTTAATATCAGGCTTTTCTTTTAAATCATAAAAAGCTTGATTAATTAATGGAACCCAACTTATATCAGATAAGTCTACTGTTCCAGCATCATCTGCCATATAAATGTACGAAGGCATATCTTTCTCTGACCTTTTGTACATATTTAACAATCCTAATTGGCTATAATATTTTAACTTAAAGAACTGAATCATATCTTCGCCAATAGTTAAAGAATTGTCAAAATTTACAAGCGAAGCGCCCTTTTTAGAATAATAAGTTAATCTACAAAGAGACTCTTTATTTTCGCTATACTGTGATACAATATTATTAAACTTTACCCTTTCTTCAGCTAGATATTTTAGTCTATCTATGCTCAATCTTTTAGAAGGTTCCATAGCTAACTGCGCTGCGTGCATGTTAAAGAAATACCAATTCTCGTTCATTACTTTTAGGTCAGCGTCAGATTTATCGAAAGATCTTACTAGCTTTCCTGCTTCACACACAGTTTGTTTATATAGTGCGACACAATCTACTTCCGGAAAGAGAGTAGGTAGAGAATCGTATAATTTTACGCCTTCTCTTGTTATTATATCATCACCGTCTAGTTGAACCATATAATCGTGGTCGCTTTCTAAAAACAACTTTATTACAGAGTTCTTACCTGTAGCTGGAGTACCATCGCACTCGGTAACTACATATTCAATATCGTTTTCTATACACCAGTTTACCGCTTGTTCTTCATATCCTTCTCTACGAGAATTTATAACAACAGTAACTCTATCTTTGGGTATTGTTTCCAAGGCTCTCACTAGCAGACCCAATCGTCTGCTAGTTAATACATAATAATGAGTCATATTTTATTTAACAGGTTTTGTGTCACCATTAGATAAATTGTCATTGCCACGATTAGGGGCTTGCTTAGTAGACTTAGCTGCTTTAGCTGCCATGTCATGCCCATCATCGTCCATAGTTTCATACTTCTTATCTGATTGACCTTTATGCTTATCAATAAATTCTTTAGACTTAGGAGACTCTTTGCTATCGATAGCTTCTGGCTCAGTAGCACCTTTGGTTTGCTTACCCATTGCTTCTTCAATCTTAGCCCAAAGCTGGTCAAAATCTTCTTTGGTTACAAATTGAACTTCTTTGTCTTTCTTAGCTGATTTAGAAATAGTCTTACGACGATTCTTCAAGTATTCGTCAGACTCGTCTTCGTCGCCATCGTTATCAACGTCACCGTCTTCTTTACCTACTGGATCAAGCTTTTCTTCTTCATCGTCTTTCATAGGTTTCTTATCAGCTTCTTTCATGCTCTTCTTATCGCATGCTTCATCGATACTTTCTTCGATTACTTCTTCTGATACTACTTCTTCGGAGACAGTCTTCATTGACAAGTACGCCTCCATAATTTTATTAATGCTATTTGACATTATTGTCTCCGTTATACTCCGAAAAATATTTTTAAAACAGCGCCAACCATTACGGTTGTTGCTATACTTAATACAAACTGCATAACTTTTACAGTTTTACCTTGTTCTGATATTTCATGCTCTAGTTGGTCCATCCTAGAAGAGAACCGATTCATCCTTTCGAAATGTTGATGACTATTCTTTTCAATATTAATCAACTTTTCTTCAGCGCGTGCTAGATCTATCATCGCATCTGAAAGCTTATCGATTTTTACCTCAATCCTTTCAAGGCGAGATTCTTCTCGCTTTACATGCTCAAACAGTTCTGCGTTGTCGCTAACTCGGCGACCATATTCTCTTTCTGGCATTTGTTTACATACCTTTGTTTTTGTTATTATTGGTCATAATAATAATATACGCTATTTATAACCAATTAATTATCAACTTTAGAACCCGCTCTCCATTGGTAGCAACTCCAATACTTTGCTTTCCATTTTGGTCCAGGATTCTTGTCACAGCCATGCCTAGCTCTAAAGGATTTACGCCTTTCTGGATCGTCCCTCTTAATTTCCATGTTAGGGTCGCCAAATGTTACTTTGACGACATTTCCCTTTTCGTTTCTTACATATACTCCAAACTTCTTCTTAGATCCACTCGGCAATCTAAAAGGATTGTTTAGTTTAACTTTCTTCCCTTCGTGCTCTGCTTCTTCTTGTAGAAAAGTTTTGAAGTTTATCATTTTTTACCCCAGTTATTACGAAGTCTACCTTTCAATTTACCGTATAGTGCACGGTTCATTTCTCGTACGTCTTTCTTGGCGGTTGCACGAGCTTTATCGTGACTGCTAACCTCACCAGCCGCTTTGCGAGCCTTCTGGTTTGATAGTTGCTGTTTCCATGTAGATTCGTTCATTTTCTTACTGAGCTTGAACATGATAGACTTGTACATAGCCTTATCAGCTTTCTCAATAGCGTACAAAGCAATTTCGCGAGGCTCTGTATCCATAGCAGCAAGATACTTAACGATATCAGCCATAATAGAAGCATTACCAGTTTCTGCCCAGTTATCGAGCTTACCAGCTAATACTTGAACGTGACGGTGATCGCTCGAATCAAACTTCTTCAATGAAGATTTGAGAGCAGCACCAGCTTTAGAACCTTCTTGTAGTTCTGTTGATTCTTTAACGTAAGGAAGAACTTCCCATTTACCGCCAACTTTATCAGCCTTGTTACCAAGCATAGCTTTTTTATCAGCAGCTTGTTTAGGCATAGGACCAGTAGTTTTACCAGATTTATCTGGACCAGTATACTTTACCACATAC
>Ga0102954_1000697_pt1 | contig 10136 bp, 7 predicted proteins | sample SalPonA_C_H2O_MG_FD_78511 | JGI IMG/M metagenome (GOLD analysis project Ga0102954, IMG submission 78511) | Water microbial communities from South San Francisco under conditions of wetland restoration - Salt Pond MetaG R2A_C_H2O_MG | ecosystem: Environmental > Aquatic > Non-marine Saline and... | reverse complement strand
TTTAATACCGTATCAAAAGTATTTTCAACATGTCTATTGATATATACTTCTTTATGTAATTCTACATTTTCCATAGACTGCATTTGAATGTAGATCATGCTGTCGCTTTCGAAAGGATGGGTTGAGATTAAAGTGGTGTGACAAATCAATGAGTCATTTGTAGCGATTTGCGAAATTTCCTCTGAAGCACCGTTATTATCAGATTCAGTTGGAGGAGAACATGCAATACAAACAGAAAGAATCAATATGTATATAAATGTTTTCATTCTCAATTTTGCACAAGTCACGTATATGTCTCGTGCCCGTTTAGCGATTTTTGGTTTCCTTGAAGATAAGTAAAAAGCGCTCAACGAAGAGGCATGAGATATATACATTGTTGGAGTTCTGTAAAATCCCTTATCCAGGAGAGCAGAGAGTGTGCTCACCTTGAATCATCCTTGGGGTCCAATTCCAAAATCCATCCATCCGTCATTTTCATTTGAATATTCCGAGCAGCTTCTTTTGAGTATACTGGAAGAGGAGCGATGTTCAATGGCCCAAGAAATTTGCGTTATTCAATGAAAGTAGTGGTAGCATCCTCGAGCAATCCGCGCACATCCAATAACCACTATTTTATTCATCCGCAAGAAAGCAAAGGTGCCGATTTCGGGAGAGGCTTATGAACTCCAAGTATTGTATATAACCTCGTATCAGCAGAGGTCGTTTTAGTTTCCTTCAAGATAACCAAAAGGACGATGCGCCCGGATATGAGTTATATACGTTGTTAGCGACTGTTTGCTAGGTTATTTCTTATGATCAATTTTGTCCAACGTAACGTAAAGTAGATTGATCCAACTACTACTAAAATCAATAGAAGAGGAACAATAAAAAATGGAAAGCCAGCTAGAATACCGAGTAGGAGAAGAATAAGTCCAATTATACCGTAGAATATTAAAACCGGCCTTAGAAAAACACAAACTGTAATAATAGACTCCTGAATGTGAACCTCAACTTCATCTATGTATCGGATCATAGGACGTCTAATAAGCGTCCATTTTCTAATGTGTCGTCCTTTGTATTTATCCTGTGTCCATTCAAATTCATTTTCGCCCATTTGAAACTGTTCGAAAATCATTTTGATAAACTTTTGTTCGTTGGCTTTAAATGGTCTAGGGAACTGGCTGAATTCCCATTTAAAATCATATTTAGACGAATTCCTTGTATTCATTTTAGTTCTAAGAGCAAACTCTAAAGCATTGATTCAATACTTTCAGTTCTGCAATGGGGGTTCAAATAGTCGCTAAGTCCTCGTATATGATTCGTGTCCAGCGGCCGTGTGTTTTGGTTTAGCTTGTAAAAGGTAACCAAAACACCAACGCGTTAAGACATGAATTATATACGTTGTTGTGCCTAGTTTATTTTCATTATTAATCCTTGAGCTAGTTCTGAATTAGATTTCAGATGTTGATCAAAACAGTCAGCTCTATAGAAAAAGTGTTTCTTTTCCTTGTATCCCATAAATAGAACGGATGTAGGCTGCTCATCGCTTTTATAATCCTTGGCATCAACCAATACAGCCGTCTGTCTATCCATGACATCTACTATAACTATATAGTAATATTTGTATGTTGGTAGAGATTTTTTATTGGTAGTGACGAGAACAATTTTCACATCTTGAAGCCTTTTAGCAGCTTCCAATAATGGTACTTCTTTTTTTGTCGCATAGTAAAGAGGAATTTCTTCTTTACATGCTTCAAGTTCAGAATAACCTACAAATGGATCTCCCTTCTCAAGAATGAATGAGGAAGATAATAGACCGATGATTAAGGAAAGAGTCAGAGCTCTAAATTTCATATTCTATATTAATTAGGCACAAGTGTTGTATATAACCTCGTATCAGCAGAGGTCGTTTTGGTTTCCTTCAAGATAACCAAAAGGACGATGCGCCCGGATATGAGTTATATACGTTGTTAGCATTCGTTCTTAACTCTCAAGAAAAGGGTTGTACATCATGATCGCATGATTTTCAACGAGGAGTTGCTCTGTTGTATTTCCGTCAAACTCTTCTTCAATCTTGAATATTTGATTGTGTCTGGTATATCCTCCCCACATTTGTTGATTCATATGGTGATTACGTTCTTCGATGGAGAATGTGGAGTTTATTTTTTCTGAAGAAATGAGTTCACCATGAAGATATTCGTCATCCATCCACAGTTTAATTTGAAAATCAACTTCTGTTGGATTAGTGAATTGAAGATCAATGTAATTGTAAGATAGCGTGGCGCCCGCACCAAAGGGTACTTTCCTGTTGACGTCAGGAAAAACATCAAAACCATGCCTATGCCTTTCTGTTACTTTCAACGGCGAATGAGCAACTATCCAGAATAGTAAATTTCCAAGCTGACATAATCCACCTCCAGTATCTTTAGCTATACTTCCTTGTTTGAGAACAAGCCCTTCTAAGTAACCTTTCGCTTTAGTGGGTCGTCCAACATTTTTCCACAGTGAGAAGGTCTGCCCAGGCTTTATTTCAGTTCCGTTTATTTTTTCGATTGCAATCTTCAGATTAGTTCTTTTGTTTTCCTGTAAATACATGTCAACGTCCTTTAATGGCCGAAGTATCATGGACTTATGTTTAAATACAGAATAGCTGTTTTCAAAGGGGGCTTTTTGTTCAGTCCAATTCTCCGAGCCTAGCCACCATTTCATTCGGCGTTTCCAAATGAAATACTCTTTACCCACGATCTGACGTAGTTTACCTCTGTGTATGGGCTTTTGGACGTTGTTCATTTGAATGAATGCTAACTCTTGTATATAACCTCGTATCAGCAGAGGTCGTTTTGGTTTCCTTTAAGATAACCAAAAGGACGATGCGCCCGGATATGAGTTATATACGTTGTTGGCATTAGTTTGTTATTACCTACTTCCTAATATTTCGGTGTATCCACCACCTCTATAATTCTGAATTAAAGGTTCAATCAAATTCACATACTGTTTTTCAGCTTCGGTTAATTCTGTCGATTTTAAATGCTTTAAGTCAGCTATAGATTTCTCTTTTTCTCCTACTATGGTTTGTAAAGTGAGATAGCCGATATATTCCATTATGTCTTCCTCACTATTGTACTGGATCTTCGGACTTAGATTAAAAGCCATTTCATAAAACTTCATAGCTTCATTCAATTTGTTCATCTTCTCGAGTGTCATTCCCTTAAATGTCAAAATGGATATACTTTCCCGAATTTTTGAAGGTGTGGAATCTAATACTTCTAATGCCAATTCTGGCTGATCGTTCAACCAATACGTTTTCACAAGACTTTCATAAGTTGGAATGTCTGTGGGGTCAATATTTAGAGCTTTCTTAAAGTACACGATTGCACTATCCGTTTCATTCTGAAGTCGAAATTCAATCCCCTTTTGGTGGTAAGTGATAACCAACGGATTCGGTTCTTTTTTCTCGTTGTTGCAAGAAATTAGAATGGCTAGTATCGATATGTAAATCGCTATTTTCAAATTAATGCCAACAACTTTTATGAAGACGTTTATTGAACATAACAAGGTTCTCAAAACGTAAATTGTACATAAAAGTGGTGTTTTAAATTAATTAATATTCTATTGTCTCTGAGTTCAAGATAAACATAATTGGGGTAAAATCTTCTTGATCAATAGTTTTACCATTGCTCACCACAATATACAATCTTTAGCAATCGCTTGCCACTGCTGACCATCTTTAGGTTTTAGCGCTCATACATCTTTGGCTTCACATTCAAGTGAATAGCCGCGCAGAGTCTGGCAACCAAATCCACTACCCCTCTTTACTTTGAGATCGAGACTTTGTTTTGACCGAAACCTGAAAGTATTGAAAATACTGAGGTTTTGGAATTATACTTGATTCCAAAAGTGTGTTCGGAATTTTCCGAACAAAACTAACGCGATCACTGGAGGCGTAAATCAGATCAAAATGGGCTTATAGATGTATTTCAGCAGAGCTGACATAATCCACCTTGTAGATAGTAGCAAATAGAGTTTTATAAATTACTTTCTCGTGTCGTGTAACCTCTGACTTCAATCTAGGGTTAGTTTATTATAAGACCGCTTTAATGACCGAATTAAGCTTAATCCAATTATGTATCAGTAAGGATCCCGTGGCTCAACGTTGCTTGTATGAGAAATACTACCATTCTTCATATAGTAATGCGTATAGATACTTGGCGAATCATGACGATGTTGAGGATGTTCTGAGTATTTCGTTCACTAAAATTTTCGATAAAATCTACAAATTCGAGTATCGAGGTAATGGCAGTTTAAAAAAATGGATAAACACTATTGTCATAAACGAATCACTAAGGTTATTGGATAAGTCGAAGATGATGTTCTTCAACTCTGATACTGAGCTTAGTGTGCTAACGGGGCAGCATAAGTACAGGTGTTGGTGGAGGATTAGGTCTTATGCGCAAGTATAAAGGTGATCTTACCTCCTGGTATTATGTTGGTTCTTCCGCAATAGGTGTTTGGAATGAAAAGACGGAGCAAATTGATGAATTAGCACTAGTGTCTTTGGGTTATCGCTTTCAAACAAATGGTGTCACAAGAGGTAATTGGATGGGTCTGGAGATTTCTAAACCAATTGCACCGTTCCATGTGCTGAATGGCCAGGAGATTAGTTATAGATATAGTGGGTATTATCTAATCTCTAATGGTATTTGGTGTTCTACCAGCCTGTATAAGGTAGCAAATGAAAATGTCACTATTCCTGTGTTCGGATTAAGTGTTCAGTTTTAGTTGAAGAGCACAGTTCTAGTTATAATTGTTGACCATCAACAGTTAGTAATTCTTGATACTTATGATCCGGTGATTATCGGTTTATGAGAAAGGAACCTTAGACAGAATCTCTTATATTTGTTTAGTTAAGTCAAGCAATTGGGCGAAATGCCCTCCGCGGCCGATTGGGTTGCTTAGCGGGTTGACTTAGTGAAAAGAGTTCTCGTAAATAACTGACATTGAGCATATTGGAGAGTTAGGTTCAAAACCCTCTCTCTCCGTCGCAAAACTGCTTTAAAAGCACTTTTTAAGTAGTAAAAAAGTAGTTTTTCAGACCTTTTTAGAACTAATTCGAACGAAAGTGAGGTGAAATTCGGCGGATTCGGATGTTTTTCGGGTGTTTTTTGGTGCATTAAGGAGATTTTTCTGACTTTTTTAGTGCTTTTCGACTACATTCAACTTTAGTATGAAGATTTTGAGTCGCTTTTTTAACGGGAAGTACAAAAAAGCAACCATGAATAGCCGAACGCTAACGGAGAATCACCCTGACAGAGGTTTAGTGACAAATACCTATGACAAGTCGAGCAATTTGATTTCGATGAATCGTGCATCTATTGGTGTCATGCTAAGTTAACTAAATCTGTGAGATTGTCAGAAGGATATATAGATCCATCCTGAAAAATGACTATAGAATTAACAAGGTTCTTGTATATAAAACGTTGTCCGCAAGGATTTCAACGAAGTAGGATCCTGGTGGTGCAGTAAAATCGTTTATTTCAATGTTTTGGGTTGACTGCACTTGTGTTTGATATATCTCCTTTCCATTCGTTTCAAAGATTCTGATACATGTATTATGTGTGAAATCAGGGAGCTCTATTTTAAATGAGCCTTGGGATGGGTTTGGATACAATACAACTGATGACTCTTGGGTAACAGGCCATTCTACCATGCCTATCCCTGAACCGCAGTCAGACGCACTCAAACACCCAGTGGAATCCACACTTATGATCCAAAGTGCTACTCTTTGATGAGATGACAAATGACCACTTTGATATCGATTGAAGTACTGTCCAACGCCAATTATTCCCCCGTCGCTCCATTCTGACAAGCCCATCAGTCGACTACTGTCTTCCCATTGGCTGTAGTAATAAACCCTGCGCCAAATCGTATTCATGTTTTGGTCTAATTTCCACAATACGGCCTTTTCACCACCGTAGTAATACCAGGCAGAAACCAAAATATTTCCGTCACTGAGTTTTAGTGCAAAATTAATAGCAGTTGACCATTCTAATTCAGGATATACAGTGTCGTTAAGCAAGACCCCAGAAGTGTCCATTATCCTAAAACTAAACTTTCCTAGATCATCATCTGCAGCATTGGGGATCTCGGCATGGCCAGATGGAATGAACAGACTGTCTTTGCCAAGAAGGATGATGCCGCCAGATGATGTACTCCAGTTTTTATACCTGTATCGTTTATCATAAATCTTGTTCCCTACTGAATCTATTTTCAGAAGGAAGGATTCCACAAACATATTGGGGTATCGGCAATATCCTGTGATATAAAAAGCACCTTCATGCTTTATAGCATTATTAGGGAAATATCCATAGTAGTTGGTGTAAGGATAGTTCCTGAAATCTGAAACATTGTTTTGCCACAATAAGTTTAAATTATGATCAAACTCTGCAATAAACATGCGGATCATTTGATAGGATCTATAATATTGTCCAATGACAACAAACGTACTATCTAAAGGGATTATCTCAGTAGTTTTATTGATAGCTAGCGTGTCTGCCTTGAAAACTGTTGAGTCCAAGACATTTAAGCGATGATCTAAAATAAAATAGTTGGCTCCAGCTTTATGATCATGTGTAATTTTATCTATTGATAAGATTAATTTATTTGCCGTCAGTTCTTTAAGTCCTCCTTCGCAAGAAAATACTCCAAAAAGATTTGTATCCAAAACATAGCTGAGTGTAACGGAATCAATCAAAGTGCCGTCGCGCTCAAAACTTCTTAAATGGACAGCTTTGGAATCATATTTATCGCTAATGGATACGGTGAATACCGTGTCACCAGAAATCACACACATCGCTACAGAAGGCGGGGTTTGGAGCCTATTATCGATATGTGCCTTGCTGTATCGCTGCCCCAAAAGCATGTGGGGCAGCGTACAGAGTGACAATAATAAAAGGAGGTTATTGATTTTCACTTCTTTTGAAAGATTTCGCTAAACAAGAGCATGTTATTGGATCGTACTTGGATTACATATGATCCTTTTTTCCATGATTGCACATTAAACACTTGTATGTTCTTCATAAAATCCTCTACTGTATGTGTTAATATCTGTTTTCCGTCTATGGTGTAGATATTAATTTCTAGTGGGAATTTCAAACCTTCTTCCATCCAATCCCATTGAAGCGTAAGCATTTTATCCGTGGGATTGGGCCACAATTTAAAGCTGGTTTCAGGTGTAGCAGGTCTCTGTGTCGATTCATTCAAATCTCTTTTTGAAGCACCTGATAGATAAACAGGCTCGGTATAAGATTGTTCATAGCTGGTTGTTCCTGCTAAATGTGCATTGACCTTATGACTTATATATGGAATACTGTTCGTTCGCAAAGCTACCATCGCACTGATTTGAGAGCTGGATAGGCTGTCCAATAACTCACCGTCACTTAAGTTAGAACTAAGAATATTATACAATGATTGTAGTCCTATTCTTATGTTGTTTTCTGTTTCATCCCAATAGGGTCTTGAGTTTTGAAGCCAAGTATTAAGCGTTGAATATTCCTGAGTGCGGTATAAATTCTCAGCCCATGAAAACACTAAGTCTGATTGTTCTAGGTTGGAAAATAAGTTGCTAAGGCTATCTGTGTTTAGATAGGATTCGTCTGTTGTGTAAATTACTTGCAAGTGGCGTGCTGCTCTGTTTTGAGATAACTTAACGAAATTAATGTCTCTTTCCAAAACGTCTTTGCTTGTGATGGTTTTAGCACTGTTTAAGACATCATCAATTGTTTGTTGACTAACAGCTGGATAGCGATTATACAGAGCATCTAAAACCTGTGGATCTCTACTAGAATGAGGATTTGCAATCAGAATATTACGCAATGCCAATTCAGGCATACCTGTATGTATCACATCAATCAATTGTGGTTCACCTACAAAAGGTGAAAGTTCCATTAGATCAAGATAAAGCTGAGTATAGCCTGTTTGTCCAGCCAGTAAAATTTCAGCCTCCAACTGTGGTGTGCTTCCTCCATTAATCAGTTGGTCGTATTTGTTGTAAAGTTGAATTAGCGTATCATTCGCGTTTTTGGCATATGCCCAAAGATCGAAGGGGTTGTCTGCAGGATTACCAGTAGAGCTTAATTGATCAGGACAATCTTGACTATAATTAACTGAAAAAGTGTGATCATTTTTGTTGTAATTCGATGTTCCAGAAGGTTCAATTCGCAGATTCCCTGTGCCATAATTGTAGGTAAACGTATATGCATTAGCATCATTGTAAATATCTACATCGTTGTTGCTAAAAAGATTGTTAGCCAAATCTTTTGAACCGGAAGGGTTTGGACTGCCCTGTTGAGCAGCAATTCCTTGTCCTCCTGGAAGTGAAGAGGTGTAAATTGAGATATCATTTCCATTTTCAGTGTCATTTCCGTAGTTGTTGCATTTAAATTCCAATCCCGCAAAATTTGAAACATGTTTGTTTATCCCAATCGCTTCTGAAGCAATACTTAGACCATTAAAAGTGTTTCTGTACACTTGATTTGTGTTAGCTCCATTTTCATTGAAAATCACACCTACACTACCAAAACTTCCGTGACCTTTCTTATCTTCAATTACATTGTTTTCAAAAGTGTATCCCGTGCTGTGATCAAAGTAGACACCATATGATGGGTTCCCATTTAAGCTGGTGTGGTCACTGGCTAAATCAAAAGTATTATTGACCACCCATGAGCCATCAGTGACATCCATGTATATACCGAAGAGATTATCTGTAAATGAGGTGTTCTTAATTCGAATCACTTTATCTGCACGGCACATGTTTTCAGCCCAAATAGCATAATCATATCCTTCAAAAGAACTTCCAGAACTTAAAGGATCTTGATCAACTACAAACTGTGCTGATTGAGCATAGATTCCTGCTGATTTATGGCTATTCCCATTGGTTAGTTTGTTGCTGAACGAACATCCGATAAATTTAACGCCAACCACTTCCCACATGGTTATGGAGGCTAATGGTATTTCATTATGGGTATAATTGGAATTACGCTCAAACAAGCAATTTTCAAAGATTGCCTGATAATCGAGTTCTTTTCCATTCGAAGGGTGAAATGTATGATATTTAATGAACTCAACATCTCTGCGATTGTTAGTAAAAAGCGCATCCTTTGCGTCAATGATGCCACCTCGAGTACCCCAGTCATAATCTGTTCCGTTCCAGCCTACATTGCGTATTGCACACGCAGCGTGACTAATTTTACCATTGTTCCTTATTATGAGCTTTCCATGGGTTGAAGATGATTGATTCAAGGTTGATACCCCTAATACGCTAACGCCTTCCCATAAATTTTTTGAGTCTTCACAAATTGCATTTACCGTCAGACTACCTCCATCCAATATAACTTTACCACCAGGCTCTATTGTCAATTTACTTCCTGGATTAAATTTAACAGTTCCACCAATCGTCAAAGTGGCACCACTCTTTACTTTCAAGTCTGAAGAGAAAATTCTTGTTGTTCCTGATTGCCAATATTCTGAACTTTGGATTGATAATTGAGCCTTTTTGCTTTCGATCATTGGTGCTTCCCATAGCCCTCTACCATATGTTGAAGCAATGACAATGTTTCGACAAGGTTGTACATCAATCTTTGTAATAATTGCTGGAGGTAGGTTATTGTTAAAACATCTCCATGAACCATTGTTATAGCTTTTGTCCCAATAATACACACCGCCATCTGTACCTGCATATATAATGTCATCACTACCCTCTTGGTAGGTTAAACAATTGATGGGATAGGGGGGCAGTCCAACAGATTGGTCTTGCCAAGTATTTCCACCATCTGAACTATGAAACACCCTGTTTTTATCGAGATCAGGGGAATAATAAGACATTCCTATCCATACCCGGTTTGTGTCATATGGATCAACGGTAATGTCAGTGATGTAAGTAGAGGAAAGGTATTGCCAGTTTGATCCATTCTTCAAAATTTTAGATGACAAATCTTTCCATGTTCCGTTCTTCTGCTTTTTCCATAGCTTGGCCGTTACATTACCTCCATTGTTGGCACAGCCCCAACAAGCATCAAACATTGCTGCGTAAATGACGTCTGGGTCTGAAGGCGACACTTTTATTACAGAAAATACATCCGACGTACCTGAATTAAATATTG
>Ga0102954_1000696_pt1 | contig 10156 bp, 10 predicted proteins | sample SalPonA_C_H2O_MG_FD_78511 | JGI IMG/M metagenome (GOLD analysis project Ga0102954, IMG submission 78511) | Water microbial communities from South San Francisco under conditions of wetland restoration - Salt Pond MetaG R2A_C_H2O_MG | ecosystem: Environmental > Aquatic > Non-marine Saline and... | reverse complement strand
CGGTGGCGCAGGTATTCAGGCTGATATCGAAACCATGAGCAGCCATGGCTGTATGGCGGCATCGATCATCACAGCGGCGACCGTTCAGGATACCGTTGATGTCATCTCGTTTTCCCCCATGCCTTCCGACCTTGTCATCGAACAGGCACGCGCAATACTTGAAGACATGCCGGTATCTGCGATAAAAATCGGCATGGTCGGCAGCGCTGAAATCGCCATGGCGATCCATTCGATCCTGACCGACTATCCTGAAATCCCGGTAATCTACGACCCGGTATTCAGCACCGAAAAAGACAGCTCGTTGAGCACCGAGGACCTGGTCGACACGGTTCGCACACTGCTATTACCCGTGACGAAAATCCTCACGCCGAATATATTCGAAGTACATGCCCTGTCCCCCGGCTCGGACACGCCGGTAGCCGCTGCCATGGGACTGCTGGAATCAGAGGTAGAATACATCCTGCTCACCGGCACCCACGGCAAGACGCCAGATGTCGTGCACACCCTGTTCAGCAACAACCGCGAACTTGAAGTCTTCCATAATGACCGCCTGCCGCATAAGTATCACGGCTCCGGCTGCACGCTTGCCGCCAGTATCGCGGCACAGATCGCACTCGGACAGGACGTGCTCGGCGCGGTCAGACAGGGGCTGGAATATACCCACAAAACACTGGTCAATGGTCACCGTATCGGTATGGGACAATATCATCCCAACCGGTTCTTCTGGGATGAGAAGTGACCGTAGTATCCGGTACCAATAAAAAAAGACTCAAAGGGCTCTATGCGATAACCGATGAGAAACTGATCGCCGAAGAGAACTTCAGAGAAGCGATCGAATCTGCACTGCAGGGCGGCGTCCGGATCATCCAGTACCGTGACAAGTCTGGTGATCTGCAAAAACGATTGCAGCAGGCAAGCATCCTTCGCGACCTGTGCACGCAATACGAAGCAACCTGCATCATCAATGATGATATCGGACTCGCCAGTGCCGTTAACGCTGACGGTGTCCATTTAGGCAAAGACGACACCGCACTCTCAGATGCCAGGCAGGAACTCGGTGAAGACGCCATCATCGGTATTTCCTGCTATAACGATATCGAGCTGGCTGTCGCCGCAGAAAAAAGTTCGGCGGACTACGTCGCCTTCGGCACCATGTTTTCATCACCGACAAAACCCGAAGCGGTCTGCGCCGGCCCGGATATCATCGCACAGTCCAGACAGCGGCTTGGCATACCCGTGTGCGCCATCGGCGGTATTACCGGCGAGAATATTCAACAGCTGATACAACACCAGGCTGATATGGCAGCTGTTATCAGCAGCCTTTTCGCTGCTGATGATGTCAGGCGAACGGCAGAAAGGCTTAGCGGGCATTTCAGATAACACCAGGAAGCATTATCAGAGGCGACATTATCAACTTACTGAACGAACATTCAGAAATATACGCACTGCCATAACTTTCTGAAAAGAAAAGTCATAAGTTATGGCAGCAGGTGACATCGCTCAGACCGTCAGCGTGGCCTTACAGATCGCTTCAACGTGACGATGATCTGTACCGCAACAGCCACCGAAAACATTCAGCTGTTTCAGTTTTTTACTGAAATCACGGTAAGCCTGACCCAGCTCATGCGGGTTACCATCGTCCAGCTGCTCGCACTCATCCAGTTCAGCGTGACTCTTGTTAGAGGCATTTGCACGGATCCCGTGTATCCGCTGCAACCATGACTCATCGCCCGCCAGGGTATCTGCAAAATGCTCCGGATGCGCACAGTTGATCATGTAGTAAGCCGGTCCGCAGCCGGATTCTTCATCTACCTGCTCGATCGCATCTTTCAATGACTGGCCGCTGGGTAGACGGCCATCGGTTTCCAGGGTAAATGAAATAACGATGGGAATACCTGCTGCGTTCGCAGCACGCACCATACCTGTCGCCTCTTCGGCATAGGTTATCGTCATCGCTGTCACCATATCGGCGGCAGTGTCACTCAGGCTCTTTATCTGTACAGCGTGGTAAGCCTGTGCTTCTTCGGCAGTCATATAATCACCCGGGTCATAGCCGTCACCTCTCGGTCCGATGCAGCCGCTGATCACCATCGGCGAATCGTCTGTTTCCAGTTCCTCGCGTAAATCCTGCAGTATCTCGATCGCCTGCTTGTTGATCGCATCCAGTGCGGTGGCCGAATAACCCATGAGATTACCCCAGTCAGAACTTGCCCGCCAGGTGACACTTTCCAGCACAAAACCGACCTTGTTGGTTGTGGCGATGGCCGCATACCGACGGTAGTAATCCCGAATCCTGTCGGTACCTGGCACTGTTTTCAGCTGGTCGAAAGCCGCAAAATACGGCAGATCGATACCATCATGAAAAACCAGCGTAGTCTCCATGCCGCCATCGGTTAGAAACTTCTTATCTGTTAACTGCGGTAGTGAATTTCTGTACCTGGTCATATTATCTCCTCCTCTGTGAATCAATCTAAATCGCTGTATAGCGTGATTAAAAGTGTATGAAATGAGCTGCCGATAAACTAGTGAACGAACGGTACTTTTTTACAAACTATTTTAATTTTATTAATACTTACAATCACTTAAGAATATATATTGAAAAAAAAACAGTGAAAGACAGAATCCAGTTTCATCGTTATAATTAAAAACCTGACCACTGGTACAGTAATGAATACACTCCGAGGATGATATGGCGACCAAAGGTGAGGCAACGAGAGAGAATATACTGGAAATCGCCCAGGGTCTTATGCTGCAGAAAGGCTTCTCCGGAACGTCCCTCGACGAGATCATCTCGGCTGCCAATATTACCAAGGGCGGTTTCTTCTATCACTTCGAGAGCAAGAACGACCTGGCGAAATATCTCATGCTCAAATACCAGCATGACGATGCTGTATTCTTTAACCGTTTATTCGATCGGGCTGACGACCTGAGTGAAGACCCGCTGCAACAGATGCTCATCTTTCTCAAACTTCTCGCTGAAGCAATGGAAAACCTGCCCGATGTACATCCTGGCTGCCTGGTCGCCACCTTCACATCTGCCAACCAGCAGTTAAACGATGACGTTAAAACTGTTACCGCAGATTGCACCCTGAGCTGGCGTGACATGTTCGCCAACAGGCTGGAGAAAATAAGCCGCGTTTATCCGATGAAGGTCGAGACCACCATCAATGAACTGTCAGACCTGTTAAGCACGATCATAGAAGGTGGTATCATCCTGTCGCGAACATTATCCGAACAAAAAATATTAGTGCAGCAGATCCTGCAATACCGAAATTACCTCAGACTGATTTTTGGAAATATAACCTGACAATAGAGAGTTATTTAAAATGAAAAATATTCCACTACTTCTTACATGCTTCACGCTTGGCGCCTGTGCGTCCATGGAATCGGATGATCCTCATTCCCTGTTTTTCGACATCCCCGAAGGCTCGACATTGTCACTCAATAAAAAGCTGAACATCGATCATCGTGATACTCATGCTCTCATCCAGTATGGCAAGGTGATCAACGATAACGACAAAAGTGATTACGATATCAATTGCCGCCTCGAGTTTAAAGATTTCGGACCGAGGACGGTTGAGCCGGAAGTATTCAAAATAACACGTACCGAGGATGGCAGAAACATTATCTCGGTAGGTAACATCGTACGCTACTGGACCGAGGTCTACCTGAGTTCAGATAAAGGCACAGATATCATAAAAATGGTATGCCAGGAATACGACGGCATAGAGGGTAAGAATTTCCCCGTAGCCGACATGCAGGACGCACTGGGTGATTACGTCACGATTAACTTCGCCAGTGAAAAACCGGCGAAATAGCCGCGAAACTGCCGGGGAGCAAGCAATAGATATACTCTACTGGCAGTTATGTAGAAATTATCTCAGACTGATTTTAGAAATAGAACCTGACAATAGAGAGTTATTCAAGATGAAAAAACTATCACTACTTGTTACATGCTTCACTCTTGGTGCCTGTGCTTCTTTACAGTCGAATGATCCCCACTCCATATTCTTCGATATACCCGAAGGCTCGACATTGTCGCTCAATAAAAACCTGCCCATCGACCAGGGCAATACTCACGCTATCATCCAGTATGGCAAGGTGACCAACGTTAACGACAGATATGATTACGACGTCAATTGCCGCCTCGACTTTAATAAATTCGGACCCAGGACGATAGAACCGGAAGTATTCAAAATAACACGCACTGAGGATGGCCGGAACGCGATCTCTGTGGGCATCATTTTTCGTTTCTGGACAGAACTCTACCTGAGTTCAGATAAAGGCACAGATATCATAAAAATGGTATGCGAGGCATACGACGGAATCGCGGGCAGGAATTTCCCTGTTGCTGACATGCAGAGCACACTGGGTGATTACCTCACGATTAACTTCGCCGGGGAGAAGCCTGCGAAATAACTGGCCACTAGCGGTCTTCTGTTAACGCACTGTTGACCTTTATCAGGATAACACGTGCCGTGGCGGTTGCAGATGCACCACCGTCTAACAGTACATGCAAACTATAGCCACCAGTCCCGGCTCCCGCCGCGCCTTCTGCCGCCGCCGTACCGGCAGACGCTTCAACGCCCGCCTGGAACTCCCAGGTACCGCCTTCCAGCTTTTGCAGTACACCAGGCTCATTGATTATCATTAAAATCTTGTACGATCGTGCACCCCAGCCGCCGCCGATATCCAGCCTGCTGACCGTAAAATAGATGCGTTTTTGTGTCTTTTTTTCGACCAGTACGCCTTCACCACCACCTGCGCCAAATATCGGCACCTTGGTTACTTTCATATTTGCCACGGCGTAAGCTAACGATGCATCCATTTCCGTTTTCACGTTTGCATCCTCTTTGATAAGACCGGCAATCGCTTTTTTGGCCATGGCATCAATCTCACTGCGTTTCTGCTCTTTTTCAGTGGCCGTCATGGTCGAACAGCCGGTCACGATAAGCAGAATAGTTATCAGCAGCAATCGCAACTTTTTCAATTTGCCTCCCGGGAAGTTACTGGTTTAATCTCTGTAGTTTTTTCATATAGTTTTGTGCAGCGAATTCGTTACCCGCATCGCGATGAAACGCGACCAGCCCTTCGAGAATATCCCTGTTCTGCGGAAAGCGATTGTACGCCTCCTGCAGCACTTCAATCGCCCGTGTCTTTTCACCAGTAGAATTAAGTGCTACCGCATAGACATAGGCATACCTCTCATTTGACGTATCGAGCTCAGCCGCACGCTGCAGCATAACGATCGCCTGCGCAACATCCTGCTGGCGTATCTTTAACAGGCCAAGGGCATGATAGGCGCTGGCATCTTCGCGCAGGCGGATCGCCTGCAGCAGGATGTCTGCTGCAGCCTTATCATCCTGCTGCACACGGTAGAGGTCGGCAAGGTTCACATAAGCCGGTATGAACAGGGTTTCCAGTTCGATCGCTTTTCGGTATGACGCTCTCGCCTTATCATATTCTTTTCTCGCGGCATAATAATTACCCAGACCAAGCTGTGCGTCCGGCCGGTCGGCATTCGCCTGCTGCGAAGCGATATACTCGTTCGCTGCCGCGGTATACACTGCCAGCTGCTTACCTTTCAGATCTCCCACCGGTACTGGCGCCAGCACTCTTGCTGCTTCTATGCGCACCACCCGTACCGGGTCATCCAACAGAGGGAAAGCCGACTGCACCAGTATTTCCTGCGGCAGGTTTTCCAGCGCCGTCACACTGGCCTTGCGTACCATCGCGTCTTCATCTTTCAGGCCTTTTCTGATGACCTCGAAACTGGACTGATCGAGATATGGCTGCAGCAGGCTCATGGCAGTTGCCCGCGCTATACCCGGCGTCTCCAGTTCGTTGATCTGGTCTACCAGCATTTCACCCGCACCGCTTTTTCCTGACCTGGCCGCATCGAATGCTTCAGCATATCGCTGGAAACCGGTCGCTGTTTTCCCATACCACTGTTTCACCTGCTTTGCTGCCCACGAGGCATCTTTATCATCATGGCATTGATTACAGGCATTGGGCACGCCCAGGCTGACTGACAGGCCGGGGCGAGGAATGCGCAGACTGTGATCGTGTCGTGGATCGATGACCATGTAAGTCGTTGGCGGCATATGGCATTCAGCACATAGTGCCCCTGTCGAATCACTGTCATGGAAATGGTGTTTTTTAGTGTCGAACTTGCCCGCCGCATGGCATTGCAGGCAGACCGCGTTACCCTTCAGCTTCAGCTTCAGCTTGAGGCTGTGCGGTTCGTGGCAGTCACTGCAGCTGACACCCTTGTGATACATCTTACTCTGCAGAAAAGAACCATAGACATAGACCTCATCCTGCACCTGGCCATCGGCAAAATACATGCCTTCATCCAGCAGCCTCGGCATGTAGTGATCCAGGTAAGGCTTGCCCGGTGAATAATCAGTTGATATAACGCTGCGCCGTGAATGGCACGGTGCACAGACATCGATCTCTTTCTGCGTTATCCTCGGCTGGCTGCGCGAGGCACTACCTGTTTGCGCGTCCAGCTTCCAGTGAACTCCATTCCGTTCATCAAATAACACTTGCAGACCCTTGTCGTCCTTATAATTTTCTCCGCCCGGCTGTTCGTTCGCCCATGCCAGATGATTCGACGCCGGGCCATGACAGGCTTCACAGGATACATCTATTTCAGACCAGGTGGTGTTGAATACATCTTTCCTGCTGTCGTAATTTCTTTGCAGGTTGGTCGAATGGCACTCTGCACACATACCGTTCCAGTTGAACATGTTACGCGTCCAGTGCAATTCATCGTCATGTGTTATCTCTTCATCCGGGTACAGGTGAAACCAGCGCTGACCGCCATCTGATTCTTGTGTCGCATCCCAGGTGATTAATAATGCCTGTAGTCGACCACCCTCCAACTCGACCAGGTACTGCTGCAGTGGATAGACACCGAAAGTGTATTTGATTTCATAATCACGCAACTCACCGTCAGGTCCATCGGTGCGTACCATGAACAGGTCATTTTTTTTATAGAACCTGCTGGTGATGCCGGCATAGCTGAAATCCACACCTGAAAAATCTCCCAGTACAGTATCTTCGCCGGCGTGCTGCATGGCAAGATCATGATGTGATCCCTGCCAGAGCTTTACCTGTTCAGCATGACAGTGTACACAACTGCCAACACCGACGTATTCAGCAGGTACCGGCGGCTTACCAGCAAGAAGAGCAGGGCTGAAAAACAACCACAGGACAGGTAAAAGCCGGATCATCGATCTAGTAATCAGTTAGTGGACTGTTGCGTGGTTAATTTTTAGGCGGGAACTGCGCCAGGATTTTCTCTACCGTCTCATTGATATTGGCAGTAGATTCTTCGGGTGTAGAATGCTCGGACACGGACTGCGTTCCGATTCCGCGCCAGACCAGTTTGTCTTCTAATGGTATCGTCACATCGATCAACAGCGTTCCCTGGTCATAAGCGCGTATATCTGGGCCGGTACTCAGTCCGATGCCGCCAAATCCGCCATAGCTGGAACGCCCGATGGCGACGCCGCCACTCACCCCGCTGCTTTTTATTTTCTGTTCGACACTAAGGTGATAACTGATAAAGAAATCCGGGTTAAACGAATCAACCAGCCGGTAAGACTTTGCCAGCAGGGTGTTCTCTATAGCAGTGCGGATACGTTTGTCTACCAGCTGGTTATCCTTGACACCATAATAATCATCAACATCATTCGGTTTCCAGGCAAATGTTTTTAATCCGGTAAAATCATATTCTTTCTCATAATCCTGGCTGACCGTTATCCCGGAGCATCCCTGCAGAACGAACACGGATACCACAACGCATATAAGAAATCTCGAAATTAACATACTTCTCAAAGTTGTATCGTTGATATATTTCCAGAATTAAAGCGATTTGTGCTCGGTTACGGGCAGCCTAGAAATAGAGCGTGCCAAATGCCAGGAATCCACGATAGCTGTCTGAAAATGAGCCTCTCCAGTCATTAGCATCGACATCAATGCTGGTACCTACCCTCGCAATACCAATACCTAGTGCGAAGTTCTTGAACAGTTTGTACTCAGTATTTAACTCGTAATTTTGCAGGGAGCCGCTGATCGTGCTGTCGTATGAAAAGAAGAATGTCTCGGCGACATAATGAACATACCATTTGGGTGTTATCGCATAACCCATACGAAGACCGAACATGGGCAGAGGTGCAGTAACACCGGCCGACTCAGCTTTGTTACCTGCGTCGTTAACAAACTTGAGATCATAGGTCATGATGTTCAGGCCTGCTGAAAGGCTTAACTCTACCTTGGGTGAGTGATAGAAGGAGTAGGCGTAACCTACTTTGTACAGGGTGTAATCGATGTCTGAGTTAACTGTAGTACCGGCAAAATCTTCACCATTTATGACAACTGGAGGGTCAGCTATTAATGATCTTACTCCGGTACGATCTATATTAAATGCAGTGAAGTCGATACGATGTCTTGGGTTGAAGCGGTAATAAGCATCTATCCTTGGGACATCCACACCGCTTTCACCGCCGAGATCGCGCTGATAATCGATCACTGTACCAATGCTCGAAGGCGAAGTAACACTGAACTGGGTATCAGAAGTATCGATAAAATAACTACTCAGGCGAATCATGTAGTTATCAGAAAAGGCAACTGCAGGCGTATCATCCTCGGCCGCGACGACGCTACCGATCATCATGCCCGTCACTATTGCGGCAATGACTCGCACTGTCAGTGTTTTTATAACACGCTGTTTAAACATATTTTCCTCTCGAGTTCCTGGTTATCTTAATATTTAATTAATTCGCTACTGCCTGCTGCTGCAACTGGCTGCTTTTGTTTTATTCTTTACTCTGTGTATCAGTACAAGATTTCGAGTGATTAAATCATATACTTGCCGTCAAATACAGTGTTGATTTCAATCAATAATATATCAATCAAGCGTTTTCATACTCGTCTGAATCACTCATCTGATTTAAAACCTGCAGCGATATGACTGCCATCGCAGAACGGTTTGTTTTTCGATGCACCGCAGCGGCATAACGCGACTTTCCTGCCTGACCATGCCTCACGCCCGCTTCCGGTACGCAACACGACATTGCCATCCAGCATGAGCGGACCATCCTTGAGCGGCGAAACCTTTAACGTGCCACCCAATGATTCGAGCGCCTCGCCTTTCTCACCGATAGCGCCATAATCCTTGAAGCCGATCACTTCGTGACTGTTATCACAGAAAGGTTTGTTCTTCGATGCACCGCAGCGGCACAGGGCGGCACGGAATTTTACCCCGGGCATATCATCGCTGGCACTCTCGATCGCCAGATCACCACGGATAAAATAAGGGCCCTGGTAACTCACGGTGACGGTATTTTCCGGGTCTGCGGTTTCCTCAACAGCGTTGTCGTTTGACTCGAATGTAAGTGCGCCTGACGGGCAGCGTTTAATGACATCGACCACATGATCAACGGTTGCCAGGTCCGGACTACACCACGGCTCACGACCACCGACAAACAAGTCTCCTTCAGAGTAACCGCATTCAGCGATATGTATACAGAGCCTGCCATCCCACTGCACGTTGATCTCTTTACCTGGATATTCAGTTTTATCTTTACTCATCTCGCCCCCTTAGCTGTCAATCATGTGTGAAATCGTTCGAACTGCAAAACCATACCACCATCGGCAGCCAAATCCTAACCCTGAAACTCGACCTGCGTTCGCTTGCCAATTAAGGTAAAATCACGGCCCGGAAAAACTTTATCCTGTTACAAAAGCCACTACAAACCCCAGGTGTCAACATGTCCGATTCCAAGTCCACTAATTTTACGGCTGCACAAACGCATATCCCCGGCGGTGTTAATTCTCCCGTCCGCGCCTTTGCCGGTGTCGGCGGCGAACCGGTTTTTATCAAGCGCGCGCAGGGCGCATATATCTTTGGTGAAGATGGCAGGCAATATATCGATTATGTCGGTTCCTGGGGGCCGATGATCCTGGGGCACACGCACCCGGCGGTCATCGACGCGGTGAAGGTTGCGGCTGATAAGGGCCTGAGTTTCGGCGCGCCGACGGTGATCGAAACCGCCATGGCCGACAAAGTCTGTGAGCTGGTGCCGTCGATGGACATGGTGCGTATGGTCAGCTCCGGCACCGAAGCCACCATGAGCGCCATCCGCCT
>Ga0102954_1000690_pt1 | contig 10213 bp, 11 predicted proteins | sample SalPonA_C_H2O_MG_FD_78511 | JGI IMG/M metagenome (GOLD analysis project Ga0102954, IMG submission 78511) | Water microbial communities from South San Francisco under conditions of wetland restoration - Salt Pond MetaG R2A_C_H2O_MG | ecosystem: Environmental > Aquatic > Non-marine Saline and... | reverse complement strand
GAGGGTTCCAGCAGTGGCGCATTGACTTTGGAAAGACGATCTTCAGTCTTGGAGGTAAAGTCTTGCTCGTTATCAACATTCGAGCTGTCTGTTGCGCCTGAGACTGTCATCAACGTTGAGAGCTCGACTTCTGGGAGCTGGTCAGTCAGCAGCTCAGCCGTGTACTTTTCCCGCACACGCAACATCAAAATGTTCATAAAGTTACCCTCAATCACGCGAGCTTTCGCCGCATCACCCATCCCCACTTCCAGATCGGATCGCGTTTGTGAGTACCCTGTAAAACGAGCACCCGCGCCAGATAATTTATTAATCATCGCAATGAAAGAATCAGAACCGCCCACCACTTCGGATAGCTCGTCTGCATGGATATACATCTTGGGCAACTTACCCTCCTCGCCATCCACCAGGCCGTGCTCATAACCGTTGCGATAAATGCTGCCACCCACGCTCTGAATATCACTGAGCAGGCTCACACCCACAGCAGACGAAACAACCATATCTTGCAAGCTATCCAGGCCGACATAGAGAATCCCCTTGCGTCGCACCAGTTGCATGATGTCGAAGATGGGCCGCTCATCAGTGAGATCGAAGTACTCAGGCGAAAGAAGTTCCCCCACTTTGCCCGTTGTCAGTTTTTGCAAAAGCGGGATGAGTGACGCAACCAGCTTAACGAAGAAATCCTTGTCGTATTTGATTGCCGCCATCAGACCAAACATCACCGGATCCGTGTGGGACATATTATCGACGTAGCGGCGCAGCGCCTCGGTGCGGGCGTGCGCGAACTTGGCCATTTTGGGGTTCTTCTTGAATGCCGCAGATGCTTCACGCTCGAAGTCGTTTACATCTTCCATCCAGCTCGGATCTGCATTGATCGGTAACCAGTACTCGGCATAACGCTGAAACAACGGCTCAATGTCCGTTATGTTGCGCAGTATCGAGTTGTAATCAGGGCGCTCACCGATATCCACCAAGGCACGCGCGATGATGTTACAGAACTGCCACGAGAACTCCTTAAACGCCGCTGAGTTACCGTCGCCAGGCAACTGCCCCGTGATACGTGTCGCGACTTCGGTAATTCGCGAGAAGTTTGCAATGGCGTTGTAGCGTGCAGATAGCTCCGGAAACCCCAAATGAAAGCAGTAGAAGTCATCCTCACGACCCGCACGCTTTGCCGCACCGTACATCGAGGTTAAAAGGCCGGCGTCTGATTTGGGATCAACGACGACAACAAGGCCGTCGTTACGCATAATATCTGCAGTCACCAGCAGTTCAGCCAATCGTGTCTTACCAACGCGAGACTGCCCCAGAACCAAGGTGTTACCGGGTCGATCTGCATCTGGCAGAAAAATATCTTTCTCTTCGTCGGACCCAACGGCATGCAAAAAGCGATTCCCACCGATTGGGGGCAGAGGCCGTATCGGGTTAAGTGGTGAATCGATTCGGGTCATCTTACTGAGCAAGCTGTCAGGCCTCAGAATCTCCCTCTGACGCGCCCATTTGAAGAAAGCACTGTCATCGACGTACTTCTTCATCTCTGGGTTATACGTGTCTCTAAAGCGCTGTGCGTGCTTCTGTGTCCACTTAAAGCCCTTACCCAGAAACAGATTGTCACCCAGAACAGGAAGCTGTTGCTGTGAGATCGCGTAATACGGCAACCGTTTGAGGCGCTTGTGATAACGAATCACCGCATAGCCTTGACGCATCCTCACCACTGAGAGACCAACCAGCCCTGCAGCGGACGCATAGGCAACCAACTGGTTCATCATAAACAGATCAGGACTGGTCGCTAAAATGGTTGCCCCCGTAGCGGCTCCCATCGCTGACCACATCTCGACTGGCGGCCTCAGCATCCCCTCAAGCGGATAAGACATACTTCTAGTTCCTTAGCAGACCATCGCCATCAATGTAGGCGGGGTAGTGATACAGACTCAGTGCCTGTGCAATGCGCTGACCAGAGGTTGCTTGGAGAATGACTTTGTTATCCGCGATATCCAGAATCTTCTGCATCTGAGCCGGCGTCTCGACGTTCACCACCATGCCCATTGCTTTGTTCTTATGCAGAATATCCAGATTGGATTCGAGCCAGGCCAAACTACCACGGTCATAGCCGATCAAAAAAACAGGCTGCGCGTAGAGGCCGCGAGGAATATCCCGCCCCTCATTGGGCGAGATCACACCTGGCGACATCAGCGGCGTGCGAACCGGAAAATAGTGCTCTGACATCACCCCCTGCTTCGGTAGCGTCAACGCCTCCTTCTCCTCAGGATCAGTGCCATCTGGATAGAGGATCGTATCGATGGACGTTGTCTTACCCTTCTGTTCGATCACCTTGGTTTCAGCTTGCTTGCCACCAAGCACATCAGATCGAATCATCTCTGAGTAGGTGAACTTCTCCCCGGCAATGACAGCCGAGGCAACGACCAGCGACAGTCCGCCTATAAAAATTTTGATTCCCATATATCGATCACTCGGTTGGCGTATTTATTGGCTATTTTGATATCGGCATCGGATCGAGCAGGACGGTGGTAGCATCCGATAGCGACAGACCAGTTGTTGCACTCGGGACGCTCATACTGCTCACGCAGGTGTTTCGCGGCTGCGGACATGTTTGTGTAGGGGTCGAAGGCTGACCAGAGGTCGTAGTTAAAACGCTCCCGGTGCCAACGCCAATTAATCTGCGCAATTCCAACGTCAAAGGCGTAATCGCCCTGCTCTACCAGCGTAGAGGTAAAGGCATAGGCATCCGCTTTGGTGGGAAAGAAATGAGGGTGGCCCCGGTAATTAATCACCCACGGCCAGGGTTTATGCCCCTGCTGAGTCTTGGACTGTGACTCTGCCAAAAGCAGTGCGTAAAAAATGTCACTCGGCACCGACTGCTCGCTAGCCACTTTCTCAACTAACGGCGGTACGGCATCCGCATGTGCTGAGACGATTGATGTAGCCGTCAGCAGAGCAATAACCTGAGCTTTCATCTGTCACCTTAGTATCGCTGAAAGGTCGCAGTGACACGCCCTGTTTCGAGGTTCTTGACCCGAACCTCCGGCAGATCGGCCTGTGCAATATTAAACTGCGAGAACCGGCCCTCATCGAAGTTGAGCGTGATGTAACGATCGCGCACAATCTGCGGATCAATCCCCATAGCCTGTGCCCACTTACCGATATCTTCAGCCGTTGCGCCTGCGTTGAAATACACATTCAGACGGTTGCCACCCGATGTCGAAGACTTGGCCACCTCGTTAAATAGACGCTCACACTTCTCGGTACAGGCAACATCAACGAAGAGCAGTACTTCATTCTGAATCGCAGACTGCTTGGCTTGCCACTGATCTATCCAGCGTTGGTTGTTAACGACTTTTTGGCCTGCCAGCAGGCGGTTAGAGACATTCATTCGCTCCACTTCGAACGCCAACTCAAGCTCGGTTCGCTTGATCTCCATTTCCATCCAGATGGTTGCGTAGCGCCGACGCTCGACTGGATCAGACTCATGCACGCCCAATGCAGTAATCGGATCAAGACCCGGCGACCATACACCGCGTGGACCCGACATGATCTCTTTGTATTTCTCCCAGTCAGAATCTGACAGGTTCCATTGCCGCGCCAACGATTGCTCTTCTTGGGTCAATCGCTCCATACGGTTGTCCATATCGGAATTGAGCATGTCCGTTGTTTGCATCTGCGTCTGACGATCCGTAGCTGCAAAACTGTTAGCGCCCACCATCAACGAGGCTGCAGTGAGGGCTGACCAGAGAAGATTTGCGCTTGCCTTCATGATGTCTCTCCGATTAATTGCCCGCTACTGAGTTCATCTCTGCACTCTCAGGCACAGACAGATCAGTAATCAGGTAGCCCTGGTTGTTGCGGTAGTACTTCTGGCGCTCGTAGACAGGCTCAGATTGAACGACAGCCGGCGTTTTGACATGAGACACCGGCTCATAGGTATAAAACACCTCAGTGGCCACTGCAGGCGACTGAACCGCCGCCACTGGCTCTACCGGCTGCTCTTGATTCATTCCAACGCCGACGATCACGGCAACGATTAACACTAAAAAACCCATTTAAATTAACCCCGCGTCTTATTCACTTTGATAAACGATTTGCCGTCGTAGAACGTCGCTGTGCCTTTTTCGTAGTCCACGTTCATCAAACGCCAGCCTTTGTACTGATCTCCGATCTGGATCATTTCCCAGCTGCCTGTGGAAGTCTTGAGCACTACGTTCTCTTCATAGCCCCACTGATCCGCTGACACGAAGCGTGCATCCGCGACTGATTCAACCGTCTTCTCTTTCGGCGCTGCAGCTATTGCTACAGGCTTACTCACCTTCGCTACAGGCTTAGAGACGGCCGTTTTTTGAAGATTGGCAATCTGTGCTTGGTAATCAGCTTCGATACCCCTGAGATCGGCCTGAATCTGATCAAAGGTGTCAGCACTCAACTGACGGTCGCTCTCCACCGTGAGTGACACCGAATTTAGCTGGCGTTGAACATCGGTAATGCGATCTTGAATGGATCCAGTATCAATACCCGAGATTGCGGCTTCCGCCTCACCCACACGGTCATGGATCTTGGATACAGCAACCTGTAGCTCTGTCGTATTTTCGCCAAGCTTGCCGACGCTCTGAGTCACCGAATCAAATGCCGCGCCCGCATCGGTGCGCACTTGCTGAGCATCCATGTAGGCCATTCCACCCACACCGACACCTGCCAGCGCAACCAGCAATGAGACTCCTGCGAGTACAGTGGTCTTCTTCCCACCACCTCCACTCTCTGGTGCAGCGGACTGACGTGAACTTTCAATTTCATCGTCGTTTAGCATCATTTCTTCAACGGCGTCATGATCGTGATCGTCTGACTTGTATTGGGGGGTCACCGCCTCCGGCACCTCTTCAAAATCCTGAGCGGATTCAAACTCGTCCGGTTCTGTTTCGTCGGTACTGCGCACCTCACTGTGCATTCCATACTCGTCGTAATCATCAAGCCGTTCGGCGGTATTGTAGTTTGGCGGTGTCATAGTCTTACCCTCCGATTACATCACGTGATGCAACGTAAGCGACTTTGCGATTAATCGGGTCAATGACCAACTCAAATGCATCACCCCCCAACAAACCTAGCGCACGATCCAGAGTCATTGGACCGATCTTACGCTGCACCATAGGCAGCTCATGGTTCATTAGAATTTGAGCTTCTCGAGTTAATACTCGATCATCAGCCAAGTGGTAACCCGAGCGCGCCAGTAGAAAGTGAACGGCATCTTCTACAGTGATGACTTCCTGCGGAAGTCGCGTATCAATAATGACGCGCAGAGGGTTTTGTTGAGCAGCTACCGGCTCGTTCACGATATTGGTGTAGCGGCCTGTTTGAACATACTCTTTGGGAACTTCAGAGTTTGGCAGTTCTGCCATGACGACCGACGACGCGAGTAGACTCGCAACAACTGTAGTAATCAGTTTAAGTTTCATGTTTTTTCTCCGTTCCGGAATCTTTGAAGATGTCTTCAAAATACAACACGATTGGAAAGGAGACGGCGGAACATTGGGGTGCAACCGTGCACCTCAATAATTAGTAAGATTCGGATTTGGATTATAGGGTGCACGCCCCTCCAAAGAGGGGCATGCTGCTTCACTCACACCAGCACAGCGGTCGTGAAACTAGCCATTATGTTACTCGGAGTTTCAGGCCGTCTCCGGTAATCAAAGTGCGAATTGCTTCGCCGATGCCGAACAGAGTTCGACAAAGGATCTCGATATGGGCTTTGTATCATAAAGCGCTGCCGCCATTGGCAGGTTGGCAACCGAGAAAAACCACGTAGATATTTGCAGCTGCATAGCATTCTTTTCAGCTTCTAACACTGAACGTCATAGCTAACCAGGAGAAACCAAGGCGCTGTTAAAACTATCTGTGGTTTAGGAAATAGCTTTAAGAGCACCTTGGTAATGCTAGAACGAAATCCCCGTCTATTGATTCAATAGAGTGTGCGCGACGATTCTGTTTAACACCTAGGTAAGATCAGTAGCACAAATGGTTGGTAAACCATCTCACGACATTAAAGTGCTGCGTGTCGCCTTTCCAAAAATGCAGTGCTAAAGATCTGCATCTAAGAAGCCGTGTTCTCAAGCTACGCTTTCGTGTTTAGAACTTAAGCGATGCTCGATAAATTCTCGGTTAACGTCCTTTGGTAAAATGCTGTCCAGAGGAGAGTTAATCTCAAACGCTTTGCGCGCTTCTATAAGCTGTAAGCAAAACGTCCATAACAGTTTCAGATTTGCATTTAGAACAACCAACTCAGCGTAATACCCCTGAACCATTTTCTGCTGATCTTGCGTCATCTGATCGAGCACTACACTGGCGCCGTCATCATTGAGATCAAAGTAACTGCGCTTACCGTTGATGGTTGCCCTGTACAAAAAGGCCGCGTGCGTCGGAAATGCTCTACGCGCTAAGGATAGTCCATCGATACCACACTCGCTAATTTCCTCGATCAACAACAGCCCTCGTTGCTCGTATTCCAGTAGCGTTGCGAACTGACGTCTCAGTTCGATCCCCTCCTGATCCTTAATATTATCTAAAGATATATTTGATCTTATATATAGGGAATCGTCTGATTCAGCCGTACTTGCCGAAGGGATGATATCACTGAAGATCATTGATGCACCCTCCCGCGGAAACACCCATGATTAGGGGATTTGAGTTGATTGATCCAAGCACCCAAGGTGTTAATTGATCCATTAAATTCAAGAGCGCCGCCAAAACCTCGCTTTTCGGCCGAAGTGTTAATTGAGCCAACGCCTGACCTGTCAATTGAGCCACGCGCCCTTGACGTGAATGAGCCCTGTTTTAGATAGCCGGTCATACTTCGGTTGACCCAACCCATTGCTTGCCCACATAGGCATCGATCACCTCACACGACGTCCAATTAGTCACCCTACAGTATCCATCACAGACTTCCCTCAATCGCTCAGTAGTCCATCCGGTGCGGGGGGCCTCAGTTCGGTATATCGATAGTTCACGGCCGGATTTTAAGACCAAATCCTCGTGCTGATATGCAGTTAAGATGTCAGGCTCACTGCCTTTAATGTCGGTAATTATCTTGATCATGAATACTCGTTAACAGATAGAAAAATGGGCTCGATATTGAGCCCTAATGAGTTCCCGTATCCTGAGTAGAAATTCAGATTAAAGGAGCTATACACCGTGCGACACGTTAGGCCGCCGCGGTATCTTTGCGAGAATCATTGGTTGCTTTATCAACGCCATCATTCCTGAATTCAGGCATCACATTACGGCGCTTCGATGGGAGTGGTGGAGCGTATTTAGAACGCTTTTCAGCGGTCAAGTATTCCGATTCGATTCTACCCATTTTCTGTTTAGCTTTTTGCGCCTTCTGATTATTGGATGCGACATCATCGCGCGTTACCCCAGTGTATTCATACTGCGTAGCCGGCTTGAGTATTGATCTAACGATCGCCTCGGCTTTGCGAATAAACAGAATCTTTTGCTCTTGAGTGATTCGCGCTACGTGGTGCGCTTCAAGTGCCAGTTTGACGACATCATCTGCTATCAGTAGTAGCTCAAGTGCGCGCCAACCGAGTACAGAGTGTTGACGAATATCCAACGTAACTGTTTTGGAAACCGAAGCGTTCGGAATGACCAATCGTGAGTGATGGTTCGCTTTCGCTTCTTCCAAAGTGGTCTGTAGCATCTGAATTTCTGCAGTCGCATCAGAAATTGCAATTTCGGATAAAAGAAACGCTTTGTCGGCCCAGGGATCGTCATCCTTCGCTGCGTTCTGGATGTTTCTGAGTTTCTTTAGGTAATACTCAAATGCCATGATGTAGCGCTGACCCTCAGCCTTTTCTCGGCCCTCCCACATATATGCGCCTGAACGAGTATGCAGGGTTATTGTCGGGTACTCATCAAAGGTGATATCGCCAAAGTTATCCTGGTCGATTTCCTGCTTAATGATCTTGGCCATTTAGTTCACTCCTTTCACTTTTGAGCGGCGGAGCGTGTGGTAAACGGTTTCAATAGCCACGCCGGAAATTGTGGAAACGCGCAGTAGCAAGCGACGTTCATCTTCACCAACGGTTTTCTCTTCGGTGTAGATACTAATTAGCTTTACGCGATCGGATTCTTCGAGTTTGGATGCAGCGCGACGTCCGGACTTCGTTTCAACACCAATGCGCATTCTGCGAGCAGTTAAATCAAGGTTTGAGAGTTTGAACAACTCTCTCATTAAGCTGTTCGAAGCGCCCTGCCCTAGATAGGCATCGATCAGTTTATCGGCTTCAACTTCGCGCTCGATGAGCTTCATGATGTCGTTCGGGTTGATCACGTGAGCCGGGTTATGGGTGATACGCTCTCCGTAATACTTCAGTGCGGATTCAACCACGCCAGCATCAGCCCAACGACAACGCCCTACCAACTCAGGGTCAATATTATAGTGGTCGAACCAGGCAAGTCGGTTGTTGCGATGGTTCAGGAAACACGCTGAGACCCACTCCTTGCAGGCAAGGTTCTGCGCCGCGATTACACCGACAGGTAAGCAAGGAGTGTTCAATCCACATGAACGCACCACCTCCCCTTCAACGGGTGCAAGTGTCTCAACGATTGCGCTTTCTATTGTCATTACATCAACCTCAATACTTTAAATCTCATCCGTGGCAAGCCGATTTGGTCAGTCCAAAAAACGCCACTTGTTCGTTTGATGTTTACCATTCAAGCACATGAATTTAAATTTTTTTAGAATAAATAATTATAAAAATATCGTTATTAAATAGAAATATTTTTATTATTTTTCAAATCAACTACTTACACGAAACAAATATAATATTCTTATTTTGATATTTTTTATTTATTAGGGTGCACCGCTGCACCCCATTGTTGATCAGCGTCTCCAAACCATCTAAGCCACAATGTTTGCATTGAGAACGAGGTATAACCGTGGCGGAATTAAAGGCAGTAAGACTTAGACTTTCAGACGCAGAAGTGACGGCATTTAAACAAATGGCCTTTAATGGCGGCTCATTCAGAAAGCTGTATGAAGTGGTCAATGAGGCATTGGATACTGCAGCTAGTAACCCACCTGCATCGCTGATACAGATACCCCGTGCAAATACACAGTACCGGACCCTCTATCACTGCAGGTCCAGCGCGATAGATCGCCTCCAAGAGCTTTTCGACTGCAATCAATCTCAAGCGATCTATACCGCCTTGCGTTACTCCATTGACCGCAGTGCGGCACACGCTGGCGAGGAATGTTGATGTTTGGCTTTAAGAAAAGAGTCACACCCTCACGCTCAGTGGCGCCCAAAACACGTAATTTGGTCGCGCAAGGTGGCTCAACGCTACTGTCGACAGAGTACCGCCAGAATCTCATAGTGAAGATGCGCCGTGCATCCAGTGTCACCGACAAGGTGTTTCAGGATCATTATTACTTTGCTCTCAACCGAGCCGCTGAGTTCGCGCAGGCATTCCCCGCAAGTGCTAACCACCACCATGCTCATGAAGGTGGCTTACTCGATCATATGCTTGAAGTGGCTTATAACGCGACACGGGTTTGCCGAGGTTTCATCATGCCTCCGAACGCTCAGCCAGAAGATATCACCAAGCATGAAGAAAAATGGCGCTACGCAGCTTTTCTCGCAGCGCTCGCGCACGATCTTGGTAAGCTGATCGCGGATATTGAAACCGTCTATCGTCCAAGCAAAGCGAATGACACCAGCTATATGAACTGGCACCCATGGTATGGCCCGATGCCAGTCGGGTCTGAGTACATTTACCGATTTCAGGCGAAAAAGGGTACGAACCATCGCGGACTGCATGAACAACTCTCTGCCACCCTACTCCCTTACTTAATCACGCCATCCGCCAGCACTTGGATTAGATCTGATCGCGCGCTTATGGCTCAGCTCATGGCGACTGTCACACAATCCAGTCACTACGGTGGAGTAATTAATGAAATCGTGAAAAAGTCAGATCACGCTTCCACTGGTGCTAACTTAGGGGCAGATACCGGCACAAGCTCTGCAACCGTACCCAATCATCAAAAGCTGATGACCGCACTAAAGCTACTCGCCACAAACGGTACGCTTAAACGCAACAACCCAGGCAGCGCCGTATGGGTGACTGAGAACGCCACCTGGTTCTCTTTCAAACCGTCAATAGAGGCTGCACGACAACACCTGGTTGAAGAGGGCCACAGCGGTATACCTCAAAG
>Ga0102954_1000689_pt1 | contig 10222 bp, 8 predicted proteins | sample SalPonA_C_H2O_MG_FD_78511 | JGI IMG/M metagenome (GOLD analysis project Ga0102954, IMG submission 78511) | Water microbial communities from South San Francisco under conditions of wetland restoration - Salt Pond MetaG R2A_C_H2O_MG | ecosystem: Environmental > Aquatic > Non-marine Saline and... | reverse complement strand
TCAAAATCTTTAATAAAGTCAGGCATTGCAGGGTCATTTTCTATACTTCTAAGCCCTGCTCTATCCATTAGCTCAACAGCATCAACTGTAATTGTTTTATTATCTCTAGCTAATTTTAATTTTGTAACAGCATTACATGCTTCTTCAACATCTTTAAAATAAATTAAAGCACTTGCTTTATCTTTATAATCTTCAACTGTATAGTAAGTAATTTCTTCAATAAATGCTAAAGTTCCTTCACTTCCTATTATTAAATGTTGTAAAATTTCAAATTCATCTTTAAAATCTATTAATGAATTTAAAGAGTAACCACATGTGTTTTTGATTTTAAATTTCTTTTCAATTAAAGCTCTTAATTCTTCATTTTCAACAGTTTTATTTGCAAGATTTTTTAAGTTTGATAAAAATTCACTATGTGTTTTTCTAAATTCATTTTTACTATCTTCACTACTTGTATCAAGTTTTGAACCATCTGCAAAAATCAGTTTCATAGATTTTAATGTTTTGTATGAGTTTTGAGAAATTCCACAACACATACCAGATGCATTATTTGCAGCTATTCCACCTATCATAGCAGCATTTATACTTGCAGGATCTGGACCAATTTTTTTACCAAACGGTGCTAGTAAATTATTTACTTGAGCACCTGTCAAAGCTGGTTGTAGAGCAATATAACTTTTATCATCTGCAATTTTAAAATTTGTAAATTTTCTTGAAGTTATTATTAAAATACTATCACTAATTGCTTGACCAGAAAGAGATGTTCCAGCTGCTCTAAAAGTAATAGTTAAATTTAATTCATTTGCTAATTTTATGATTTCTTCTACTTCATTAGCATTGTCTGTTTTAATAACAATCTTTGGAATTAATCTATAAAAAGATGCATCAGTTCCATATGTTAATGTGTGTAATTCATCAGTAAAAATTCTATCTTTTTCAATTTTTACTGAGATTTGATCATAAAAGTTTTGATATCTACTTTCTAACATAATTTATCCTTAGTCTCCTGTCGTCATTCCAAAGAACTCTGGATAGAATGCTACTATACCTAGAACTATAATTTGAATTATAATAAATGGAACTACACCTTTGTAAATTTGTGTTGTTCTTACACTTTTTGGAGCACATCCTTTTAAGTAGAACAAACTAAATCCAAATGGTGGGGTTAAAAACGACGTTTGTAAATTCATAGCAATTAAAATTGCAAACCATACCGGATCAACACCAAGTGCTTGTGATACAGGAATTAAAATAGGAACAATAATATATGAAATTTCAATAAAGTCAATAAAGAATCCTAATATTAAAATTGCAATCATTGTAAAGATAATGAATCCCCATTTCTCATCTCCAGGTAAACTCATAAAGAAGTGTTCAACAATTTCTTCTCCACCTGTATAAGAGAACACCATTGAGAATGCTGTTGCACCAATTAAGATACCAAATACCATAGATGTAATCTTAACAGATTCCATAGATGCTTCTTTAACTGTTTGAATACTAAATGATTTATACATAACAGCTAATAAAATTGCACCAATACAACCAACAGCTGCTGATTCAGTTGGAGTTGCAATTCCTGCAAAAATTGAACCAAGTACTAAAACAATTAGTGTTAAAGATGGAATAATATCAATTAATGCTTTTCTTACTTGAGCAGATTTTTTACCTCTTGTTACATCAGCAGGAATAGCTGGTGCCATTTCTTTATAGAAGTATGATACTACTAAAATAAATAAGATATAAGCTCCAACTAAAGCTAAACCAGGACCAATAGCAGCTGCAAATAAATCACCAACAGGTACTTGGAATACATCTCCTAAGATAATTAATACAATTGATGGTGGAATAATCTGTCCTAATGTTCCAGATGCACAAATAGTACCACAAGCAAGTGGAGTACTATATTTATACTTAAGCATAACAGGTAATGAAATAACACCCATTGCTACAACTGAAGCTCCAACAACTCCTGTTGAAGCTGCTAATAATGTACCAACTAAAACTGTAGAAATAGCAACACCACCTCTAATTTCACCAAATAAAAGACCCATTGATTCTAATAATCTTTCAGCTAGACCTGTTTTTTGTAAAATAATACCCATGAAAATAAACATAGGAATTGCCATAAGAATAGTGTTTTGTTGAATTGAATAAATTCTGAATGGCATAAAGTCGAACATTGCTACACCTTCAGCTATACCACTATTTAGTATAGTCATGAAAGTATCACTCTCTTCAGCATATCTAGCTATTTCATATACACCAGCTATAAGACCAAAGAAAACTGATACAGCAGCAAAAGTAAAGGCTACAGGAAAACCAATTAACAGCATAAATAATGCTGTAAAGAACATTATAATACCAATCATTCTAGTTCTCCTTTTTTAGCTAATGCATCTTTTTTCATATCTTCAATTTCACTTTTCATATTATATGAATCATCAGGATGTAGTCCTAGGTAGTTGTTTAAATTCTTAATAAAGAATCCAATTGATGTAATTATTAATAAAAGAAAAGATAAAGGAATAAGTGCCTTTACTACCCATCTGTTTGTAAGACCACCTGGATCGCCACTTTGCTCACCTGATAAAAATGACTCATAGGCATTATCTATAGAAGCGATACCAACTAAAAATGCTATAGGAAAGATAAATAGGAATACTCCAACCATATTTATCATAGCCTTCTTTTTAAATGATAATCTATCATAAATGATATCAACTCTAACGTGACCATCTTCTTTTAGTGTATAAGCTACACCAAGTAAAATAATTACTGAGAAAAGATGCCATTCCATCTCTTGCATAGCAATACTTCCAGATTTTAAAAAGTATCTCATGATAACGTCATAAAAAACATTTAAAATCATTAACACCATAGCAATACCAGTAATAATACCAATATAGTCAGCAAACTTGTCGAATGCTTTTTCTAGTTTTAACAACATAAAATTTCCTTTGGGGGTTTTAACACAATAAGTCAGAAAAACATACTTTATAAAGTATACTTTTGTAACCTATACATTTGTTTATTATCTCCAAAAGGAGATAATAAAAATATACTTAATCTTATAAGTTATCTTTTAAGAATAAGTAGTCAGACATTTCAGTCCACTTTCTAGCTTTTCTTTGATACTCAGCTTGTGAATCTAAAACTTCTTTTAATAATGGATTTTTAGCTTTCATTTCAACTAATAACTCATCATTTGCTTTTTTCATAGCATCCATAACTTCTTTAGGGAAAGTTTTAACTTTGATATTTGGATATTCAGCACCCATTTTATCCCATGCGTTTGCACTCATGTGGTAGTTTTGAATATACATATCATATGCAGAAACTCTCATAGCAGTTACTAAGATTTGTTGTAAATCTTTTGGTAATTTATTGAATTTTCTTTCATTTACTAAGAATTGTAATTCAGTTGCTGGCTCGTGCCAACCTGTATAATAGAAAGGTGCAATTTTATGGAATCCCATGTTGATATCCATTCCAGGCCCAACCCATTCTAATGCGTCAATTGTACCTCTTTCAAGTGCTGTATATAACTCACCTGAAGCAATGTTAGTAACAGTTAAACCTAATTTCGCCATAACTTCACCAGCAAATCCAGGAATTCTCATTTTTAGACCTTTTAAGTCCTCAACAGAATTAATCTCTTTTCTAAACCATCCACCCATTTGGTTACCAGTGTTTCCACCAGGGAATGATAGTACTTTATGAGGTGCATAAGCTTTTTGCATTAACTCCATACCACCACCGTAGTAGAACCATGCATACTGCTCATTAGTAGTCATACCAAATGGCATTGTTGTAAATGGTAAAGTATTAATATCTTTACCTTTCCAGTAATATGATGCAGAGTGACCCATATCATATTGACCACCTTTAACCATATCAAAAATACCTAAAGCTGATTTATGTTTGTTAGAAGCATCTACTCTAATTTGTAGTCTTCCATCAGACATTTCCTCTACCATTTTAGACATGTTTTGAGGTGCATCAATAAATGGTGATAATGTTGGTCCCCAAGTTGTAGCAAGTTTCCACTTGTAAACTCTATCTGCTGCAGATGATGCAGTAGCTGCGATACCTAAAATTAACGACGAAGTAACTAATAATTTAGCTGTTTTCTTTAACATTGTTTTCTCCTTAGTTTTTCATTCATTTAAATTCTAACTACATCAAATGAAAATAATATGATATTTTTTGACATATTTTTTAAATTTAAGAAGTTTTAAAAATATAACCTGTGTCAACAATAGTCTGAATATATTCGTTGTTTAAATGCTTTCTAAGCCTTCTTACAAGACTTCTAATAGAATCAAGTGAAGCAAAGTTACCTTCCCAAACATAATTTTCAATTGATTCATATGATAAAATTTGATTTTTATTGTCTAAAAACAAATTCATTAATAATTTTTCTTTCTTAGTTAATCTTATTTCTTCTTCACCAATTTTTATATTTGATGATTTAAAATCAAAATAAGAATTTTCATCAAACTGTATTAGATCATCTTGAATTTTACAAAGCTTTTGAACTTTGATTTCTAATTCATCTATAAAAAATGGTTTTTTTAAATAATCATTACAACCAAAATCATAGGATTGTTTAATTACATCTAGTTCAACGGATGCAGATATTATAATTACTGGAACTTCTGTATAAAATTCTCTAATTTTTTTTAGTATCTTTATGCCGTCAATATTTGGTACATTTATATCTAAGATAAAACATGAAAAACCATCTGCGATGGCTTCATATGCTTGTGCACCATCTATGAAACTTTCAACTTTATAACCCTTTAGTTTAAGTCTTTTAGTAATAGTTTCATTTAGTTTTTTGTTGTCTTCAAGTAATAATAGTTTCATTTATATCCTTTGATTAGGAAGTTTTATTGTAAAGATTACATTTTGATTGTCATTGTTTACACTGATATTTCCATTCATTTTATCTTCAATTATAACCTTTGCCATATATAATCCAAGACCTGTACCTTCAACTTTAGTTGTAAAATAAGGTTCAAAAATCGAATGAATTATTGTTTCATCTATTCTACCACCATCATCGGTGATTTTGATTTTAGTATTTTTTTGTGTTTTATCAATATCAATTTGTATTTTTCCTTTATCATTAGTGTTCTCATTTTTCTCAATTAATTTATTTTTTGCATTATTAATGATGTTTAATAATACTTGCTTAAATTCATTTTCATAACCATATATTAATATTTCTTCATCTTTTTGATTGTAGTTAATCTCTAAAATAATATTTGAATAAAAAATTTGTTTACCAATAATTTCTATAATTTCATCTATGCATTTTTTTACAGCAAACTCTTGTTTTTTAGTTGATGGTTTTAGGAAATTTCTAAAGTCATTTAATGTTTTTGACATATATTTTATTTGTACCATTGAATCATTTACGAATTCTTTTACATCACTATCTTTTAATTCATCAAGTAAATAAGATGTTTCAATATCTTGAACTTGTGCTGATAATTCAACTAAAGGCTCATTCCATTGGTGCGCAATTGCTGCTATCATATCACCCATTTCTGCTAATTTATTTTGTTGAATCAGAAACTGTTTTTGTTGAATTCTATCTGTAATATCATCCATAATACATACTATACCACCTATTGTTCCATCTATATTTCTATAAACAGCTTTATTTAGAATAATATGTTTCATATTATTTGATGGAGTATGAAATGTAAACTCTGAAGTACTAGTTCCGAAGTTTTCAAGAAGTTCTTTATCTATTTTATTATTTTTACTAGCAATTTCAAAGGGAAAAAAGTCAAATGTAGTTTTACCTACAACTTCATCAGTAGAACAAGCTACTAAATTTGAAAAGGCAAGATTACATCCTAAAAATTTACCATTTGTATTTTTGTAATATATAGGATTTGGAATAGTGTCTAATAATACTTTGTCAAATTCAATTCTATTTGATAACTCTTTTTCAAGTTTTACTCTTCTTTGAATATTTGCTCTTAAAATTAATATAATAATGATTAGTGTTAAAATTAAAATAACCGTTATCATCAAGAATTTTGTGTATTGTCTGTATATAGTATTTGGCTGATTTATTAGTTTGTAATCTTCTACAAAGGGAGATATATCAATATTAAATTTTTCTAATTCACTATAATCAAACATGTATTTATTAGGAGATTTCTCTAAAATAGGAATACTACTAATATTTTTATTTCTTAATAGTACTTCTAGAGCCATTTTTGAAACAGCTTGACCTTGTCCAACAGCTGATGTTAATAATCCCCCAACAATTCCATAATTAAGATAAAAATCCCATAGTCCATAAATAGGAACAGGGCTTACTTCTTTTATTTGTTTGAAACTTTGTTTGTATGTGAAATATTTCCCTGTTGTATCTTTAAATAAAAGTACAAATAAAATCACATCATTTTCTTTTAAATTTGAAACAGTTTTTTTAAGAGATTTTATTTCCATTTTATCAATATATTTGATATTGAATTTATTTTCATATTTACTTGTATATTTATCTAAATCTTTTTTTACAGCTAGACCCGTGCTTGACCTATCATTTATGATAATTAGATTTTCTAAATCAGGATGTAAATCAGATATTAACTCAAGATTTTTTTCTAAGTCAACTTGTTCTACAACTCCACTCATAAAACTATTAAGATTATCGTTTAAAAAATCTATTTTATTGAAATTGTTAATTCCACAAAATAAAATTGGTAAATCTTTGAATAAATCTTTGTGGTGTTTTTTTGCAAAATCATAGGCATGATTATCACTAACAATTACTAAATCAAATTTTCTATCTTTAAATTGTTCTTTATATAAAATTGCAAGTTGATCTAAGTATGCAGGAGTTGAAACTCTTTTAGTGTCCATATAAACTGTAGTTAGTTCAATATCTTTATAGTTGTCAAACTCATTTTCTATAGTTTTAGAAATATCATCAGTCCAAGTATAACCCTTATGATATGAATGAAGAAGAAGTACTTCTTTTGAGTTAGCAGCAAATAATATTGTATTAAAAAATATTAAGCTAAATAGTATTATTTTGTTCATTGTTTTTCCCTATTTAGCTTATTATAGTTAAGATTTTATAAAAATAACATATCCAGATTTAGGACCATGTGCTCCAATTACAAGTGATTGTTCAATATCTGCTGTTTTAGAAGGTCCTGAAACAAAGGCTCCCCAACCTTTATTTGTGAAATCAATTTGTAAATAAGCTTCATGCATATTATTTAAAATTTCATTTTCATCTACTACAGTAATAATATTTTGGGCAATGAAGTATACACATCTATGTTTATTGTCTTCATCTTTAATCCATACTGCTCCATTTTCAGCAATTGCAAAATTTCCTTTTACTATTGCTAAATCAATATCTTTTAATTCATGTCCATCATTTGCTTCATTAGCATCAAAATTTCCAAGATTACATCCTTCAACATTTGTTGCAATTAGTTTTTCATCGGGATAAATTGATTTAATAGTTTCATCTAATTGATCTTTTTCAATTAATAATGCTTTTCCACCAACCGCTTCAATCATTTCAGAAAATTTTTCAAATTTATTTTCAAAAGTAATTCCAAAGTTTTCATAAGAGCTTGGTAAATCAACATCTGCAACTTTATTATTTTGTCTTATAGCATTTAATATAGCATCTTTACTACTCATTATAAATCTCCTTCTTTAAACATCTCTTTGAAGCTTTTTGGTGGCATTTTTGGCATGTCTCTTTGTTTTCCCCAAACATTTGCTTTACTGTAAACTAAAGACTTAGGAAGTTTAGGAACTATTTTTCTAGCCATTTTTCCAGCAAAATCAAATAATTTTGGTTTTTCCATAAGCCAAGCTGTAATTTTCATAGCTCTTTTTTTAGATGGGTCAATCATATTAAGATTTCCTAAATCTTGTCTTCTTGCATATAATTGTGAGTCAAGATTAATTTTTACAGGACATACATTTGTACATGAACCACATAAAGTACAAGCAAATGGTAATGAACTATGTTTTTCAGGTTCTTTAACAGCTCCTAAAATCGAACCAATTGGTCCTGGAATAACATATTCATAAGAATGCCCTCCACTTCTTCTATAAATTGGACAAGTATTCATACAAGCACCACATCTTATGCAGTTTAATGCTTTTGTGTATTTATCAGAAGATAAGAATTCACTTCTTTGATTATCTACAATAATAATATGCATTTCACCATCTTGGATTGAACCATGGAAATGCGATGTATAAGTTGTAATAGGCTGACCTGTAGCACTTCTTGCTAATAATCTTGTAAATACAGATAAGTCTTCTAATCTTGGAATGATTTTTTCAATACCCATAGAAGCGATATGAAGTTTAGGTACACTTGCACCCATATCAGCATTTCCTTCATTTGTACAAACTACAACTCCACCTGTATTTGCTATTGCAAAATTAACTCCAGTCATTCCTGCTTGTGCTGTTAAAAAGTCATTTCTTAAGGCTTCTCTAGCAGCTCTTGTAAGATATGTTGGATCATCGTTTCCTTTTTCAGTGCCCAAATGCTCAACAAAAGTATCAGATACATCTGATTTTTTTAAGTGAATTGCAGGTAGTACAATATGTGAAGGTGGTTCATTTCTTAATTGAACAATTCTTTCACCAAGGTCTGTATCAATAACTTCAATTCCTCTTTCTTCTAAGTAAGGATTTAAATGGCACTCTTCCGTTAACATCGATTTTGATTTAACTAATTTAGTTACATTATTTGAATTTAAAATATTGTAAGCAATTTCATTGTGTTCAGCAGCATCTTTTGCCCAGTGAACAATTATTCCTTTTGCTTTAGCATTTTCTTCAAATTCTATAAGATATTTGTCAAGGTTTGCCATAGTATGAGTTTTAATTTGATTAGCTAGTTCTCTAAGCTGTTCCCATTCAGGAATAGTCTTTGTAGCCATATCTCTTTTTTGTCTAACCCACCATAATGATTCATCATGCCAATGCATTCTTTCATCATTTTTAACAAATTCTTTAGCATTATTTGGATGTGTTTTTACACTCATACTAACTCTCCTTGCATAGTTGAAAGTTTTTCACCTGCTAAAATTTGAGTTATGTGCATTACTTTTATTTTTTGATTGTTTCTATTAATGATTCCATCTAAGTGCATTAAACAACTCATATCAGCACCAACTATAACTTCAGCATTAGAATCTAAATGATCTTTGATTCTGTCTTTTCCCATAGCAATAGAAATATCTTCTTCGCTAACACTAAACGTTCCACCAAAACCACAACATTCATCTTTTCTTTTTAGTTCAACTAATTCAATATCTTTTACAATATTCAAAATGTTTTCTAGTTTTGAATTATATGGAATATTTAATTCTGTAGGTGTTCCAAGTTTTAACATTCTGTGTCCATGACAAGAGTTATGAAGCCCTACTTTGTGATTGAAATCAACATCAATATTTAAATTTTCAACGCCTATAACATCATGTAAAAATTCGCACACTTCATATATAGAAGCTTTTACTTTATTGAAATCTGTATCATTTTCAAAAAAAGTAGCATAGTGATCTTTTACCATTGATACACAAGAACCACTAGGAGCTACAATATAATCATACTTTTTAAATGTATTTACAAATTTTTTTGCAAGACCTTCAATATCTTTAGAACATCCAGAGTTAGCCATAGGCTGTCCACAACATGTTTGCTCTAGAGGATATTCGATGTCTAGATTTAAATTTTTTAAAATTTTATAAGTTGATTTACAAATTTCAGGATAGAGTTCGTTCATAAAACAGGGAATAAATAGTCCTATTTTCATTAGGTCTCCTTAATAAGATATAATGAAATAGTAATACTATTATATGAAATATTTATGATAAATCAATATTTGTTAGTTAATTTGAGAAATTTTTACTCCATTATCTTTTATAAACTTTGAAATAATATTAGAGTCTGTGTGTTCATAGGCTTTGTCATAGACTATTTCTTTAATTCCTGCTGCAATTAAGTTTTTTGAACATTCACTACAAGGTTCTAAAGTTACATATATTGTAGCACCTTCTATACTTATTCCTTTTCTAGCTGCCCAAATTAAAGCATTCATTTCCGCATGAATTTCATATGTTTTTGACCAATCATGGTGATCTTTTGTATATTCACCATTCCAGTGGTCCTTACAATTTGTATATCCAGCTGGAGTTCCATTGTATCC
>Ga0102954_1000686_pt1 | contig 10235 bp, 9 predicted proteins | sample SalPonA_C_H2O_MG_FD_78511 | JGI IMG/M metagenome (GOLD analysis project Ga0102954, IMG submission 78511) | Water microbial communities from South San Francisco under conditions of wetland restoration - Salt Pond MetaG R2A_C_H2O_MG | ecosystem: Environmental > Aquatic > Non-marine Saline and... | reverse complement strand
GTAAAATATGGTTCAAAAATTTTATTTAATACTTTTTGAGGAATTCCACCTGCATTATCTTGAATTTCTATTTCAACAAAATCATCTACTTCTTTAATATTTATATCAACTACTCCTTTTGCAATATTATTTGAAATAATCGCGTCAATTGCATTGTTAATGATATTTATCAAAGATTGAATTAGTTCATTTTTTAGACCAATAACATGTATATCATAATCAAGTTTATTTATATTAAGAGTGATATCATTGTGAGTAATTCTTGCTGATAGAATTTTCTTTAATGAATCAAACAATTCTGATATCTCAAATTCTTTTATTTCTTTTTCAACTTTAAAGAAGTTCCTAAAGTCATCAATAGTTTCAGATAAGTATCTAACTGATTTTATAATATTGTCTAAAGATTGCTGAAGCTCTTCTTTAGGTAATAAATCAAGTTCACTTTGTATTTTAACTGTTGAAGAAATAGTTGATATAGCTGAAAGTGGTTGTCTCCATTGGTGAGCGATATTACTTATCATTTCCCCCATAGTTGCCATTTTTGATTGTATTTGAAGTAAATCTTCTTTTTTTCTTTCTTTTGTAATATCAACAAATAATACAATATAGTTTTTTGTGTTCTTTATTTCATCGTAGACTGTGTTTATGTTTAAAAGGATATTTAAATAGTCATTATTATTTATTTTTATCTTAATATCATTTTTTTCAGAGTAATCAATCTCTTCTTCATTTAAATTAAGTAATTTAAATAAGTTATTACCTCTTACTTCTTTTTCATCAAATTTTGTGATTTTAAAAAATGAATTATTTGCAGAAATAATTTGTTTTTTCTCATCTAAAAATATTATAGCTTCAGTAATATTATCAAAAACAATTTTAGCTTCTTTTAGTTTTTCGTTTCTTAAATTAATATCTTCATACATTTTTGTAATAGAGTTATTTAATATTGCTAATTCATTCTTATCTTTTTCATATAAAATCTCTATTTCTTCTTCATTTCCTATTTTCTTTGCCATCTTTGTAAGATTAGATAATTTTTTTGTAAGGTTTCTACCTAAAAAATATGCAATTAAAGTTGAGATAAGTATTTCTATTAATATTATAAAAAATACATTTTGTTTATTTTTCTCAATTTGTTTATCAATATCATTTGTATCAAATATTAAAAATGCACTTCCTACTAATATATCCTCTTCTTTAATTAGAAGTTTATCTATAATATATCTATTATCTTTTTCAAATATTTCATTGTTTTTAGTTATATCAATCTTTGAAAGTTTCTCATAGCTAGTATTTATATTGTAGTTTTTTGATAAAGGTGTGTTGTTAATATCGAATATAATTATAGAATTTAAGCTACCTACAGTAGATTGTTTTGTAATATCATCTAATGTAGCTAAATCATATACACTAATTGGAAGTTTAATTAGACTTTCTAAAAGATATTTTGTTGTAGTTATTTCTTTTTTTATTAACTTTTCAGTAGCGTTGTTTATTGAAATAAAATTCATACCAACAATTAATAGTATAAAAAATATTTCAACTATTACAAATGTCAGTATAAATTTATACTTAAATGAAAAGTTATTCATTTGAATCTATTGCTTAGATGATGAAAAATTTTTCACTAAAGTTTTAAGGTTTGTATCTATTGTATCAATATCTTCATAGAGTTTATTCATATCCATATAACCTAAATCTTTTTGTAGTTTCATTTCTAAAACTTTGTAAGACATATCACTAACTACTTTTTTTACTTCTTTAGTATCTATCGAATTTTTATTTTTAGGTTCTATAGAGTCTATTGAATTAATAAGTGTATTTATATCAATAGGTTTATTTAAAAACTTTTCTACTTTAAAATCTATAGCTTTGTGTAAATAATCAGTATTATCATATGCTGAAAGAATAATTACTGGAATAGTAATTTTCTTTTCTTTTAAATACTCTAAAAGTGCAATTCCATCCATTTTAGGCATTCTAATATCTGTTACAATTACATCTACATCACTATTTTCAATGATATCTATAGCCTCATGTCCATTACTAGAAGCATAAATCTTTTCATATTTATAAGATAAAGTTCTAACCAAACTCTCTCTAGTTGGATTATCATCTTCTATACAAAGAACAGAAATTTCTTTTTTGCTCACTTTATCTCCTTTTATATAGTTAAATATAACTTAGTATACTTAAATATTTAGAAATATTACATTAAATCTATTTTGTAACCAATACCAGAAACATTTACAATAGGAATATCTTCTACTTTTTTTCTAATATTTTTTATAATTGTTCTAAGTGCAGTTGAACTCATAGTTTCATTATCACTCTTCCATACATAGTTTTCTATTTGTTCATAAGTTACAACATAATTTTTGTTTTTTAATAGAACTTCAATAGTTTTTAATTCTTTTCTATTGATTTTTATAGCTTCACCAGTTTTAATATTTCTTAGATCTTGTCTTGCAAAATCATATTCAATTTCATCAGTTAGTTTTGCGTTAGATTCAACTTTAATATCTAAATAATCAATAACTTTGTAAAGTACATCTTTGATTTTTTGATAACTAATTGGTTTTTGAATATATCCTTGAATATTTAAATTAACACACTCTAATAAATAATCTTTTGTAGAATATGCAGTAAAAACAATTACTGGAATATTTAAATTAGTACTTCTAACTTCTCTAATGAATTCAATACCATTTTTATCAGGCATTTCTATATCTGTAATAATCAGATTTATATCTTTTGTATTTAAAATTTTCATGGCTTCTTCACCATTGTCAGCCATAATGATATTTTTTGAAAATTCTGATAGAGTATTTTTCATCACTTCTTTAGTATCTTCATCATCTTCAACATATAAGATAGTGATATTTTTTAAAAGTTCAATTAAATTTAATGTGCTTAACATAACTTTCCTTTCTTTATAATAATCAATAATAACACATTATTTATAAAATGTAAGAAAAAAAATAACTTTGCTAAGGTATAAATTTGTAAATTTCTAGTATATAAGTGTTAAAATTATGTTGTTATAACTAAATTAGTTATTTAATTTTAAAGAGGTAGCGTAATACTGAATACAGCCCCTGTATACTCTTTGTTTTCGTGAGTGAAAGTTTCATTATTTACTGTAATTTGACCATTCATTTTTTCAGTAATCATTTTTTTTGTCATATACAAGCCAATACCAGTTCCTGTGTCTTCTTTTGTTGTAAACAACACATCAAAAACTTGATTTAAGTTCTCAGAATCTATACCACCTGCTGTATCTTTTATGTTTATAATAACATTTTCATCATTTTTTTGAACATCTATTAAAATAAATCTATCATCTTCATTTGTATCAAGTAAAGCATCTTTAGCATTATTAATAATATTTATCATAGATTGACTTAGTGCATTTTTTAGGTTACTTATAATAATGTCTTCATCATGTTTAAATTCAATTTTAATAAAGTTTGTAACAATAATTGCCTTACAAATATTTATAACTTGATTTATATGTTCAGTTAAATTAAAGTCTTCAACTTTTTTATCACCCATAATTAATTCTCTAAAATCATCCATAGTTTCAGACATTTGATTAATATTTTTTTGAATTATTGCAATATCTTCTGTTAATAGTTCATCCGAAAGATCGCCTAATTCTTTCATAAATTTTAATTCTGTTAAAACAGTAGATATAGTTGTAAGTGGTTGTCTCCATTGGTGAGAAATATTACCAACCATTTCTCCAATAGTACTCATTCTACTTTGGTATTCAAATATTTTTTCTTCAAGAAGTGTATTTTTAGTTCTTAATTCTTCATTTTTCATTCTATTGTAAGACATTTCAATAGCTTCAAATAAATCCTGAATTTTTACAGGCTTAGTAATATATTTGTCAATTCTTAAATCTATTGCTTTTTTGAAATAATCAGGAGATGTATATGCAGACGTAATTATAACAGGCATGTTAAAGTTGGATTTTCTTAAAGTTTCTACAAAAGTTAGACCATCCATTTCAGGCATTTCAATGTCAGATATAATTAAATCTATTTTGTGGTTTTTTAAAACCTCTAAAGCAGCTCTAGGATTTTCTGCTTCAAAAATATTTTTTATTTTAATCTTTAATGTCCTTGCTATAGAACTTCTAATCTTATGGTCATCTTCTATTATTAAAAGATTTATGTCAAATGTATCCATCATAATTTTTGCCTGTTGATTTTTTTATTATTCCAATTTGATATATTTTACTTAAAAATTAATTAATATAAAGTTATTTATTTGATAATCAATCTAAAAAGTGCGCCATTATAATTATTATTTTCATAGTTAAAGTTTTGATTAAACACTTCAAAATCACTGTTCATGTGTTTAGTAATAATTTCATGTGACATATATAACCCTAAACCAGTTCCCTTGGATTGGTGTTTAGTGGTAAAATAGGGTTCAAAAATTTTCGGTAATATTTCTTCTGGAATACCACCTCCGTTGTCTAAGATATCTATTACAACATTATCATCTTTTTTATAGCTTTTTATTATTATTATTTTTTTTGACAATTCTTTTTCCTCAAGAATGTCTAAGGCATTTTTTATGAGATTGATTAATACTTGCATTAATTCATTTTTTAAATTAGTTACAAATAGCCCTTCTTCAAGATCAACAGTGACAGAAATTTGTTTTTGTTTTAAAGTTGCATCAATAATGTTTAGGGTTAAATTAATAGCATCACTAATTTGAAATGTTTCTTTTTCTTTGTTAGGTTTAAAGAAGTTTCTAAAGTCTTCAATTGTGTTGTTTAAATAATCAACTTGCTTTTGAATATCTTTTTCAACACTTTGAATTAAATCTTCATCAATCTCTTCACCTAAAATTTTATGAAGATAGATTTTTTGGCTAATTAGTTTTATTGCATGTAAAGGCTGCCTCCATTGGTGGGCAATATTTGAAATCATTTCACCCATAGAAGCCATTTTAGATTGCTGGAAAAGCATTTTTTGTTTTTCGTTGTTTTTTACAACTTCTTGTAATACTTTATTTTCTAATTCTGTATTTAATTCATAGATTTCAGCACTTTTTTCTTCAAGAAGTCGTTCAGCTTCTTTTCTAGAGGCTCGTTCTCTTTCAAATCGCTTTTTCCACTTTAAAACTTCTTCATTTGATTCATTCATAAAAAAACTCTATTTTTTTGTAAGTGTAAATCTAGCTTTAAATTTTGGTGATGATTCTATTAAATCATATGAAATATCAATTTCTTCATTATAGTGTTTTGAACATCCTATAATTAATCCTTTTGCAAAATCCATAAGTGGTTTTGAGGAAATATAATTTATTTCTAAAGTATTTCCTTCTATAACAGGATCCTCAAAAGTAGGTAAATCAGAATCTGGATAAAGTTTTTTAACTTCAGGGTGAACAACTTTTTCAACATTGCTTACAAAATCAAAAGTATTTTCATATACTGAAATAGGTTTTGGATAAATTGTTATTAATCTAGAGAAAAGATGTTCTCCGTATGCTTGAACTAAATCTCCCAAAGGAATATTTGTGATCTTAGATAATGTTTGAACAAGACTTAACATATCTTCAAAAGGATAATTACCAGCTTGTGTAAATACACCATTAGTTGAAGTTGCACTGTTTTCTATCATTTCATCACTAATATCAAAACCAAACTTGTCCTCAATAAATTCTAAAAACTCTGTAAATACAACGCCTTTCATGTTTAACCCTTTATTATATTGTGTTATAAGGATTATTACATAAGTTTTATTAAAAGTTACATCTAAGGAAAAATAATATTTTTAAATTATCAGAAAAGATTAGTTATAATATAACTTAAAGTTAGGGATATTAATGTTTAAATATAAGAATCAAGTTTTTTTAATTGTTAGTACAATTGTATTTGTAGTATTTATATTTTTTGTTCAAAATATAATTTCTCAGAAAATTTATAAATACAATGATTTTGAAAATATTAGTCATGTGATAAACCAAAAAGAGTTTACAATAAATGAGATTTTTTATGAAGGAAAATATTTAGCTAATGCTATAAATAGTTCTTTAGATTTAAACTATTTAATAGACAATTCAAAAAAAACTTTACACAATTTTGATTCAATAAAACCATTTTTTAATTCTCAGCATTCAATATCAAATATCACACTTTTTAATAAAAACTTAGAAGTAATAACAAACAATTACAAAACAAACTTTGATAATGATTTAAACTTAGATGATTTAAAAAGATTTATAAATTCTAAGAATGATTCAATACTAAGTCGAATGTATCTTAAAAAGAAAAATAATGAATTTTTAATTCCATACCTTCCTAAAATTTCTTTTCTAAAAAAAGTACTTAATGAGAACAATCAAATAAGTGGTGTTTTAGCAATTGAATATGATTTGAATTTTAGATTTAGAACATTTTTCGAGAATGATAAATATGACTATATTATATTAGATGAATATGGGGAAGTTTATTTTCATTATGATGAAAATAAAAGTTGGACTTTTTATTTTGATGATAAAATAACTTTTAAAGATCAATTTAAAGATATTTCAAACAAAATACTAACTAACGTTGTATTTTCAAATAATGATTTATATTCTAAAAGATTGGATGTTAAAATAGATAGAGGTTTAATACTGATTTCAAAGTTAAGCGAAGAATATTTATTAAAAATGGAAGAACTTTATTTTAAAAGAAAGTTGATATTCTTTTTAATCTTTGGTGTATGTACAATTGGAATGTTAACATTAGCAATTATAATAATTCAAAGTTCTGTAAAAAGTTTAGAAAAATATAAAAAATTATCAAAAGATTATAAAGCACTTCAAGTTTTTTCAACGCAAGCTGAACAAATTGCTCACATAGGTTTTTGGGAAGTTGATGATATTAATAATGTCCAATGGAATAGCTGGATGTTTACCTTACTTGGTATAAAAGATGATAATTCTAGAATTTCCTATGAAATGTTTATGTCTTATATTCATCCTAATGATAGAGAAAGATATGACAAAGAGTACAGATATTCTAAAAGTAGTAGTACAGAACATTATATAAGTTTTAGGGTTATTACAAACTCAGGTGAGATAAAATATGTAGAGCAAAGATGGAAACATCACTACAATAACAATGGAAGATTTTTAAAAACAGTAGGAAGTTTATACGATATTACAAGTAATAAACTAATCCAAGATTCATTTGAAAATGAAAATAGAAATTTAAAGACTTACCTAGATACATTAAGTACATGTCTTGTAATTATTGATAGTGACATGAAAATTCAATTTTACAACAAAGCATTTTTAAAAGCATTAGCAATAAGTACTAAAGAATTATTGAAAATAAAATCATTTACAAATTTACTTAGTGAAGATAAGGAGATGTTTAAATATATCTTAATAGATCTTTTAGAAAAGAAAAAAATAACTAGAAAAGAATTAAGACTGTATAAAAACAATGGTGAAGTAAGTACATTTAAATCAGATTTCACATTAATTCCAAAATCAGATGAAATATTAATAAGTTTAGAAGATGTTACAAATGAAATAAAAAACCAAGATAAAGTTTTAATTACTCAATCTAGAATGGCAGATTTAGGAGAAATGCTAATTGACTTAACATATCAATGGAGACAGCCATTAACATTAATTTCAACATCTGCAAGTTTTTTAAAGCTCGAACATGAATTAGGGACTGAACAAAGACAAGAGAGTATAGATGTATTGTCTAAGATAATTGAATCAAGTACAAACTTATCAAATACATTAGATGATTTTAAATACTATGTTGAAGACAACAACAATGAAACTACATTTTCAGTAAATAATTCCATAGAAAAAGTAATAATGATTTTAGCAAATGGAATATTTGAAAATGAAATACAAATTCATAGAGATTTTGATGAAGATGTAGAACTCAAAAATATTGAAAATTCTTTTATGCAAGTTTTAGTTAATATTCTAAAAAATTCAATTGAAGCATTAAAAGATTATTCAAGACAAGAAAAACTAATTTTAATTTCTACTTCTATTCAAAAGGATACATTAGAAATTACAATTACAGATAATGCATGGGGAATTGAACCTGAAATAATTTCATCAGTATTTGATGAGTTTTTTACGACTAAGTCAGAACAAGGTTCTACAGGATTAGGTTTATTTTTAGCTAAAAAAATTGTTAATACAAAGCTAAAGGGAACTATAACTGTTGAAAATAAAGAGTTTGAATATAAAAATAGAAATTATAAAGGTGCATCTTTTACTGTGTCTTTATCATTACTAAATAAGGAAATATAAATGAATAAAATTGATACTTCAGTTTTGTATGTAGAAGATGATAATTTATCAAGGTCTTATGCAGAAAAAATGTTGAGTATTACAGTTGAAAAGTTTGAAGTTGCACATAATGGCAAAGAGGCTTTAGAAAAAATATTAAGTGAAAACTTTCTGCCTGAATATATAATTACAGATTTAAAAATGCCTGATATGAATGGCTTAGATATGATAGCAATGATTAAAAAAATAAAATCTTATAATCCAAAAATCATAGTTATTACAGGACATTCTGAAATTGATACTTTAGATGATATATTGAAAAATGAAATAGTAGAAATTTTTCAAAAACCAATAGATTTTGCAGAGATTTTAAAATGTATAAAAGAAACAAAAGAGATGAAATAAATGGAAAATAAATTTAAAGAAATTATACTTGAAGCAGGAAAGATACTTAAAAAAGGCTATTTTGATATTAAGAAAATAGACTTTAAGGCAAAAAAAGATTTAGTAACTCAGTTTGATGTTGAGGTTGAAAACTTTTTAAAAGATAGATTTTCAAAAGAGTTTGGAAATGAATTCAATATTATTGCTGAGGAATCAGATAACTCAAATATAGAATTTAATGATTCAATTATTATTGATCCAATAGATGGAACAACAAACTTTGTAAATCAAGTACCTCACACTGCAATATCAGTTGGAGTTTATAAAAATAAAGAAGCATATATGGCTTTTGTTTATAATCCTATTTTAGATGAATTTTATTATGCAAAAAAAGATTGTGGAGCTTTTTTAAATAATGAAAAAATATCAGTTTCTTTAGAAAATGATTTTCAAAAAGCTTTAATGGCAACAGGTTTTCCTTATAGTAATTCTACAAATACAGATGATTTAGATGACGTAATTAAAAAAATCAAAAACGTACTGCCTTTATGTCAAGATATTAGAAGATTAGGTTCAGCTGCAATAGATTTATGCATGGTAGCAAGGGGTACTTATGAGGGCTATTATGAAATGAATTTAAAAGCTTGGGATATGAGTGCGGGAATTTTGATTTTAACTGAAGCAGGTGGTAAAGTTACAAATCTAAAAAATGAAAAACATGATTTATTTGAAGATAAATATATTGTAGCTACAAACGGTAAAATTCACGAAAAACTTATTTCTATTTTAAATTATTAAAATACTCATCTTCAAGATGTGTCAAAGAGTTTTGATGCATCTTGATATATTTATTATCATCTTCTTTTAAATATGCAAAAAAATCAATATTTCTTATTGTTAAAACTTTGGTGTAGTCTTCATTTTTGAATTTTTCAAATTCAAAATAGGTATTTATATATAAGTCTTTATAGTTTTTAAAATAATCTTCCATTTCCTTTTCTTTTACAAAACTATTTTCATCATTTGAATTCTCATGAACACTTGGACAAGTAACATCAATATAAGTTTGCTCATCAATATTTGGACTCAAGGGATAGTTTTTACAAATCTGAGGTCTATTTTCATAAATAGAACATTTCATATCTTTTAAATGTCTACAAAAATTTTCACCATTTGTTAATAGTATTACAGGTTTTGCAAAATTTAGATTTCCAAAGGTAAATAAGATTGGAAAGTTTTCAAAGTTTTCAAAATCTTCAAGAATAATTTGTGAATATAATGTTCCCATTGAACCATTGCAACAATTTGCATTGCAAGTTTCACAAGATGAAAAAGAATAAGATTTATTTTTTGTAAGAATGAATTGTTTCATAAATATATATTAGTGTTTCTAAACTTGAAAATTAGTAAGACTGAGATTTTTTTATAAAATTTTCGATATAATCAGAGGCTTTTTATAAATCAGTATAAAAAGAGTAAGAGTTCATACTTTTAATTTTATTTTATTTTTTAACTTATATATTATTAGTTGGAAAACAAAAATGGAAAACAAAAGAATGGAAAACAACGTT
>Ga0102954_1000685_pt1 | contig 10236 bp, 8 predicted proteins | sample SalPonA_C_H2O_MG_FD_78511 | JGI IMG/M metagenome (GOLD analysis project Ga0102954, IMG submission 78511) | Water microbial communities from South San Francisco under conditions of wetland restoration - Salt Pond MetaG R2A_C_H2O_MG | ecosystem: Environmental > Aquatic > Non-marine Saline and... | reverse complement strand
CCGCATCGATGCCAGCAGCTCGACGCCCTCGATATAATCGCTGGCATGCTTTTTATCACCGCTGATCACCATCCAGCCGGCACGAAAACCCGCGACCCGGTAGGCTTTTGACAGGCCATTATAGGTAAGACATAAAACATCTTCAGTCAGAGATGCGGTAGAGATATGCACCGCGTCGTCATAGATGATCTTGTCGTAGATCTCATCAGAGAAGATGACCAGGTCATGCTCTCTTGCGATATCGACAATACTTTGCAGTACTTCTTCGGGGTATACCGCACCCGTCGGATTGTTAGGATTGATGATGACGATACCGCGGGTATAGTCGGTAATCTTGGACTTGATATCTTCGATGTCAGGATACCAGTCAGATTCTTCATCACAGATGTAATGCACAGCTTTACCGCCTGAGAGACTCACTGCAGCCGTCCACAGAGGATAATCCGGCGCCGGGATCAGCACCTCATCGCCATTGTTGAGCAATGCCTGCATCGACATCACGATCATCTCACTGGCGCCGTTACCCAGATATACATCGTCTATTTCCACGTTCGCGATGCCTTTCTGCTGGCAATATTGCATAACGGCTTTACGTCCGGAAAATAAGCCCCTGGAATCACTATAACCCTGGGAGACAGGTACATTATGGATCATGTCCTGTACGATCTCTTCCGGCGCGTCAAAGCCAAACGGCGAGGGGTTGCCGATATTCAGCTTGAGGATTTTATGACCATCTTCCTCCAGACGGCGGGCTTCACGATGGACCGGACCACGTATGTCGTAACAGACAGAATCGAGCTTATGAGACTTTTTTAGTGTTCGCATTCTATGAATTTCAGGGGTTTAACAATAGTATTTAACTTGCTATGAAGTATATATCTATATCGCACTGAAATCTTTGCCGCGCGATAAAAATAACGCTAAAAATTGCTGGCTATTTTGGGAGGTATGAAATGCCGTGATTTCTGAGTTCCGGATGTGTGACCTGGATGTATCATTGTCCTTACAGGCATAGCGTCCATTCTTCGATGTACCTGCATTCGCCTACTTCATGGGTGTCCCGCCCTGATACACTCGCGCCTTACCTCATCCATAGAGAGCCGCACCGCCATCCCTGGCTCATTGCGTTATACCGTACTTCCTGTACATAAAAAAAAGCCAACCATCAATGGTCGGCTTAAACGGGTCTTGCGCTATGAAAAAAACAACTAACAATTTCAGGAATTTCCCAAGTCATCCTGACCGGGACTCTCTCACAGGGTGAACTTACAACGATAAGCATTTAATGGGCAATGTCAAGAAGATTGATACCTTCATCAATTACCATAATTAGAGATATACGATATAAATCAGCTAGTTAAAAAACTGTTTTAACACACGGTATAAATAGTATGCGTCCCAGCGTCCGGCAAGTTCACGGATAGAATGCATGGCAAAAGTAGGTACACCAACATCGACCGTCCTGATACCAATTTCACTCGCCGTAATCGGTCCGATTGTACTTCCACATGCCATGTCGGAACGCACCACAAAAGACTGAAACGGGACATCGGCAAGCTCGCAGAGATGCTTGAATAATGCACCCGTCTGACTGTTAGTAGCATAACGCTGGTTTGCGTTCACCTTTATTACCGGCCCGTCATTCAGTATCGGACCATGATTGCCGTCATGTTTATCTTCAAAATTCGGATGTATACCGTGCGCATTATCAGCCGATATCATGGTGCTATTGGCAATCATGCGCGAGGTGTTTTCATCATTCCCGCATATCCGCTCAAGCACTGATTTCAGGAATGATCCCTGCGCACCAGCTGCAGACATGCTACCGACTTCTTCGTGATCATTACACACCAGCAGGGTATTTTGCTTGCCATCAGTGATCAATGCCATTAATCCTGTATAGCAGCTCAACAGGTTATCAAGACGTGCACTGGCAATAAAATCATCATGCAGGCCAATGACAGCAGGCGGCTGGACATCGTAAAAACTTAATTCGTAATCAAGCACTTTGACAGCAGCAGACTTCCCGACATCCGCCTGCCGAATATTTGCATTGATAATCTTGAGCAAGACAGCCTTAAAGTCTACTTTGTTTGCCTCATCCTGAATCGCCGCTTCTGTCTCGGGCATCTTCATCAGGATCGGTGGCAGGTGTTGCTGTTTGTTTATAGAGCGCTGATCGTTCGCCTCCTTGTCCAGGTGGATTGCCAGGCTGGGAATAATAGCGATGGCTTTTTCCAGGTTGATCAGCTGATGATCTATCGCACCGTCTTCGTTGATAAAACTCACCCGGCCGGCCAAAGAGAGGTCACGATCGAACCACGGGTTAAGCAGGGCACCGCCATAAACTTCGACGCCCAGCTGTAAATAATTGTTATTGATAATCTCCGGGTTAGGTTTAACTTTCAAGCAGGGGCTATCGGTATGCGCACCGACCATCCGCATACCATTTTCAGTCAGCGGCCGATTGAGCCGAAAAGCGATTATCGATGAATCGTTGCGGGTTACGTAATAGCGTCCGCCCTGCTCTGCGTTATCGATAGACCATTGTTCAGCCTCATCCAGCTGTTTAAAGCCATGACCTTCCAGGGTCTGTACCATGGTTTCAACCGCATGAAAGGGTGTTGGCGATTTTTTTATGAAATCTATTAAACCATTAACAAATTCTACATCTTGCATTTTTTTAACCTGCCTGTAACAGCCTTATGTAAATGATCACTTCAACTTGTATAACGTTTTCTGCTGGTATCCCGTGATCACAGAATATAATCCGGCCAGCTGCTTATCCAGATCGACATCTCCCGTATCCAGGATCATCGGCCGTTTTTCAAGAGAACGCAGCTTTTCATTGGTCGCAATTATTATAATATTTTCTCTACCAACCTTGCGTATCACTTTTGGACTAAATTGCTGGTTTCCACGACCAAAGACGTGGCCCTGTCCACCAATCGCTGTCACCACAATCTTTGCTGGATGATCATTGATCGCTTTTAGTATTGCCTGTTCGTCTACGTCACTTGCGACCAGTTCATAATTGTAAACGATATCAATACCGAGCAGTGTGTTCTGCAGCGATAACTGGTTCATAATTTCGGCCGTGGTAGAACCGGAACCGATAATATAAAAAACATCCGGCTCCATGGTCTCTATAATTTCAGCAGCAATATCCTGCAGGGCTATCTCATGATGGTCTAAACCACCCTGTTTGACTGCCTGCATACGGGTATCATCGACCGGCACAGGCAGGTAACCATAACACCGTGCATTTACACGACCTTCACGAAAAGCCTCTTCATCAAGATCCATCACCTCTGCTTCATGCACCGACATCGGCTCGCCCGAAATCACCAGGTTCAATAACTCACCGGCACGTGACGGTGTTACCGCATAGACAGCTGAATGAATTTTTACCCCGGCCGGAATACCGATAACCGGTATCGAAGACTCTAGATCGTCATCCCCGGGTATATCCATGGCATCGAGCACATCGCGAGCGGTACCATCGCCACCGGCAAAAACGATCAGATCAACACCCAGCTCAACAAACCGGCGAACAACGTTTTTTGTGTCATCAGCCGTAGTTCGTTCGCGCGCTTCATATATGACTTCACAGGGCAGTTCATGTGAACGGAGTACATTCTCACCCATGGCACCAGCCGCCGTAAAAAATCTAATATCTTGAGAAGCAGCCTGCTGAGTGATTTCCTGCAGCGCGACTGAAGCACGTGTCTCAGCATGTAAAGAGGCACCACGAGAGAATGCCAGCTCCACGATTTCCTCGCCATCACTGCCTTTCAGCGCAACGGCACCGCCTATGCCAGCAAGCGGATTTATCACCAAACCTAGTCTCATCAACCCTGTCGCATCTTGAAAAATCACGATTTTATCAGCTTAAGCAGTACAACAGCGCCAATATTCAGCTGTACAATGGTAAAATTCTGTCCCTGAAAAATACACGATAAACATGTATCCCTATGGAATTTACCGACTGTTATAAAAAACGCAAAGAGACCTGTTCCGTCGATGTTGGTGGTGTCATGGTAGGCGGCAATGCACCTGTCGTCGTGCAATCGATGACCAACACCCACACCGCTGATGTCGCTGCTACAACACATCAGATCATGCAGCTTGCTAACGCCGGTTCGGAACTGGTGCGCATTACCGTCAATGATAATGAGGCCGCCGCAGCCGTTGCAAAAATACGAGAAACACTGGACGCAAAACAGTGTTTTGTACCACTGGTTGGTGATTTTCATTTTAACGGGCACAAATTGCTAACCGAGCATCCGGACTGTGCCCGGGCGCTGGCAAAATATCGTATCAATCCGGGCAATGTCGGCAAGGGTAAGAAGCACGATACCCAGTTTGCAACCATGATCGAGCTTGCCTGCAAATACGATAAGACCGTGAGGATCGGCGTCAACTGGGGAAGCATGGATCAGGCCCTGCTGGCGAAGCTGATGGATGAAAATGCCAATCGCGCAGAACCATATGATGGCCATGACGTCATGCTCGAGACAGTGATTCGCTCAGCCCTGGACAGTGCGAAACAGGCTGAGGACATCGGCCTGGCAAAAGACAGGATAATCCTGTCATGCAAGATGAGCGTGGTGCAGGACCTGATCATGGTATACCGTTCACTGGCACAACGCGATAATTACGCCCTGCACCTGGGATTGACTGAAGCCGGGATCGGCTCAAAAGGTATCGTCGCCTCGACTGCTGCCCTCAGCATCCTGCTGCATGATGGTATCGGCGACACCATCCGTATTTCGCTTACCCCGGAACCGGGTGCTGCACGGACCAAAGAAGTGGTCGTTGCGCAGGAGATCCTGCAGACCATGGGGCTACGATCCTTCGTCCCTCTGGTGACCGCCTGTCCCGGTTGTGGCCGCACCACCAGCACTTATTTTCAGGAACTGGCGTCACAGGTGCAGAATTACTTACGTGTACAGATGCCGTCCTGGAAAGAAAAATATCATGGCGTCGAGGATATGTCGGTTGCGGTGATGGGCTGCGTGGTCAACGGCCCTGGAGAGAGCAAGCATGCCAATATCGGTATTAGTTTGCCAGGTACGGGAGAACGTCCGGTAGCGCCGGTCTATGAAGATGGCGAAAAAACGGTAACCTTGAAAGGCGACAATATCGCTGATGAGTTTGAAGCAATAATTAATTCGTATGTAGAGCGCAGCTACAGCATCAAGCAGTAAATAGCACCAATTGCCGTCATTGCGAGCGAAGCGCAGCAATCTTTTTATACGTCTGAGTTTTCTACTAAGGATTACCGCGCTTCGCTCGCAATGACGGTCTTATTCTGAATTAATTTATTAACTGGTCGTTATTCACTGCCCTAGGCGCTCGCCTGTTGAGCATTAATATCACGGCGCTTGCGTACAGCAGCCGCCAGATTACGCAGACAGATATCTGTATCATCCCATGAGATACAGGCATCAGTGATGCTCTGGCCATAAATCAGCGGCTGGCCGGGAATGACATCCTGACGGCCCTCGACCAGATGGCTTTCCAGCATAACACCCATGATACGGTTTTCACCATCAGCAATCTGAGTCGCAACATTATTACAGACATCGGTCTGCCGTCTAAAATCTTTCATGCTGTTTGCGTGTGAGCAATCGATCATCATTTGAGGCGTTAAGCCGTATTTCTCCAACTGCTCGGCTGCATGCTGTACGCTCTGTGCATCATAGTTCGGCTTGCGGCCACCGCGCAGGATGATGTGACAGTCATTATTTCCCTTGGTAGAAAAAATTGCCGAGTGCCCTTCCTTATTCAGTGACATGAAGACGTGAGGATTTGACGCTGCCTTTACCGCATCGATGGCAATTTTGAAGCCGCCATCGGTACTGTTTTTAAAACCGACCGGACAGGAAAGACCGGAAGCCAGTTCGCGGTGACCCTGGCTCTCAGTGGTTCTGGCACCTATTGCACCCCAGCTGATCAGGTCTGCGATATATTGCGGGCTGATAAGGTCAAGGTATTCGGTACCAACCGGTATGCCGTCGATGGCCAGACCAAGCAGCAGCTGACGGGCCAGGCGCAGGCCTTTATTGATCTTGAAGCTCTCATCAAGATCAGGGTCATTGATCAGGCCTTTCCAGCCGACAGTAGTGCGCGGCTTTTCAAAATAGACCCGCATGATGATACACAGATCATCCGACAATTCATCAATCAGTACTTTCAGTCTTGCTGCATATTCTCTCGCGGCCTCAGGATCATGCACCGAGCATGGACCGACCACCACGATCAGACGGTCATCTTCACCACGCAGGATGTTATGTATCGATTCACGTGCATGGTAGACCGTTTCAGAAGCACGCTCATCCAGCGGAAGCTCATCATGAAGCGCCTTCGGCGGGAGTACTTCCTGGAGTCCTGTTATGCGTACATCATCGGTCTTGAAAATCATCTGTTCTGCTCGTAAATCGGTAAACTTGGCCTGTATAACCTGAAGGACTCAATTATATAGGAATATTAGCCAACTATCACATTGAAAACACCAATGTTTATACCAGTCTCTCCAGAATCACCGGTAATTCATGGAGGTTTGAAATAACCGCATCAGGACGACAATCCTCCAGCAACCAGGGCTTATTCTGACGATTTAGCCAGATAGCATAGGCCCCTGCTGCCTTGGCCCCAGAGACATCATGCAGCGGATCATCGCCGATATGCACCATCTGCTGCGCATCGATCCCGGCCAGTTTCTGAACCCGCCGGTAGATATCAGGTTCCGATTTCAGTTTACCGATCGATGCTGAATTGAGAGCGAAATCAAACCAGTGGTCCACGCCTGTTTTCACGACATCAGCGTTGCCATTGGTCAGACTCACCAGTTGAAAATCCTTCTTCAGCTCATCGAGTACCGGTTGAACATCATCAAACAGGGTGACCTGCTGGCGTGCCTGATAAAATATTTCGAAGGCCGGAGCTATCCAGTCATCCGTCAGCTCGAATTCTTCAGCAAGTACTTCGAACGATCTGATACGTAATTTTGTCAGGTCATGTGCCAGCTCAGGCTGCTGGCTATTAAGTGAACGACGCATGTCGCGCAGCTGATTGATATCGTAATGTAAAGTAATCTCCGGGACATGATCAGACAGCCATTGATACAGTAATTTTTCTGCCCGCAATATCGTTGGATAACACGGCCACAAGGTGTCGTCCAGATCAAAACTTAATACTTTAATCGCCTGCTGCATGATCGTTTAGAGTTATTACTTTCTGAAAGAAAGAGTAATCAAGAATCGGCTAATTGTTTAGCGTTAGAATATCTTTCGCTGCTAGTTGGATATTATATTGATATTTTTTAAAACATCTGCCTGTGATACTTTACCTGCCGCATTTTCCGGCGGCTTTATCACAGGCGCAAAATCTTTTTCTGATTCTGTACCTGGTACTGGAGCTGTCGCATCTTGAGCATCAGCTTCAACCCTTGCGATGTTGACGATATTATCAGCAGAAAACCTGACCAGGTAGCCATCACTGTTTTTATTGCTCTTGAATTTTTCCAAGGATGAAACGGCTGATTTCCTGTCAGAGAAATAACCAAACCTGACATTGTACCGTGTTTCATTTTTCCCGTTTATGTAGTCTGAAATGTAAGCTTCATATTTCTTTGCCTGCAGCATCTTCATCATATTTGCTGCATTACGCAAACTGCCATATACACCTGCCTGTATAGTATATTTTATTTTGCTTAACTCAACCGGTGTAGACGAGATTTCAAGTGATGTTTCCGGCGATACTTCTGGCTGTTCAACTACAATATTCTTTTCATATGTGACTGACCCGTAAGAAATTGAGTTATCGTCTTCCAACGAGGTCAGTGTCTCTATATTATCAGACAAAGCATCCGGATTATTTGCGATGCTTTGAACGACATGATCGGGCTCATCAACATCGATGTATTCACCAGCATCAATCCTGGCCGGTAACTGAGAATCAGATATATCTCCTGCTTCTACAGGCTCTGGCAACACCAGTGACTGGACTACGACACCGGCCTGGTAAAAAGCATCGGCACGATGCAGACCGATAAAAAAACCGCTGGCAAAGACTACAGCAGTAATCACCACTGAAGCGAAGACCAGTTTTAACATATCACGGCTGTCGATTAATAATGGCGCCATTTTCCAAACTTAAGGTGATCATTATAAAGAATATCTATAAAATTTTATTTTAGCCTATGCATACGTATTAAGCATAAATGATCACAAATTAAAAAACTCTCAGCAAAATCATTCGTTAACTCCATCAATTGAATGCCTGATACTGTCACCTGTATTAAGCTGTTCGTGTTGATTTATCGGCTTCACCTGATCACCCCGGCTCATCCGGGATGTGTATAAAACCTCAAATTTTTTCCTATATTTGTCGACTTATGATACACAACTGCTATATCTAAAGGAGTGATCAATAAACTGACTGCTTCCTGCTGCTCAATTTTTCTCATTTCGACACATGATTGCTCAAAACATCCAAATTATAAAACGTTTTAATAACCGCTAATAAAACAATGTCCAGCCTTGCTTTTGTGCGTTTAATTACTACTTTTCATATTTAATTCGGAGCTGATTATGATGACATCATTCATTCGTATCGTTTTAACCGTTTTCGTTTTGTATGGATTTATTGGCAGTAGCAGTGCAATTTCCGGGCCGGCACCGGACTTCAAACTGGATGGAAAGCAAAAACAGGTTAAATTAAGTGACTATCATGGCCAGATCGTCTATCTTGATTTCTGGGCCTCATGGTGCCAGCCCTGCCGTAAATCATTTGCCTGGATGAACAAGATGCAATCTCTCTACGGCGAAGAGGGTTTCAAAGTTATCGCCATCAACCTTGATGAATCTCGACAGAAAGCAGATAAATTTCTACAGCAGATCCCTGCAAATTTTGAAGTTGCCTTTGACCCACGTGGCAAAACTGCCGAGAGCTATAAGGTTAAAGCGATGCCGAGTTCATATCTCATCGATAAAAAAGGCAACGTGATCCACGCTAACCTCGGTTTTCGCGGTAATGACGAGGAAAAACTGGAAGCAAAAATAAGAAAACTGATACATCAGTCAACGGTTGCAAGCCGTTAATAACGCTGAATAATCAATATTACATTCAAGGATTAACTAAGTTATACGATGCTGTAGTAAGTGGGTGTTTGTATATTTACCATCATGTATACGTTAATCACTGGTGCCCGATACCGATCCATTCATACCAGTAGTCGAACAGATCATCGTCAAGACAGGCCAGCGCTGACCGGGTTTCAAGTTTACCTCTGAAAACGGCCTGGTTATCAAGAGAAATCGATCGGCCACCGGCCTCGGCAACGATCAGACTACCTGCTGCGTAATCCCAAAGTTTCTGGCCGCCGTGCAGATATATATCGAACTTTCCGGCAGCTATCCAGCACCAGTCTAATGCTGCTGACCCCAGGTTTCTCTGGGATGCAAATATACTCTCCCTGACGAGCTTGACCGAGAGTTCATCGGGAAGGCTTTTCATATCTATTTCGGCGAGGATAGGCTTCTCTTCGAAAGAGCTCAAACGTTCACGACCAAGCGGTTCGCCATTCAGGTGTGCGCCCTGACCCTTGATAGCGGTAAACATCTCATCTCGTACAGGATCATAGATCAGGCCTAATTCTTGCTGCTTGCCGATGATCAAAGCGATTGACACCGCAAAAAACGGCAGGCCGGCAGCATAGTTACTGGTCCCGTCTAGCGGATCAATACACCAGTAACCCGCACCGCTGCTGATCACGGACTGTTGCACGGTATCCATCATTTCTTCACCCAGGATTTCATACTGTGGCCATTCCTGTTGTAACATCTGCGCCAGACGGTCCTGCATAGCCAGGTCTGCAGGAGTTATCACGCTGCCATCTTCTTTGTATTTAAATTCTGAATGGCCAAAATCTTTTAGCAGGATTTCCTGCGCGGCAGGTTTTACCAGTGACTTCAATTTCTTTAAATCTGGTAATAGCATTATTTTTTAAATTTTAGATTTACCATGGAATATCACCGCCATCGATGTCAATAAAACGACCGCTGTCATTGATGGTTAACAATGATAAGTGACTAAAAAGTTGATCTACACACTCTCGCGTACTGATTTCTGCGTTCGGTCCACCCATCTCTGTTTTTACCCAGCCGGGGTGCAGCGCGACCGAGATAATGCCTTTTTCCTTCAGATCGATCGACAAACTCTTTACGACTG
>Ga0102954_1000682_pt1 | contig 10246 bp, 11 predicted proteins | sample SalPonA_C_H2O_MG_FD_78511 | JGI IMG/M metagenome (GOLD analysis project Ga0102954, IMG submission 78511) | Water microbial communities from South San Francisco under conditions of wetland restoration - Salt Pond MetaG R2A_C_H2O_MG | ecosystem: Environmental > Aquatic > Non-marine Saline and... | reverse complement strand
GTAATGGCGTGTCTCACGTGGCAGTTTAAGACTCCAAAAATCGGTGGGCTTTCCCGCTTTTTTGTTGCGTTTTACCGCACGACCAACAGTGCCTTCACCGGCATTGTAGGCGGCCATAGCCAACAGCCAATCCCCATCAAGGTAGTCATGCAAGTATTCTAAATAGTCCAGTGCGGCATGAGTGGAAGCAACAATATCGCGTCGTCCGTCGTACCACCAATTACGTTTAAGTCCAAAGTGATCTCCTGTTGCTGGCATGAATTGCCATGCGCCAGAAGCCTTAGCAGGTGATTTGGCAAATGGATCGTAAGATGACTCCACAGCAGGGATTAGCGCGAGCTCTGCGGGCAGACCTCGTTTGATCACTTCATGCAGAACAAAATGGTAGTAGCGAGAGGCACGGCCTGTTAGTCGGTTCAGGTATTTTTCGTGTTCAACGTACCAATCGATATGTTGTTGGACGACTTTTTTGTCCAGGTTGTGGTCGAGTCGCATGTTGTTGCGAGTGATCTCCCACAAATCTGCTTTCTTAGGGTCTTTTTCAAGCTCAAGAAGTACCGATTTAATAGGGGCTTCATCCCACTCTGGCTTAACTTTAGACTCAGTCCGCTGAACTAGAACGGGTTCGCTCTCAAGCACCTGTACTGGCTCGGTTGGGATCTGCTGCGTGCTCTGTTGCGTTGCAACGGTCTGACAGCCTGCGAGCGTGAACGCAATAGCGCCAACCATCAGTGTCGATTTCAACTTAGCCATAGTGCCTTTCTGGACATTTATACCGAAAATTTAAAGCGGCAATTTTACCTGTGAGGGGCTACTGGGTCAATTTCATTAATGTTTTGTTAAGGAATTAAAAGTCCATTTTATAGATCACTGTTTAAAAGTTGTTTTTCCATTCACGTAGCGCTGCTAAGGTCTCAACGCCAGCAGTGAGTGTCTGATTTGCGAATTGGCTGGCGCTTTGAATTAAGGCCGTTTCGCGAGTTCGCATATAGGGGTTGATCAGACGCTCTTGACCAATGCTGCTTGGAAGTGTCGGTAAGTTGTCAGCTCTGAGCTGTTTGCATTGTCTAATTGCTTGGTCGATCTCTTCGTTTAAAGGGTCTGCTGCTTTAGCAAACGCCAGGTTTGCTAGAGAGTACTCATGCGTGCAGTAGACTTCAGTGCTATCCGGTAGGCTTGCAAAGTAATCCATCGCTTGCTGCATCTGATCTGCACTCCCCTCAAATAGGCGTCCACACCCGGCTAAAAATAGTGTGTCGCCACAGAACAGCTGAGGGCAGTCACCTTGTACTAAATAAGCAATATGATCCAAGGTGTGTGCTGGTACCGATTTAATGCTGATCGACTGCCCGAACAATTCTATTGAATCACCGTCAGATTGAGGGTGCGTAACACCGGGGAACTTTGATTCAGAGGAGCCATAAACGGGTACTGAAAATCGACTCTTAAGCTGCTCTACGCCGCCAGTATGGTCGCGGTGGTGATGGGTAATTAAGACCGCCGCCAAAGTCTTGTTGGACTGAACCAGATATTCTTCAACCACGTCAGCATCGCCCGGATCAACAACTGCAATCGTTGAATCATGAGGTGATTCGATAACCCAGATGTAGTTATCGTCAAATGCCGCAAGGGGGGTAAGCTTAAACATCGAGAACTCCGAGGCTGAAATTTACCCTCAGGTTACCTAGAATAGGGAGTAATTAGAACCTCTCCTAAAGGTAAACACGATGAGATCTGTGACCGATTTAATTGCAGTCAGTGAACTGCAGGCATGGTACGACACCGATTTGGGACAGCAGTTTTTAGCACAAGAGCGTCAGATGATAGAGCGTGCTTTGTTATCTGTGCAGGGCAGTCGCCTGTTACAGGTCACTTTAGACGGTCGCCAGTGGTTTTGTGATACGGCAAGAGCTCAGCACGCGGTATTGGTTGCACCAAGGGTTGAGTTGGGTATGGAACAGAGGACGTTGATTGCGACACCCGAAGAGTTGCCAGTCCAGTCGGCTGTCATTGATATACTAGTGCTGCACCATGCTCATGAGTTTTCTGATGATCCCCACCAAGTTATTCGTGAGGCGGCCCGCATCTTGCGTCCTGGTGGTCATTTAATCATGTTGGGTTTCAATCCGACCTCCTGGATTGGCATGCACTCACAGTTAAAGAGAAAACAAGGTGCACCTTGGAGTGCTCATTTCATTTCGCAACACCGTTTAGTTGACTGGTTTAAGTTGCTGCAACTCGCCTCGCTTGGAGGGTATTCTAAAGAGTTTAGCTACCCACTCGAAAGCGACCAATCGCGGCAACGCGTTAGGCCTGTTGCCAATATCATTAAGGCGCTGCCATTTAAATCGGGTAACCTGTTCACACTAACCGCTAGAAAAGATGTCGCAGGTCTAACGCCACTGCAACCGCAGTGGAATCGTCGTCTACTTGGCAAGTTACAAGTGATAGAATCTAAAGCAACAAGTGCTGGTGTAAGGCGAAATAAGAGTTGAATGTAGTCACAATATATACCGATGGGGCCTGTAAAGGTAATCCTGGGCCTGGTGGTTGGGGTGCGCTATTACGTTATGGCGGTGCTGAGAAAGAGATGTGGGGTGGTGAGCATGAAACCACTAACAATCGAATGGAGATCATGGCGGCCATCGAATCTCTGGAGTGTTTGAAACGTCCATCAAAAGTGATTCTTTACACCGATTCAGAATATCTTCGCAAAGGGATCACTGAGTGGATCCACGGCTGGATGAAACGAAACTGGAAAAACGCCCAGGGCAAGCCCGTTAAAAACGTTGAACTATGGCAACGACTTCATCAAGCGACTCAACAACATGATATTGAGTGGCGGTGGGTCAAAGGCCACAGTGGCGATCCAGGTAATGAACGGGCCGATCAGTTGGCTAATCGCGGATATGAGGAACAGCTTTGATGAGTCGTCAAATAGTACTCGATACTGAAACTACCGGCCTTGAGCCTGAAGAGGGACACAACATTATCGAAATCGGTTGTGTGGAGATGGTGGCGCGTCGCTTAACCGGTAATAACTATCATCAATACATTCTACCCGATCGTGAAGTCGATGCTGAGGCGATGCAGGTCCACGGTATCACCAATGAGTTTTTGGCTGACAAGCCTAAGTTTAGTGTCGTTATGCACGAATTCATTGAGTATGTACGTGGTGCAGAACTGATCATCCATAACGCGGCGTTCGACGTCGGTTTCATCAATAAAGAGTTTGAACGCAACGGTATTAAAGAGCGCATTGAAGACTTTTGTACCATTACTGACAGTCTGGCCTTGGCTCGCAAAAAACATCCAGGTCAGAAGAACAATCTGGACGCTCTTTGTCGTCGATACTACATAGATAACTCACACCGTGAACTGCACGGCGCTTTACTCGATTCAGAGATCCTAGCGGATGTTTATTTAGCGATCACCGGTGGGCAAACAGCTTTGAGTCTATCCGTGGATGGGCAAGATGATGAGGGTGGCGGTCAGAAGATAAGACGTCTCAGCCCCGATCAAGTCTCTGGCCTTAAAGTGTTGAAAGCAAGTGAAGAGGATCTCAGTGAGCACGAGCGTTTTCTGGATCTTCTCGACAAGAAATCAGACGGTGCTTTGTGGCGAAATATGCCTCAGGAGTAGTGTTTCTCGAGCCATTCAATCAGTCGTCGAATGGCGTTTCCACGTGTTCGACTCATCTGCCTTTCTAACCCAAGGTCGGCTAGATAAATTTTGATCTGATCAAGAGTGGATCCCTTGTCGACCTGATGCTTAATTAACTGAATCAAAGCCGTGATTTGACGACTCTCTGAGCAACCATCCAGTTTGATATTACCGTTATCTTTACTCAATTTGAGCCAGGTTTGACTGGCGCAGCCATTGACGAGGTATTCAGGTCGTTTTAGTGATGCATCTGATGCGACCGATCCTAAACTCATCAAAGCATTCAGTCGAGTCGGCCAATCGTTAGCGTGCTCAACCTGTTCAATCCAAAGTGTTGCTGAATCGTAATTCGATCTGTCATCTGTCTTTACGCTTTTTTCACAGAGTGTGCGCAAAATCGAGATGCAATTATCTATCTCATCAATTGTGTTATAAAAAGCCAATGAGATGCGCACCGAAGAGTTTAAGCCTAAGGAGTTCATCAATGGCTGCGCGCAGTGGCTACCTGAACGAACAGCGATGCCCTGAGCGTCGAGTTGTGCGGCAATGTCGTCCGCATTGATCGTCTCGTGAAAGAAGCTCACGATGGGTAGTGCGACCTTTCCAGAGGGGAGTGTGGTGATTCCCCTTATCGATTTGAGCGCCTGCAACAGGTGAATAGCTAACCGATGTTCGTACTTCTCAATCTCTACTCTGTTGAGACTGTTTAGATAGTCTACAGCAGCAGCCAGTCCAATGGCTCCGGCAATATCTGGCGTGCCAGCCTCAAATCGTAGAGGTGCCTGTGCATAGTGCGTTTCAGTTAAACTGACCGACTCAATCATTTCGCCACCTACCTGCCAAGGAGGCATTGAATTTAATAACGCCTCCCTGCCATATAAAACACCAATACCGGTCGGGCCAAACATTTTATGACCCGAGAAAGCATAAAAATCAACGTCCAGATCTTGCATGTCTAAGCTTAAGTGTGGAGCTGCTTGTGCGCCATCGATTAGAGTCTTAACGCCCATCTTTTTGGCTTGTTTCACCATCTCTTTAATAGGATAGAGTGTGCCAAGGACATTGGATGCGTGGGGTAGTACAACCAGTTTAGGGTTCAGTTGAAGTTGGCTTTGGTACTGATCTAAATTCAGTTCGCCAGAGGCTGTCAGTTCGATAACATCTAGGTAAGCACCAACCTGCTGAGCTAATCGTTGAAAAGGAAGAATGGCAGCGTGGTGAGCCGTAAGGGCAATGATGATTCGGTCACCGGGTTTCAGACGAGGACGCAGATAGCTTTCGGCTACTAGATTGAGACCTTCGGTAGTACCACGAGTCCAGACAATCTCGTTAGGTTGGGCGTTAATAAATTGCGCAAGTTGGGTACGAGCCTGCTCGAAATGTTCGGTGGCTAAACTGCTTAGGTGGTGAGCAGCACGATGAACATTGGCATTCTCTTTGCGGTAAAACTGAGTAATCGCCTCGATCACTTCACGTGGCTTGTGTGTGGTAGCCCCGTTATCGAAGTAGATTAATGGTTTTCCATCAACTCGTGTATTGAGTATGGGAAAGCTCGATCGTATTCGACGCAGGGTTTGACTATCCATCAGTGGCTGGCTTGCTCACGCAGCCAACGGCTCTGCCAGCGAGTGAACATCATCGCTGCGCTAAACAGGATCGAAATCAATAGCACTTCGATGACACCGTAAACGGCTAAATGGGGTTGGATCGCGGTTAATACACTGCCTAGGAAATAGAGCAGCAACACGAAACAGAGCCAGGCGTGTGGTCGCGGTGTGCCCTTTAGTATAGCGGGTGTAAAACCGATTAGCGGCAGTAAATGAATCAGCCAGATAACCCAAGGGTTTTCTCCAGAACTCGGTGCCAGCCACAAAAAACGTAGTGTGTAGAAGAGTAAAAGGGCGATAAAGCTGACACGGGTGATTAAACCACTGATAGAAGCTTTGCGTTGTAGCGACATGTTAACTCCTTTAACGATAGCTCAAACGCTGCGCCAGGGTACCTAGACGTTTACCCTGAGCAACTGCAATTTTTTGTTCGTCCGGTGATAAGCGGTGACTGCTGTGTGACACTTGGCTGGCACCGTAGGGTGTGCCCCCTCCCGTGGTTGAGTGCAGCTCCGCAACATTGTAGGGGACGCCGACAAGCAGCATTCCTTGATGAATCAGGGCAATGCCATGGAAAGCAACGTACTTTCCTGGCCACCGTGCTGAGAGCTGGAAGAGGTGAATAACGTTGCCGGTTTATCAATTAGCGAGCCAGACAACCACTCTGAAGTAGTTGTTTCAAGAAATGCGCTTAAGGCACTGGCCATATGACCGAATCGAGTGGGACTGCCCAGCGCGAGACCTGAGCACTCTCTTAAATCGTCTTGAGTGACATAGAGAGTGCCTTCGCTGTCTGCAAGATCAGAGGTTGGTGCATCGGGTACGGTTCTAATGCGAGCGCTTGTGCCCGATTGTTCGATGCCATTAGCAATGGATTCAGCCAGCGCTCGGGTCGCGCCATGACGACTGTAGTAAAGCACCAGTACGTATGACGCTGACATATTACAGAATCTCTAATACGTGCTCAGGAGGGCGGCCAATGCGTGCCTTGTCTCCATTGATTACAACGGGACGCTCCATCAATTTAGGGTGTTCAACCATCGCTGCAATAAGCGCATCCGCTGACGACTCTTTAGTCAGTCCGGCTAGCTTGAACTCTTCCTCTTTTGTGCGAACCAATTCAATGGGTGTTACTCCCAGTGCTGTAATCAAGTTACTGAGCTCATCAGCCGATAGCGGCTCTTTTAGATATTCACGAACGCTTACCTCAACGCCTTGCGCTTCGATCAGCGCCAGCGTTTGTCGTGATTTTGAACAGCGAGGGTTGTGCAGAATGGTAATGCTCATTGCATAAGTCCTTATTGGCCTAGCTTAGCGATCAGCGCTTCTACTGCATTATCCAGCGGAAGATCAGAGGCTTCAGTATCACGACGACCTTTATACTCAAGTTGACCAGCTGCAATGCCTCGGTCAGAGATCACTAGGCGGTGTGGAATGCCTGTCAGTTCCATGTCGGCAAATTTAACGCCTGGGCGCTCTTTGCGGTCGTCCAACAGAACATCAACACCTTTCGCTTTAAGTTCCGTGTAGAGCTTGTCCGATAGCGCTCTTACGTCATCCGATTTGTCGTAGTTCAGTGGAACCAGTGCAACGGTGAAGGGGGCAAGGGATTCAGGCCAAATGATGCCATTCTCATCATGGTTCTGTTCAATGGCGGCCGCAACGACGCGAGTTACGCCGATACCGTAACAACCCATAGTCATGGGCACGGCTTTACCGTTTTCATCCAATACCGTTGCATTCATCGCTTCGGAGTATTTCAAGCCCAGTTGGAAAATATGACCAACCTCGATACCTCGGCGAATGTTTAGCGTACCTTTACCGTCTGGACTTGGATCGCCGACTTGAACGTTGCGAAGGTCTGCAACACGAGGCGTCGGAAGATCTCGCTCCCAGTTGATACCGAAATAGTGTTTACCATCAATGTTAGCACCCGCACTAAAATCAGATGCACAGGCCACTGAACGGTCAATGATGATGGGCATGGGTAGATTAACTGGACCCAGTGACCCAGGTCCTGCGCCAACGATTGAACGAATCTCTTCTTCACTCGCCATTGTAAGAGGTGACGCAACTTCAGGCTGCTTCTCTGCCTTAATTTCATTCAACTCATGGTCGCCTCTAACCAGAAGGGCAACGATCTCTGAATCGACTTCGTCTGAGGCTTTGACCATCAATGTTTTGATGGTTTTCTCAATGGGAAGATTGTGTTGCTCAACCAGAGCAGCAATCGTTTTGGCGTCTGGTGTGTCAACCAAACGCATCTCTTCAGTCGGTGCATCAGGAGCCGCTTTAGGCGCAATCGCTTCGGCCATTTCAACATTCGCTGCGTAATCGCTGCTGTCAGAGAAAGCGATATCATCTTCACCTGAAGCCGCAAGAACGTGGAATTCGTGCGAACCGGTACCACCTATAGAGCCGTTGTCTGCAATGACAGGGCGGTAATCAAGGTTAAGCCGATCAAAAATCCGCACGTAAGCGTCAAAGTAGTCATCGTAAGTCTTCTGTAGTGACGCTTGATCGACGTGGAACGAGTAACCATCTTTCATTACGAATTCACGCGAACGCATCACACCGAAACGTGGACGAATCTCATCGCGGAACTTGGTTTGAATTTGGTAGAAGTTAGCAGGTAGCTGTTTATAACTCTTGAGCTGGTTACGAACCAGATCGGTAATGACCTCTTCGTGAGTCGGCCCTACACAAAAATCACGTTGGTGACGATCTTTCAACCGAAGCAGCTCAGGCCCGTACTGCTCCCAGCGGCCAGACTCTTGCCACAATTCAGCCGGCTGAATTGCAGGCATAAGAAGCTCCTGTGCACCCGAGGCATCCAGCTCTTCGCGAATGATCTTTTCAACCTTGCGCAGTGTCTTTAGACCCATTGGAAGCCAGGTGTATAGGCCTGATGCTAGCTTACGGATAAGCCCGGCACGAAGCATTAACTGATGGCTGATGACCTCTGCATCTGCAGGTGTCTCTTTGACGGTCGCAATAAGAAATTGACTAGCACGCATGGTGAAATTGTTTCCAACTCAAATAAAAGAGCCCATAGTTTAAGGATGGGCCCTTTCGGCTACAAGTTTTAAAAACAATTAAGCAGTTTGAGGCATTAAATCCAGCTCTTCCAGCATCGCTTCTAATCGATCTATTTCTGACTCATTAAAGACGGGAATTCCAGACTCAATGAGCTCTTGTGCAGCAATACCAGCACCAGAAGCCTCTTTGCCGCTAAAAGCAGCACCCAATATGTCGCGATTACCACAGGCAGGGCTATCGGCTTTCATTAAAGCAGCAACACATCCCTCGCGTTTGGCTAACTCGGCTGTGAGCTCTGCTCCTAGAACAAATTGAGGGGTAACGTCCTCTCCATCATCTGTGATCACTTCAACGGGTATTCGACGAGCAATGGTGGAATAGGGACGTGGAACAGATAGACCACCAGCCACTTCAGGACAGATCGTAACGAGACGATCTTCATGTTTGAGTTTCTCTAAAAGAGGGTGGCTAAAAAGATTGTGACGCCCATCGTAACGAACGTCCTCGCCTAAAAGACAGGCGCTTACAAGAACTTTATTCATAATGCGTGACCAAGGTATTTGTATATATTATTGTGTCGCAGATACCGCTATACGACGTTTTCGGTAGCATGGTTCAGTGGTTGTCAGCCTATGAGTCTAAATTAATGGTCTTACACAGGCTGATAGGTTGTTTATGCCTCGGGACGGGCATCCACCATAAAGGTCGCTTCACCCGTTGCGATGACTTTGTCACCAACATAAACGTTGGTATCACAGAGAACACGGCGGCGACGCTCATTAATCTCTTTAACCGTAATTTCAGCTCTCGCTGTTTGACCAATAAACAAGGGAGCCTTGAATTTAATCTGCTGGTCAACATAAATAGCACCAGGTCCTGGTAGCTTAGTGCCTGCTACGGTTGAGATTAATGCCGCACTCAACATCCCGTGGGCAATGCGCTGACCAAATGGGGTTGTGGCAGCGTACTCTTCGTTGATGTGAACGGGGTTTGTGTCACCCGAGATGCCCGCAAATCCATAGACGTCCGCCTCGGAGATGGTCTTTGCGAAACTGTCGCACATGCCAACTTCAAGATCTTCTAAATAGTAGCCGTGTAAATTATCCATAAATCATCCTAAACAGTGTGGGATTGGTTTTTCGCAACAGGTTACTCACTTTTTCAAAGGGTGCAATAGAGGTCGCAGATTCCCCAGTGAGCATAAATCAGGTATCTTTGCGTTTCGATTTACTGAATGGACCAAACTTTTCGCCATGATCATTAAGCCAAAAATTCGCGGTTTTATCTGCACAACCACTCATCCAACAGGCTGTGAAGCGAACGTTCGTGAACAGATAGCCAAGACACAAGCACAAGGAACTATCGATGGTCCTAAGCGAGTTCTTATTGTAGGTGCTTCATCAGGTTATGGTTTGAGTTCACGTATTACAGCCGCTTTTGGCGCAGGTGCGTCAACCATTGGCGTCTTTTTTGAAAAAGAGGGTACCGAGAAGAAACCAGGTACTGCCGGCTGGTATAACTCGGCTAGTTTTGAAAAGCTGGCGCATGAAGCAGGGCTATACGCTAAATCCATTAATGGCGATGCTTTCTCTCACGAAGCAAAAGCTAAAACGATAGAGATGATCAAAGAGGATCTAGGTCAAATTGATCTCGTTGTTTACTCGTTGGCATCCCCTGTCCGTAAAATGCCTGACTCTGGTGAAGTGATACGCTCTGCGCTCAAACCGATCGGTGATGTTTACCGTTCAACAGCGATCGATACCAATAAAGATGTCATCATCGAGGCTGAAGTAGAGCCGGCCAACCAAGAAGAGATCGACGCGACGGTTAAAGTGATGGGCGGTCAAGATTGGGAGCTTTGGATCGAAGCATTGGACGATGCAGGCGTCCTAGCTGACGGAGCGAAGACGGTTGCTTACAGCTATATCGGTACTGAT
>Ga0102954_1000681_pt1 | contig 10246 bp, 13 predicted proteins | sample SalPonA_C_H2O_MG_FD_78511 | JGI IMG/M metagenome (GOLD analysis project Ga0102954, IMG submission 78511) | Water microbial communities from South San Francisco under conditions of wetland restoration - Salt Pond MetaG R2A_C_H2O_MG | ecosystem: Environmental > Aquatic > Non-marine Saline and... | reverse complement strand
CGAGACCATTGCCGGCACCAGCCAGCATGCCAGTACCGCCGAGCCCGATATCCTGGTCTTCATCATTGCCTGCAAGCTTGACGTTTGACTGAGTCGATGCGCAGGCAGAAACACCGAGAACCAGCAGTAATATAATTGTCTGATAAAACCTGTTCATTCTTCAGTCTCCCCGTCTTCACCACCTTCGCTATCCAGCTGTGCCTGGTACCAGTAAACTCCCAGGCGCATACGGTAAACAGCATCGTCTTTATGTTTATCTGCATCATAGAGCTTGATGGCCTGTCTGTTTATATGCTGCAGCAACTCATCGCCTTTCTTGCTGGCAATGGTATTTAGTTTCTTTACGGAATTTTCGGTTAAGCATGCGTAGTAAACACTGCGTTCCAGCATGGGATCACCTTCGAGAAGAATATTGTTAACGCAGCTTGCGATGTGGTCGTGCACATTGTGACCAAGATAGTAAGCCATCTCCTTGAATTCTTTATTAGTAACAAATGCAGACTGGTTCAGAATGACGGTATCGTCTTTCAGGCGTACGATATTAAGGCGCAGCCACTCCTCAAGAATGACCTTCGACCTCACATCCTTGCTGACACTCGCTACCAGCTGCTCAAAACCGGCTTCATCTTTTTTGCCGGTTTTGAGCAGCGCTCTCGGTTTACCCTTTGCGTCGAGATAATCGGGCATACTGCTCCATCGCGCGATGATCTCACCGCTCAAGGAAGCAGAACTAACAACCTGCTGATTCTCCTGCGCCGCCTGTTCCCGTATGCGTTTGATATCTTTGCGGTGAACGCCGGTGAGTACAAATATACGGCTGTCACTGGGTTTATTATCGTCCAGTGAAAAACTCTCGTTTGCGACCTCGACATATAACTCTTTCATCAGATCACGAAACTGCGGAAAGGTGACGCCTTTCTCAATCAGAAGGCGAATCATAGGCTTACATAGCATATTGACCGCTTTTACCAGTGCAGTCTGGGTTTTGTTATATCCGTTTTGGCTCATATTGTTTCCTGTTAAGGAGTGAGATCAGTCGTCGCTTTGGTGGTGCACCACATGATTTTTTCGACATTATACCTTGACGTGGGAAATATTACCACATAAAATATCAACACGTGGGATATTTTCCCACTTTAAAAACACAGAGGAAAAGAACATGAATACATTGAAGAAATTGTCTACAAAAAAAATACTCGGTTCTGGTCTTGCACTGTTTATGGCCGTATCAACGGGATATGCCTATGCAGAAGAAGGTGATATGACACAAACACGCACTCAGGATCGCACTCGTACAGAACTGAACCTGCAGGTACCCAGCAGTGACTTCGGCCAGTCTCGCAACCGTGAAGAAAATACAGTGAGAAACCAGAATCAGAATCAGTACCAATATCAATACAAGAACATGCACCAGAACAAGGAAAGTAATTCTGGCTTCAGTTCGATGAATCGTATGAACACAACCAATCGTTTCATGCAGGGCAGCGCCGCTACCGGTTCTATGAACCGGCAGAACATTGCTGGCCAGTCTATGAGCGCAAGCCGTCGTTAAGACATTGCTGCTGGTGTCAGTTTCCAACTCCCCCAATTTATGTTGGATAGAACAGCTGAACTAAGACTCACCAGTGCATAGAAAGGTCAGCGTGACGTTAAAACCGTCACAGAGGTATTTTTATTCTCTGTGACGGTTTTTTTTATTTGAGTTACACTTGGCCACATGAATAAACAACTGGATAAAGCGGTTTGTACAGATGCGAGATGGGTCGGCCGGGCACATTGTGACAAATGCTACGTTCGCCGCATGATGCTTTTTTCCGACCTTCCGGAATCAGCGTTTGAACATTTACTGCAACCCATAGATCACTTTCTGCATGCGCCGAATTCTGTCATCTATGAAGCGGACACGCGCAAAAAATTTGTATACTCGATAAGGCGCGGCATGGTCAAACTCGAACACATGGCAGAGGACGGTACCAACCGGATCGTCAGACTGTTAGGCCCGGGTTCAGTAATCGGTCTCGAACTTCTCGACGGTGCCGAAAGCTATCACCAGACAGCGGTAGCGATCAACGATGTCGACCTCTGCAAGATCCCGGTAGTGACCGTCAACCAGCTCGAAAATGCATTCCCCAGCCTCTACAAGCATGTCGTCGAACAGCTTCAGGACCAGCTCTACCTGGCTGACCAATGGATCGTCGCCCTGGGCGCGGGTACAGCAAAACAGCGTGTAGCCCAGCTGCTGCTGGTGCTGGTAAAGTTTTTTGCTGATAATAAAGAGGAGTTTATATTGCTCAGCCGTGAAGACATGGCTGCCGTATTAGGTATCGCTGTTGAAACAGTCAGCCGTATGATCGCTGAATTCAAACGTCAGAATATTCTGTACAGAACGGATAACAATCTTTACATGTGCAACACTGTCGAGTTAAAGAAGATTGCTCAGCAGGATTAAACTAAAGCAGGTTATTGCACTAGTTCTACAATTTAGTACTCACACAGCAGTAATGATTTGCCTGTCATCGAAGGCGGCTGCTGCAGCCCCATCAACTGCAGCACCGTAGGTGCTACCGCACTCAGATCGCCACCGGGACGCAGGTGCCAGTTAGCCTCATCGATGATCAGGCATGGAACCGGGTAAAGGGTATGCTGGGTGTGAGGTTCCTGCGTTACCGGATCGACCATCTCATCACAGTTGCCATGGTCAGCTGTCAGTATTACCGAGAAACCGGTTTCCTTGGCAGCGTCGAGTACACGGCCGACTTCCCTGTCCAGTGTTTCCACGGCCTTGATCACGGCTTCGCGCACTGCTGTATGACCGACCATATCACCATTGGCGAAGTTCACCATGATGAAACCGTAGTCACCGGATTTCAATCCATCGATAACCACATCGGCAACACCTTCTGCACTCATCTCGGGCTTTAGATCGTAGGTGGCAACATCCGGTGACGGGATCATAATATGATCTTCACCAGCGAACGGTTTCTTTTTACCGCCGTTAAAAAAGTAGGTTACGTGTGCGTATTTTTCAGTTTCCGCGCAATGCATCTGCTTATAGCCGGCGCGGCTGACCACCGATGCCACCGTCGCCTGGGGGCGTTCCGGCGCATAACCTATCGGCAGTAAAAATTCAGGGTCATATTCGGTAAGGCAGGTAACCAGCGCACCTTCAAAGTTGCCGGTATCAAATTCATCAAAATTTTCCTGGCTCAAGGCCGCAGTCAGCTGGCGAGAGCGGTCATTGCGAAAGTTGAAGAAGATGACATTGTCACCCGATGCGATACCCTCGCAACCTTCCAGAACCGTCGGCTTGATAAACTCATCGGTTTCATCCTGTGCATAGGCTGCCTCGATGGCATAACGTGCATTCTCGAACTGAGGCCCCTCACCATTCACCATGGCATCCCAGGCAAGTTTGGTACGGTCCCAGCGGTTATCCCTGTCCATCGAGTAATAACGTCCACACACGGTAGCGATGCAGCCTTCGGCGTCTTCCAGCAGTCCTTCGATATCAGAGAGGAAAGTCAGTGCCGACATCTGCGCGGTATCTCGTCCGTCTGTGATCATGTGTACGACCGGTTTTACTTTATTGTCGGCACACAGTTTGATCAGCGCTTTCAGATGATTGATATGACTGTGAACACCACCGTTCGAGGTCAGGCCCACCAGGTGCACCGGGCGTTCATTAGCTGCTGCATCTTCAACCGCGGCTACCAACGCCGCATTGGTAAAGAACTCACCGCTTTCGATCTCATCGTTGATCCGAACCAGGTCCTGCCTGATCACCGAGCCGCTGCCCAGTGTCATGTGCCCCACTTCCGAGTTACCCATCTGGCCGTCAGGCAGACCGACCGAACTACCGCAGGCATCAAGAGTAGTATGTGAATTTCTGGAAAAATATTCGTCCAGGCGCGGGGTATCTGCTTCCTGAACCGCATTGTTGAGTCGACTTGGGTTGACGCCAAAGCCATCGAGGACAATCAGGATGGTAGGTTTTCGTGGGACACTTCTTTCGGCCATAAGAGCTCTCTGCCCTTCTCTCTTTCGTTAAAATCTGGTTTTTCTTGAGGGCGCGATTTTACACTATCAGCAAAGATTTCACGAGTTTAAACGATTGAGACATCATCTTGCTGAAAGATAGAGCGCTATCTCCCTGGAACCCGTTAAATAAGCCTTGTTCTGCCTGGCCTGGCTCTCATAAACCTGCCGCAGGGAAATTAAGCCTATTTCTTGCCTGGCTCGTCTTTTGCGTCTTCGTCGTCATTACCAAGATTGTCGGCCTCTTCCTGCTCTGCTTCATCAAACAGTTTTTCCATTTCTTCATCGCTCAGCGGATTTCCTTCTTCATCGTGATCATCTTCCGGGATGTCGTCCTGGTGCATAACCGGGTTTTCTTCTATCAGCGCGAAATCATCATTCTCCATGATAACGTTAGCTTCTTCCTTGTCTTTTAAAAACAGGCGTGATGCGATCAGTCCCAGCTCGAACAGCAGCCAGATCGGTACTGCTAACAAGGACTGTGAAATGACATCCGGCGGCGTCAGCAGCATACCGATGACGAATGCTCCGATGATGATATAGGGGCGCTTCTCTGCCAGTTTATCGGCAGAGGTCACACCGGCGGCAATCAGCAGGAAAGTGGCCACCGGCACTTCGAATGCGATGCCAAAAGCGAGGAAGATAGCGATGATGAAGTCGAGGTACTGGCCGATGTCGGTCATCACCGCGACGCCTTCCGGTGCGACGCCGATAAAAAACCCGAACAGTATCGGGAAGATCACAAAATAGGCGAAAGCGATGCCGCAGTAGAAAAGGATGACGCTGGAGATGAGCAGTGGTGTCGCCAGGCGTTTTTCATGACTGTATAAACCAGGCGCGATAAACGCCCATATCTGATGCAGCAGGTAGGGAATGGTCAGTAACACGGATAACAGTAGTACCAGTTTGAACGGCACCAGGAAAGGCGAGGTGACACCGGTCGCGATCATCGATGTGCCTTCCGGCATCAGGTTTAGTAACGGCTCTGCAGCGATAGTAAAGATATCTTCGGAAAAAGCGAACAGCGCCACGAACACGATGAGTATCGCCAGTACCATGTGCAGCAAACGGTCACGTAGCTCGACCAGATGATCCATCAGTGTCTGTTCTTGCTGGTCCTGTTCCTGCAGGTCTTCCTGGTTGGGTTCGTTCTCTGCCATCGAGCGGTTCGCCGTTAGGATTTTTCTTCGTCAGCATCAGACGGGGCTTTTTTGCCCTCTACTACTGCGGAATCTTCAGCTTCTTCATCCTGTAGAGAATGCGAGGACATATCCGTTGTGATATCGGGTGAAGGCATATCCCTGCTCAGGTCTGAACCAACTTTGTCGACACCTGATTTGAGCTGCTGCTGCAGTTCATTGATCTGAACCTCCTGGTTATGTAGCATACGTTTGAACTCACTGACATCGAGCTCCTGCTCGACTTCGCTGCGCACACCTTCAATATAACGGCGCGCTTTTCCGACCCAGAAACCTGCCTGCCGGGCAGCACCGGGCAGACGCTCCGGGCCGATAACGACCAGCGCCAACACCAGAATAAGCAGGATTTCCCAGAAGCCAATGTCAAACATATCGCTTAAATATATCTTTTCTCATTGCGAGCGAAGCGTGGCAATCCCTGTCAGAAGATTGCCACGCTTCGCTCGCAATGACGTCGTTTATTAAATCGCGATAAATTACACGCATTAAATTCAGACAACCCGGTGCGATAATTAAAATTAAACTTTATCTTCTTTTTTTACCGATTCGGTGTCTGCAGAATCAGCCGCATCCTGTGCAACTTTTTCCTGTTTTGTTTCATCACCGGCATCCGGGTCTTTAACTGCAGACTTAAAACTCTTGATCGCTGAACCCAGGTCGCCGCCAACATTTTTCAATTTTTTGGTGCCAAAGATCAAAATGACCACAGCCAGTAAAATCAATAATTGCCAAATACTAATACCCATAACGTTTCTCTCTACTCGTTTTCTTAAATCAACAAACAGCCTATCCAGCAGATAGCTGCTCGTCTAGCCGACCTCGCCCGTCACGAGGTACGAAGCAATTTACCCAGGCACCTGTTTCATCATCATGAGATTGCTTCGTATCTCGCAATGACGCTGTTATTTAATTACTCTCTTGCCGCTTTTTCATCGTGGCCTGACACACCAAATCTTCGCGCCAGCTCTTTTAATACATCATCTGCAGACAAACCCTGCTCGGCCAGCAATACCATGGTATGAAACCATAGGTCCGCCACCTCGTATACCAGTTTATCCGCATTACCATCCTTAGCCGCCATCACTGTTTCGGTGGCCTCTTCACCTACCTTTTTAAGGATAGCATCTAAACCTTTATCATACAGGCTCGCCACATAGGACGAATCCGGTTCTGCACCTTTGCGCTGCTCCAGTATATCGCTCAATTGTGCCAGTATCTTGGAATGTTTCATTTTGATTACTTGTCTTCCTGCCTGTAAATATCTTTCGGGTCTTTGATAACATCTTCGACTTCAACCCAGTGGTCCCCCTGCAATTGACGGTAAAAACAGCTTTCACGTCCTGTATGACATGCTATACCGCCGTGTTGTTCAACTTTCAGCAGGATAACATCCTCATCACAGTCGAACCGGATATCGACCACTTTTTGTGTGTGGCCCGATTCTTCACCTTTGTGCCAGAGCTTTTGTCTTGAACGTGACCAGTAGACCGCTTCCCTTTTCTGTGCGGTCAACTGCAGGGACTCTCTGTTCATCCATGCCATCATCAGGATTTTCCCACTGCTGGCATCCTGTGCTATTGCCGGCACCAGCCCGTTTTCATCGTAACGGATCTCGTCTAACCAGCTCATGGTGCTAGTTTCACTGTTACGTTCTTTCCTGTCATAGCCGCATCTCGATGCCGCGATCCGCCATGTGCTGCTTTGCCTGCTCTATGGTGTATTCGGCAAAGTGAAAGATACTGGCTGCCAGCACAGCATCGGCCTTGCCTTCGATAACACCATCGGCAAGATGATCGAGATTACCTACACCGCCGGAAGCGATTACCGGGACCGAAACCGCATTCGATATCGCGCGGGTCAGTGCCAGGTCAAAACCGATCCTGGTACCGTCGCGGTCCATACTGGTGAGCAGGATCTCACCCGCGCCATAATCGACCATTTTCTGCGCCCATTCGACTGCATCGAGACCGGTCGGTTTTCTGCCGCCATGGGTAAATATCTCCCAGCGCAATGACTCTCCCTCGGCACTGACCTGTTTGGCATCGATCGCCACCACGATACACTGCGAACCCACCGACTCGGATGCTTCACGCACGAACTCGGGATTAAATACCGCCGCGGTATTAATAGCGACTTTATCAGCACCCGCATTCAACATCCGGCGCACATCGTCCAGCGTGCGGATACCCCCGCCGACCGTCAGCGGGATAAAAACCTCATTGGCCACTTCTTCGACGACATGGACGATGGTCTCGCGGTCGTCAGAACTTGCCGTGATATCCAGAAACGTGATCTCGTCCGCGCCTTCTTCATCGTAGCGCCTGGCGACTTCCACCGGGTTGCCGGCATCACGGATATCGACAAACTTCACGCCTTTCACGACACGGCCGTTATCGACATCCAGACAGGGAATTATTCGTTTTGCTAATGCCATTAATTAATATCTTTATTTAATAAACTAAAATACTTTTTACCGCAGAGACGCAGAGAAAATCGAGCTATTGTTAATGCGCCTGCGGCGCTATTAAATAATATGCTTACTCCGTGTTCTCTGCGCCCTCTGCGTCTCTGCGGTTAAATCTTTTTTATCAAACTACTGCTGGTCCAGCCAGGCCTGGGCTTCTTTCAGGTCGATTGTACCTTCATAGATCGCACGTCCTGTGATCGCACCCATGATACCTTCATCTGCAACGGCGCTTAACGCCCTGACATCATCCATCGAGGTAATACCGCCTGACGCGATGACCGGAATATTGATGGCCTGTGCCATTTTTACGGTGGCGTCGATATTCACCCCCTGCATCATGCCATCTCTCGATATATCTGTATAAACGATCGCTTCGACACCATCGTTTTCAAAGCGTTTAGCCATATCGATGACGTCATGCTTCGACAATTTTGACCAGCCATCGGTAGCAACCTTGCCGTCTTTCGCATCCAGCCCGACGATAATATGGGTCGGGAATTCTACACACACATTCTGGATAAAATGCGGATCCTTAACCGCCTGGGTACCGACGATAAGATAATCCACCCCGGCATCAAGATAGGCGGCGATGGTATCTTCATCACGGATCCCGCCACCCAGCTGTATGACCAGGTCGGGATATGCGGATGCGATATCATGTATCACATCCGCATTTTTCGGCTTGCCGGCAAAGGCGCCGTCGAGATCAACGATATGCAGACGGCGCGCACCAGCTTCCACCCATTGCCCTGCCATCGCCACCGGATCATCTGAAAACACCGTACTGTCTTCCATGTCTCCCTGTCGCAGGCGTACACACTGTCCATCTTTCAAATCAATTGCGGGTATCAATAACATCTGTCTTTATTCTCTGTATTTATAATGATCTTTATAACCGGCCGTTCCAGCGGCAAAAGTTCCTGAGTAATTGTAAACCATCGTGTGCACTTTTTTCCGGATGAAACTGCGCAGCAAAAACATTATCCCTGGCGATGACTGAGACAAACTCGATTCCGTACTCGGTGGTACCGGCAACGAGCGCCTTATCGTCCGGATCTACATAATAACTGTGTACGAAATAAAACCGGCTGTCATCACGTATATCCTGCCACAGCGGATGTGCCTGTTTTTGTGAAACCTGGTTCCAGCCCATGTGCGGGATCTTCAATGACTGCATCTGTGCCTGCAGGGACTCATCAGCAAAGGCTCGCACGTCGCCGGGATACAGGTTCATGCAATCGATGCCCCGGTTCTCTTCACTGTGCGCCATCAATACCTGCATGCCCATGCAGATGCCGAAAAACGGCTTTTCGCGGGCGGCATGCAACACGACTTCTTCCAGTTTCATGTCTTTCAGGTGTTTCATGCAGTCCCGAGCTGCGCCCTGCCCCGGAAAAACGACACGCTCGGCGCTGGTGATAACGTCTGCATCCGAGGTAACGATCACGTGCTGATTATCACTTACTACATGTTCCAGGGCTTTTGAGACAGAACGCAGATTTCCCATGCCGTAATCGACGACAGCGATAGTTGAACTCATATGAAAAAACTCATTTATCGATTACAGGGAGCCTTTGGTACTGGGCATGACGCCCTGCATACGCGGGTCGGCCGAAATCGCCATGCGTACTGCACGACCGAATGCCTTGAATACGGTCTCGGCGATATGGTGTGCGTTATTGCCGCTCAGGTTATCGATGTGCAGCGTCACATTGGCATGGTTGATAAAGCCCTGAAAAAATTCGTGGAACAGGTCAACATCGAACTCGCCGATATTTGAACGTTCGAATCTGACGTTGTACTCCATACCCGGCCTGCCGGAAAAGTCGATCACCACACGTGACAGCGCTTCATCCAGCGGCACATAGGCATGACCGTAGCGTACGATGCCTTTTTTATCGCCGATTGCCTGGTTGAATGCCTGGCCCAGGGTAATGCCGATATCTTCAACAGTGTGGTGGGCATCTATGTGCAGATCACCTTTTGCACTGATCTCAAGATCGATCATACCGTGACGTGCCACCTGGTCAAGCATGTGCTCAAGAAAAGGCACGCCTGTATCGAGTTTACATTCGCCCGTACCATCCAGGTTTATCTTCACCTTGACCTGGGTTTCCAGTGTATTTCGCTCTACACTTGCCTGACGCTGCGTCATTTCATCTCCGCTAAAATTTAGAGTTATATTTTCAAATAAAAAGTAACCGGTCCATCATTGAGCAGACTGACCGCCATATCTGCGCCAAAGCGTCCCGTCTGCAGCCAGTCGTCTGCCAGATCCGGATTCGATGACTCACCTTTTACACGCATTATATCAACAAGCTGGCTAAACATCGCTAATCCTTTTTCCGGGCTGGCTGCACTAGAGAAACTCGGCCTCAGGCCCTTTTGCGTATCGGCAGCCAGGGTGAACTGCGGCACCATCAAAACTGCACCACCTATTTCGAGAACACTCAGGTTCATCTTGCCCTCAGCATCAGCAAATACACGGTAATTCAGTATTTTCTCTGCCAGGCGCTCTGCTATCCGCGGCTCATCAATTTTCTCG
>Ga0102954_1000678_pt1 | contig 10259 bp, 10 predicted proteins | sample SalPonA_C_H2O_MG_FD_78511 | JGI IMG/M metagenome (GOLD analysis project Ga0102954, IMG submission 78511) | Water microbial communities from South San Francisco under conditions of wetland restoration - Salt Pond MetaG R2A_C_H2O_MG | ecosystem: Environmental > Aquatic > Non-marine Saline and... | reverse complement strand
CCGCTTCAGCTTGTCTTTGTCTCTCAGCTTCCGCTTCAGCTTGTCTTTGTCTCTCAGCTTCCGCTTCAGCTTGTCTTTGTCTCTCAGCTTCCGCTTCAGCTTGTCTTTCCGCCTCCAAAGCACTAGCTGTATTATCAGCCGTAATATCGAAATCAGACTTATTAGGGTCTTCTACAGTGTTGTTGTACTCTATTTCTATTTCAGGGTACTTAATGAAATAAGGTGTTAAGTCTACATCTGGAAGCTCCATCTCCAAATTTACCAACTCGTCCACCGTCATAGGCTCGAAGGCGTAGAACTTTTCTGGGGGTGTTCTAGTAGGCGTGGGGGCATTAGGTTTGTTTACGGAATAGTCAGTAAATGTAGGGGTGTTTTCGTCCCCAATAGATACTTGTATGAGGTCTTCATTGACCAACCCCAACGCCTGATCTACAGGGAGTGGGGATATTTCTACGTTCCAGTTTAAATTTTCTTCTGCCCCTAAAGTACTACTTAACGCATCTATCCCTTCCTCTTTAAAAATGAAACCTTGGGCAAAGCGGCCATCCTCGCCGAAAAGGGCTTCGAACTCTTCAGGTTGATAAGTGTAAGCGGGGTTCGGAACAGCGCGTATTGTCACCGTACCGTCTTCATTGTATATTTTAACGCCTATCGCTGTCTGGACGATGTTACCGTTACGGTCGCGTAATGCGACGGCTTCAGCTCCCGACACGCCATCTTCTTTACTTATGTCTTGAACAGTACGTAGGATTGACTCTTTAGCGTTGTCGTTCGAGCGTTCAGTGAAATAATCTACAGCGTCAGGCGAGTCACCTAGTGACGGGTCGCCAGTCGGGCGCTGCATGTTGTAAATGTACGTTTCATAGTCTATCTGACCATTATCGTACATCTGTTGTATTTCTTCGCGAGATAGACCGTAAGTAGAATTAGCCTGATCTTTAGCTGCTTGTATCTGCTCGTCAGTGAGTCCACCTGTCTCAGTTGCAGTGTCTGTTGTAGTCTCAGCGGTATTGCCTGTGAGCATACCCCCTCGTTCTTCCGCGTCTACAATGGACTTTACTTGCGCGTCAGTTAAACCTTCGTAAGCATCACCAACGGAAGTTTCGCCGGTATAGTTAGCATCGGGGTACAGGTAGTTTACAGCGTCTTGGAACTGTTGGCTTGTTATCGTGCCGTCAGCTAACGCGTTCTCGTAGACCGTCAACGCCTCTGACTTGTTAGCAATATCTTGTTCAGCTTCTATCTGTTGGCCGTAGTACTGAAGCGCATCCCCTGACGTTAAGTTCTCGGCGTCTTGTGCGGCGATACTATCTAAGTTTTTCTTAACTAGCTCGGGGTCAGTAAGGTCTTTAGAACTGAACGAGTCTTTAGCCCACTCGACGCCTGATTTAACCAAAGAAGCGGCCATAGCGGTCAACGCATCTTGCCCACCCGCTGCCGCTGTTATGCCGCTCGTTATGGCGTCGTTTATAACTTCGTTAGATAGTCCGGCGTTGTTCGCGAGATATTCTGATACTTTGGCGTCTGCACCTAACGCGCTAAATCCGGCGGATGCTAACTGTCGCCAATCCTCATTAGCAATAGCGTTAGCGGCGCTAAGTGCCGCCCCTTGCTGAATAGTGGATTGCAAATTGTCTCTAGCTGCCGAAATAGCGGCTGCGTTACCTGTCGACTGAGCCGCCGCAAGTTTGTTTTTAGCGTCGATAGCTTGGGTACTTAGATAAGCACCGATAGCTGAAACACCTGCTTTTTCCCAATCTCCATTAGCTACCGCGTCTACAGTATTGAAAATACCCGTAACAACACCCCAAGCACCGCCTGTCGCTGCCGTCATAGCGGCATTGAATATGGGGTTGTTCATGGGGTTCGTTTGAGTACCAAGTTTAAACTTGTAGTACTTATAGTCCCCCAAAGCACGTGCGGCTGCGGCGTATTCTGCGGTAGGGTCTTCAGGCATTAATATAGGGCCGGAAGAGTCGTATGTTTTAGTTAACGTGTCTTCATTCTGCGCGACTTTAAGTAACTGTTCAGCGATACCTATTTGTGTTGCATCGCCGCTTTCCTTAGCTGCTTTTAGTTCATCTTCAGCAAACGAAGTAAGATTGGTGTTGTAAGAGAAATCGTAGTCATCTGCCGCCCCTGCTAAATTTTCGCCTATTTGATTAATAGACGCCCAAGGGTCGCTAGAATCTGTGGTATTGGTAGTGCCGGTCAACATATTGCCGGAGAGGTCGGCGTCGGCGGGCTTAGTTGTTGTAAACTCGCCCGTATCCTCGTTGCGCCAGTAAGTCTTCCCGTATAGGTCTATTTCTTCCCACGCCATTATTTGTTACCCCAATTACTGAGTGTTTTTATGCCGAAAGACGCGGCTATTGCCCCACCTAAGAATGCTTTATAGTAATCGGGCATATTAGATAACACTTCGAAACCTCGTTCAATGTAGGGGACGGCATCGGGTATAAACGCGCCGACCATCGGTATGGACAACAGTATAGCAAACCACTCGTCTTTCCACGAATTAGAGGCGTTTTGCGCCTGATTAGCGTCCCAATCTGCGTCGTTTTGAAGCCTTTTTAGCTCGGCTTCATGCTTTGCTTTTGTCTTTTCTAGCTTGTTATTTAGGAAACTTTTGCCTAATTCCACAAGCGGAGTGATTAACATTTGCCACATTTTAACTGTCTCTCGTCCTAAAGTGCTGCTTAACTTCTGCGGCCTGTAGCTTTTGCTCTAACTCCATGATGTATTTCATTAGCAGAGATTCATTGTCCTGCGCCATTCTCAAATCGCGAGCTAAGTTAAGTACATCTAGTTCAAGTTCCTTTATCCTTAGCTGAAGGCGTTTTAGCTCCGTCAAAGCCCACCTCTTGACGTAAAGTACCAGACTAGAAACGAACTAACTATGCCGCTTATCCATGCGACTAATGTCTTTTTATCCCCTACTAGACCATTAGTCTTATAGTTGTTCTCAAGAAACGCTGAGTTCATCTTTGCAGTCAGCTCTTCTAAGGCATCAATCCTTAGCATGGCGCGATCTAGCATCATGGAAGTCATGTGGGAATCTTTGGCAGCTTCAATCAGCTTGATGTGCTCCGCATAACCCGCTTCCATCTTCTTTTCGATCACCACAACCCTTTGATTCATGGATAGAATCTTTTCCTCTGTGCGAGCAAGCGTTTCAAGAGCGTCAGCCATCTTATCTAGCTTCTGCTCGATGCGATCAAGACGTCTATCAGACTCCCTTCTGTAATGCGTAGTATCTTGATCCATCACTGTTTCCATAGTAACTGCTCAAAAATTGACCAACTTTGTAACAGTATATTACTTTCCTAGTTGTTTTGCCTTACCTACGTTCAACGCAAGAATGTCCACTATCTTGTACACCTTACCTATCCACACGTCATCCTTGGGAGTAGGTGTTAAGGCGGCTATGGCAGACGCTACGGAGACAACCAAAGATGCTATCTGTATGTACATGAAGATGTCATTGAGTGTCATGTTATGCTCCGTAAGTGATTAAAACAGCTTTTACCCCTGCTACATCACTGGCTGTGTTTATAGCTGCTTGGACTGCGCTATCGTTGTCCCTTATGTTTACACGGGCTGCCTCGGCTGCCGCTGCGTCTTCGTTAGGTATCTGAAGAGCGATAATGTCATCGTAAGGCTTTAAGAGTTCTGAGCGTCTTGCTCTACGTCTAGTGTGAGCCATCTCTTTGACTTTCACTAGGTCTTCAACCACTACGTTGTTCTGAATGTCCCATGCATCCCTGAACTCTTGGTCTGGAATTGTAGAGATGTCTACGATATGTGACGTTTTACCTGTGGGGACGCTTATGGTACGAACGTCCTCTATGGTGTTTGTCTGAAGAAACTCAGGTGTTGGTACGACAACAGCGACACGCCCGTCATCTCTTTTGTAAATTATTACGTTGCTCATATTAATCTTCCTCGACAACAGCCATACCATAGACCGCAGAAGGGTTTACTGCTGATCCAGATGAATTGTACGTTCGTATTCCGAAGCTGCCGTTAGTTGGGCCGTACGCTGAAGTTACACCACCAAGTGACATAGAGCTACCGAAGACAGCATAGGTGTTTGACCCTACGGTACTGGGGAAATACACCTCGTAGTCCCCTGTACCAAAAGTTGAGATAGAAGCGACATTATACGAACCATTGATAGCTAAAGTGCTACCATTAAAGTTTACCCATCCGTATACTGGAGCGCCTTCAATAGCACCCATAGTGACAATGTTGCCACCGGAGTCCTTAGAGTATATCTTGCGATCCGTAACGTTTAACGCAACTTCACCTTGGTCTAGGTCACCTGCGGTAGGGACTGAAGACGCCACCGCAGAGTTCTTGAGTATTATCTTAGTTGGCATCTGTTACTACCTCCGAGGGTGTCAAAAGTGCTATGAGTTCTTCTAAAGTTGTACAAGCAAGTATAGCCGATTCCTTAGCGTCTGAAGCGTCGCGAATAGCGTTACGTTCATTTAGGATAGCTTGTGAAGCAGGTTTTCTACCCTCGGCTGCTCTAATGATGTACCAATCAGTCGCTTGAAGTAGACCACCTGCCTGTTGTTTAACCTTGTCAATCTCCTGAGACTTTAAACCTTTAGTAATGACCTGATTACCTTCTTCATCAAGAATAGGATCACCGTTCTCGTCTACGGCTGCGACATCCTCTAGTGCTTTAGGATTGCCATGCGACCAGTAGAAACGATTATCATAAGGCAATGGGTCATCTTCCCAGACTAAGCCCTTGGATGCCTTTTCCTCTTGTGTCCATCGTGACCAAGAAGTTGGATGAGTTACACCACTGTCATCAGTCCAAGCTCGACCTTGGCGAATAACTCGATTATTGTATTTCCACATTGTTTTATCTCCTAGCGACCAGTGCTATAACGGAATGGATCTTCGGCAAATGCCATGAATAGATATGTGCCGCCTGAAGCGTTTACAGAAGCATCTGTTGTCCTTAGCTTAAACCCGTTAGATAGAAAATCTAAAAGATCAGTAGTCCCTTCAGCGTTTGTCAAATTAGGGTATAACGGATCATTGTCTACATTGTACCCTTCACGCTCATTATCTAATATCGTCCAATTGCTTGTGCTGTCAGTACGCTTAATAAGAACAAAGGCAGGTTTGAAATTGCAATAGACAAAAACCCCATCAGTAGAACCATTTCCCGTGTACACGCCTATTTTGCTAAAGCCTTCGACACTGTGCCAACAGTATTGAACCATGCTATAGGCTGTTGTATATCTGCTTGGTACTGTAGTCGCGTTTGGAGTCCCCGGCCAAGAGCTGTTTATTGCTGCATTTGTGGTATTTAAATTAAGATAATCCCAACTTCCGTCAATTACATTTGTTTCAACGTACCAATTCATTGCAGAATTTCTAGTTTTAAATATTATGATCTCTGGGGTTTGGGATAAACCGTGACCTACTGTGTCCGAAGAGCTTGTTGTCGCAGTAAAAGTCGCAATACTAAAACCTGCATCAACATTAGCACTCACGCTAGACGTTATAGTTCCATCTGTGTTGGTTATTGCTGTGCCACCTGCTTTGAAGCACCATGCAACGTATGTGTCTGAAGCAGCATTTACCCCTGCATATGTATCAACAGTAAAACCATCAAGATCAAAAGAACCTACGCCGTCAACTGTGGCCTCAGCAAAAGTACCGCTAGAAAATAAAACCTTATCTACACCTCTGACAGAATCATATAAGTTATGATCTTTAGTGCTTCCATTTCTGCTTTTAATCCAAACTAAATCAGGTTGAAAGCCTACGCCAGTAATACTCTGAGACGAACCAGTGCCACTATAGGTCACAACATTAAAGTGATCCTCTGGAGTCACATCAGCAGCAGGATCAAACGTTGGTGCAGGTAGGTTAGCTGTACATAATGCCAATGCACCTGTTGGTGGAGCATAGTAAAAGTCACCAATGCCATTAGCGTCTGTAAAGCCACCTGCCGTAGTGTTACCTGCGAAGGTAGAGTCTTGGCCGAAGTTAAATACGCCAGTAGATGTTGAGGCAACGTTGTTATCGGTTATATAGGGGAAATAATCTGCATCAGAAAATGTGTAACTAATTGCCCCTTGACTTACTCCATTCTTATAAAATGTAACACTGCCGTCATCTCTATCTACTAAAACCCCAATAATATCTCCATTTGTCCACGATGCGCCGTAAGCGGTAGAGCTTGTGGCCGCTTGATCTATAACCTTATTTCCGTTGAGTGAATAATACAAAACCCTTATTTTTGTTGTCGCAGCTGGTCTTTCATCCGATATACCCATTACAGTGGTATTTGATGATGCAAAAGCGGTTTGATTAAACTCAAAATACCACTTGCCGCTATCAGGAATAGCCATATCCCCTAAATTGTATTGTGCCGCTACTGTACTAGACGTGACAACTCTTAAACTACCTTCAGAGTATGTGCCTCTGTCGTAATTTAAAGGATTAAACGTAGCAAAGTTATTCGTAGGACTATCGAGAACTACGTCAGTAGCTGCTAAGTTGTTAGGCGTCCAATCGTTAGCGTTACCGCTTAGGTCATCCGCTGAAAATTCCTTGACGCTAACATTGTCTACTCCCATAGTGTTGGTCGAGTTAGTTCCAAGGATAACGTAACTAGTAGTGCTAGTTGCTGTATAAGCGTAGGTATAAGTGCCGTATGCAGGGGTAGAAAGACTCTCACCTTCGTCAAAGTATTTTGTCCCATCTGGAGGGGATGCCGAAAAACCAAAATTTACTAATATCGTAAGGCCTGACTTATAAAGATACTCAAATGACAGTAAATACGTCTTCCCTATCTCTGTGGTAATAGCTTGATAAGCTGCGGAGTAGTCGCCAGCATCTACTATACGCATTTGGCCGCTAGTCTGGCTCAAAGTAGCGTTCTGTGCAGACCAACCAGAAGTATCAGTATCAAAAGTACCGTTAGTAACTAGCTCCGGCCCAGTTAGGTCAATAGAGCAGTCAAGGTAGAAACCATTAGTACCGTATGTCACTGAAGGCTCTTTAGCCACCCAGATGCCACTCTTTAGCTCACCGAAGTCATCTGCTGTGTACGCTGTGCCATCACAGAAGTGCACTTCAGCCATGTAGCCATCGAATGTGAGAGCAGGAGCTGAATACGGTTGGCTTGAGATGTAGTGCGTACTTGTACTATTAATATCCGAATTACTGTTTTGAGGTATAACAGCGTTTGACCCTGCTTGAGTTAACGCCTGTAACTCACCATTGACATACACTTTAACCCTATCAGATTCAGTAGCTTGCGTAGTGTCATATGCTACAATTATGTGATACCAAGCTGACGGGTCTCTAAACATCATGCTTGTTTTAGGGCCGTAATAAGTACTGTTTACATACACGATATATAGCCGATCGTCTGATCCTATTGATATGTAAGTTCTATCGCTAGATGCTGTCCCTGCCGCAAATAAATATTTACCAGTTCCTAAATTCCCACGTTTAACCCAACCACTCCACGTCCACGTCTTGCGATTACCTGCGACACTAGGAGTACGACTTAGGTATGCACTGTCGTCATCGTTGAATCGTAGAGACTGATCTATGGTCTTGGGATAGAAACCTGTGTCGCCACCACCGCCTGAGAATAACTGTAGATCCGCTGAGTTAAACATTATGCAAACCCTAGCTGTGGAGCACCTAACAAGATACGCCCAGATGCCGCCACGATATAAGGCACAATATCTGTCGTACTTGCTGCTGTGCTTAGTGTTAAACCTGCTGCACCTGCTGTCTCATAGTCCGTACCGAGACTGACTGTGCGTGAACCCGTGCCATCTTGTATAAACACAATGAAACCAGATTGACCAACAGCCTCTGTAGTAGGGTTGTCCAAGGTGACGTTACCTGTCAGAGTGAGTACGAAGTTCTGATAAGTAGAGAAATCTAAAGTTGTACTACCTGTCGCATTGGCGGTTTGAGTAGCACCATAGCCTCTTGTAGCTGTCACCGTACCCGTGAATGTCGCCCCTGATAACGTGGCGTAACTTCCAAGGTCACTAATCTGACTCTCTGTAATACTTAAAGCGGCTTGATGGGTAGTGACATCCGACTCGGTAACTGTGTAGCCTGTGATGTAACCTGCGCTTGCATGGTTGCCCCAACTAAACGCTGTGTCCCAATTGGTAACATCGGTAGCCGTTATATCTGCTGCTACCCCTAGCCCATCAGCAATAGCCTGTGCATCTATTTTAGCTTGCTCTGCTTCTCCTGCGAAACCTTCAGCGTCTAACTTAGCTTGCTCGGCATCACTGGCAAAACCACTGGCGTTTCCTGCTGCGGCTTCAGCGGCTATGCGATCTTCTTCTACTCCCGCTTCTGCGGCTTCTGCGGCTAACTTAGCGTCATTAGCTAAGCCTGCACTGATAGATGCTTCACTGGCTTTACTGGTGGCGGTAGTTGCGTAACCGGCAACTTGTGATGCGTAGGCGTCAGTGGAGCTGTCTCCAGAGCCTCCGTTTCCTCTATAGATAGGCACGTTTAAACACTCCTAAAGACGTAGAAATAAGAACCCCGCCCTTGCGAGCGGGGGTGTGTCAACTTAGTTGTTAACAGCGAGTACGAAACCAGACTCAGGACGAACTGTTTTCACGCCGTATAAACGGTCTGCGGTGAACAAGTTGCCCAAGAACTCTTGCTTATACTGAGTTTGAGTACGAACGCCTTTCTGTTCAGCCAACACCATAGTGTCTTTGTGGCCTAAGATCGCGCCGCGTACATCGCCACCGGCAGCGTTGTCGGCAGCGGCTTCGATGATAGGTACGTTAGAAGACACATAGATGTCTACGCCGTACAAGTTACCGATCAAGCCGCTGTTTACACCTTTGCCACTTACGAAGTCAGAAGACACGTAGCGGTCAATGCCTAAGATAGCGTTGCGAAGTGCAGGTGGGATAACCAAGAAACGGTTGTCCATTGGCACGTCAGCGTCGTCCATTTTCTGAATCATGTCACGGAAGAAAGCATCGGTGAACACGTCAGCAGCAGCAACAGTATCGGCTGCATAAGCAGTAGTACCCGTTGAAGCATCGTTGTAGAAAGTGGCTGAAGTTGCCCAAGATGCGCCATTGCCGTCGCCGAAAGATTTACCCAAAGCGAACAAATCGTCGTCAACTTGTTTAGCCAACGCGTAACCTGCATCTTCAGTGTGGAAGCGACGTAGTGAAGACAATGCTTGCACTTCTACGATGTCCTCAATCAACGTTGAGTATTCGTAGTGTTTGTTAATCAACACATCAACCAAAGTGTTGCTTGAGTTTTGAATAGTTACCGCAGTACCTTCAGCCTTAGCGTTCGCAGAACCGCGAGTAGGCTTAGGAATGTGGATGGTGTCGCCTTTTTTGCCTTGCATAGACATTTTGCGAACCAAGTTAGCCAAAACCAAGTTTGATTTGTAAGCTGCAAGAATCTCGTCAGACCAGATTTCTGGTACGAAGATATTAGTGCCGTTACCTTGGCCGCCAGTTTCAGTGACGCCGGTTGCACCGGTCATCGTTGGGTATGTTGAAGTTGCCATAATAGCGTTCTCCTAAAAGAGGTTATCGAACCCTTTTCTCGGCATAGGCGCGCATGATCTCGTCTTGCATCGCCTCGTACCTGTCAGGGTCGTTTTGCATAAGTTTAATAATGTCGGCGCGACGGTAAATCTTTCGATGGTTTCCATCAGGGTTGCCTCTAACATTACCAGTATTCGCTGCTTTAGCTGCTTGGCTGCGGCTGATCTTCTCGGCTTCGGCGGCTTGCGCTACCGTGCTTTGACGCTCTTTCCACAGTGTAAACAGTTCATCAGCGGCGGCATAATCGTACTGTTTATCCGCTTGATCGAAAAGCTTAGCTCTAAACTGAGAACCATTTTTCCACTCAAGAAAACGCTCGTTTTGAAGAATAGCATTCATGTCTGGATGCTTTTCTCGCAACTTCGCTAGAGCTGCCGTCTTGCGTAGCTCTTGTGTCACTTGAGTAGCTTCGAGGATTCTCGGATGCTTCTCTATAGCTTTTGCGACCGCCTTATCAGGGTCAACGAAAAAATCTACATCGTCACTGTCATCTTCATAAGATGACGCTTTAGGTGCATCTTTTTCGAGTTGTGTTTGAATGTAACTATCGACCACCTTACGAAGTTCGCCAACTTCAGAACTTTGGCGCCCCATAGCTTTCTCCGCTTCTTGGTGCATACGCACTAATTCAGCGGCAGACTTGCCACGGTACTT
>Ga0102954_1000675_pt1 | contig 10286 bp, 10 predicted proteins | sample SalPonA_C_H2O_MG_FD_78511 | JGI IMG/M metagenome (GOLD analysis project Ga0102954, IMG submission 78511) | Water microbial communities from South San Francisco under conditions of wetland restoration - Salt Pond MetaG R2A_C_H2O_MG | ecosystem: Environmental > Aquatic > Non-marine Saline and... | reverse complement strand
GTTATATTCAAACTCAACTTCTTTTTCAACTTTTTTAGAAACAGTTTTAGGAACTTCTTTTTCTTCACCAGTTTCAGGATCAACTTTAACTTCCATAACTTTTTCTTTTACTACTTCTGTTACAGTTTTAGTTCTTTTTTCAGTTAATGAATCAATATACTCTTGAATATGAGTAGGTAAATTCTTTCCAAATTTATATAAAATAAAGTAGAAAATTGATTCTTCAATTCCTGGATTATGATAAATAAACTCTGTTGTTTTACCTTTTTTACCAATTTTCTCCATAACAGGGTCTGCTACTGGGTGGAAGTATAACCCTGCTCCTTTATTCATAATAACTGAGTTATTAAATGAATATCTAGCATTTGGTAAATCTGATTTTAAATATCCACCAATTGAAATTACAAAATTAGTATTTAAAATTTCTGATAATGTTGTAGAATATAAACTATTTCCTGATGTTGATGAATAATTTGATAAGAAGTTTTGATAATTTCTTGCATCTTCATTTACTAGTTTAGCACCCGTTTTGTTTGCTATTTTTTGTAAAATCAATGCTTCTTCATTTGTAATATATGAATTAAACTTAATAGTTTTAGCATCACTAAAAGCTTTAATTGCTTTTTTAAATGCTACTTCATCTTTACTTTGACATTTGTTTTCAAAATCATAACCAAATCTAGCTGCTCCATTTACAGTTGAGTAATGGAACTCATTAGTTACTCTGTAAATCTTCATCTCTTCATGATTTTCAATTCCAGCATGTTTGATTTCATAATACATAAATGCACAATCACTTGAATGTGGATTTGCAGCTGGAACTTTATTTAATTCCCAAGCATTTGAAGTATATTGGAAGTCATGTGAAACTAAAGCACCTGTTGGACATGAAGCTATACATTCTCCACAATCAGTACAAGCATCAGCATCATAACCAATTAGAGATTTGTTTAATTTATTCCACATAGCATAAGCATCTTTTGGCATTTCATCTTTATATGCTTTATCTATGTTATCACTAGGTCTTTTAACCGTTGAAAGTGCATTTGATCCAACCATATCTTTACAGATTGTTACACATCTCTCACAAACAATACATAATCCTGGGTCATAATTCATAACTCCCCAGTGTTGTGTTGGTCTATGAATATCTTTGATACTATAACTTTGAGAATCAACTTTCATATATAAAGAGTAGTTTTGTAATTCACACTCACCACTTTGGTCACATACTCCACATTGTAATGGATGGTTTACATCGTAAACTTCCATAACTGCTCTTCTTTCTTTAGCAATGTTTTCTGTAACTGTACTGATTTCCATACCGTCTTTAACTTTAGTATTACAACCATAAACTTGTTTTCCATCAGCTTCAACTAAACATAGTCTACATGCTAATGTTGGAGAACATCTTGTTATATAACATACAGCAGGAACAAATACATTATTTGCTCTTGCTACATTTAAGATTGTTTCACCCTCAACAGCGTTTATTGATTTGCCATCAATTGTTAAATTAATCATATCACCCATTATGCATTAACCTTTAATAATTTAACTTTCTTAAAATTATAACCATCACAAGTATCATTAGTAATGGCTACTGTTCCGCTTAAATTTTCATCAATTTTAAAAATTTTCTTTAATTTTTTATCATCAAAACAAACATAAACTTCATCATTATCTTGAACTTTTGCAATTCTTGAAAAACTTTGACTAGCATTTATATTGTCTACATATTCATCATTTGATACAAAGTATGAAATTGTTCCATCATATGAACTTAAATCATCGATTTCTTCAACATTTTCATCATTTATTTCATTAATACTATTTTCAATTTCTTTGTCTAAAACAACTAAATTAAAATCACTATATTTCTTTATTACAAAAAGAAGTTTTAATATATTTTCTATTCTAGGATGATTTTTTATATCACTTCCTACAATTAAAGTTCTACTAGAAGCCTCTTGATACTTTTGTAAAGCCTCTTCAAACTCTTCTTCACCTGCTGATGATTCAGCAGAGATATATCCAATATCTAAATCTTCAATAAAGTCATTTAAATTTGAATTAATATTTTGAGTAAATGTATCTAATAACATAGTACAAATACCCTCTTCACTTCCAACTTCATATTTAATGAATTGAGAATACACTGATTTTAATTCATTGTTGTCAATTGGATGCATAAAAACAAATTGACCTTCAAAAGATTTGATATCTTCTAAAATCTTTTTTTCATTATCATTTTTAAAACAAGTAGCTAGACTTATTATAAAATCACTGTTTTTAATTACATCCATAGACACTACTTATTCCCCTGCTTCTTCAGAAGTTTCAACAACTTTTGGTTCAGGTTTTTCTTTTTTTACAACTAAAGTCCAGTCAACTTCATTGAATTTAATAGAATTCATTAAAGTATAACCAGCCTCATAAATTACATCGGCACTTTTTTGAACATTTTCAAAATCACCAATTTCAAACATAATAATTGCACACTCTTTAGGAGCAACTTTTTTATCCATGATTTCTAACATTTTGTCATAGAAGTCATTTTTTAAATATCTTAAATCATATCTTTGCATTTTAACCCCTACTACCTATCAATTTCACCAAATACGATATTTAAGTTACCAATAATAGTAACAACATCCGCTAATTGTAATCCAACTAGTATTTCTTCTAAAATAGCTGTATGTTGGAAACTTGGTGTTCTCATTTTTAATCTATACGCATAAGGATTTCCATCACTTACAACATAATAACCTAACTCACCCTTTGGAGATTCAGTTGCAACATATACTTCACCAACAGGTGGCCTCATACCTTGAGTTACAAGAACAAAGTGTTGCATTAAAGAGTAGTTTTGAGTCATAATTTGCTCTTTTGGAGCTGAAATATAATTTGGAGCATGGGCCATTAGTTCAATTTTTGATTCAAAATACATTGGAACTAATTGTTTTAATATTTTAGAAGATTCTCTCATTTCAGCCATACAAATTTTATATCTTCCATAAGAATCATTTGTATAAGAAACAGGAACATCAAACTCTAATTCAGGATATAAACCATATGGCATCTCTTTTCTTAAATCCCATTTGATTCCACTTCCCCTTAAAGCAATACCAGAACATCCCCATGACTTTGCCATTTCAGGTGTAATTACACCAATATTTTCAAGTCTCATTTTCCAAATTCTATTTTCTGTTAAAAGACCTTCATAAATTCCGATTTGTTCTTCTAATACTTCTAGGAAACTCAATACATCAGCACACCAATCCCTTGGTAAATCTAAAGGAACTCCACCAATTCTAACTGCACTATGAGTAAGTCTAGCACCACAATAAGCCTCAATAAGGTCCATTGCATATTCTCTTTCTCTAAAACAGTATAAGAAAATTGACATAGCACCAACATCTAGTGCGTGAGTTGCTAACCAGAATAAGTGTGATGTAATTCTATTTAATTCTAAAAGCATAGTTCTAATTATTTCAGCACGTCTAGGAGCTTCGATTCCTAATAACTGCTCAATAGCAAGTGCATAACCGTAATTATTTGAAGTAGCAGCGATATAATCCATTCTATCAGTTGTTGGTAAGAATTCATTATAAATCATATTCTCAGCCATTTTTTCCATACCTCTATGAAGGTATCCAATCATTGGTCTTGATCTAACTACTTCTTCACCTTGAAGTTCTAAAACTAATCTTAACTGACCGTGAGCAGATGGGTGTTGAGGCCCAAAGTTCACTGTCATTGTATTATCTTCTCTTTCGAAGTTTATATTTTCAAAAAATGGTTTTAATCTATTTGGTTGTTGCATATTTTTCTACTTTCTTCTTTTTAAAACCACAGATTCTTCTGGTTTTAATTTTTTTACTAAAGTATTTCCACTCTCTTCTTCATAAGAAATAGGAGTTTCAGGTTCAAACTGACTAACATCCATTCCAAATGGAACCTCATGACCAAGTCTTGCAAATCTAGTTGTATCGTATCTATCAATTGCAGCTGGATCTCTTTGTTCTGGTCCAATAATATCCCTAGCATCTTTTCCAAAAATCTTATCAACTTCATACCAAGATGCTGCTTCGTCACCTTGAAGTGGATATGTTTTTCTTAATGGATGATCATACCAATCATCAGGCATAATTATTCTTTTCATATTTGGATGATTTACAATCTTAACTCCAAACATGTCATACATTTCTCTTTCTGACCAGTTTGCTGATTTAAATAAAGACGTTAATGATTCTACTTTTTCTTCTTTTTGAATAAAGCATTTAATTCTAACTCTTTTGTGTTTTGATAAAGACAAGAATTCATAAAATAATTCAAATCCATCTTTAGTAGCTAAATAATCAATAGCCGATAGTTCAATTAACATGTCATATTCTAATTCAGTTTTTAATAATTCAGCTGCTTTAAAAAGATTATCTTTTTCAATCCATAAAACTAAATGCGTATGCTCAATAAAAGCATCTAATACATTTACTTTTTCTCTAAATTCTGCTAAATCTTTAGAAAAAATATCATCACTTGCGATATCGTATCTAGGTACTTGAGGCCCTACAAAAAATCTATCTGAATAATATGCTTGTCTTTGAACATTATCTTTGTTTTTGTATTGTCTCATTTACACTAACCTTTTTTTCTTGTGTGCTCTAAAGATAGATTCAGATCTAATTTTCTTTTGTAAAGTCATTAAAGCATACTGTAAAGTTTCAGGTCTTGGTGCACATCCTGGTAAATAAATATCTACAGGAATAACTCTATCAGCACCTTGAACCGTTGCGTAAGTATTAAACATACCACCTGTGTTTGCACATGAACCCATTGAGATAACCCACTTAGGATCAGGCATTTGATCATATAATCTTCTCATAAACTCTGCATGTTTTTTAGTTAAAGTACCTGCAATAACTAAAACATCTGATTGTCTTGGAGATGCTCTAAAGATAGTTCCGAATCTATCGAAGTCATATCTAGAAGCACCCGTTGCCATCATTTCGATTGCACAACATGCAAGACCGTAAGTCATAGGCCATAATGAGTTTGATCTACCAAAATTAACTAACTTATCAATTGCAGTTAATTTAACAGCAGTTCCACTATCTTGAAGATAGTTTATTTTATGCTGTGCCATTCAAGACCTCCTTTTTTCCATTCATATAAAAATCCAATTGTTAATATAAATAAGAACAGTAACATAGCTACAAATCCAAACCAACCTAATAGTTTAAAATTAATTGCCCAAGGGAACATAAAGATAATTTCTACATCAAATAAAATGAATAATAAAGCTGTTAAATAAAACTGTGTAGATATCTTGTTTGGTTGTTTTGTAACCTCTGGACCACACTCATATAGTGTAGTTTTTAACTTCTCAGTATCAAGTCTTGCAATCTTTCTTGATACAAATCTTGCAGCAGCTACTGTTGCTATAAACGCACTAAAAGTAACTACGAACATTACAAATGCACCAAAGTAAGGATGTGCAAATTCCATATGTGTCATTTTTTTTCCTTTAAATGAAAAACTTTTAACAATTTTTTGTGATAAATATTACCTTAAAAGTAATGAATTACCACTTATTCAAAAAAACTTATGAGTATCATAATTAAAACAAATAGTAAAAATCCTTATAGCTGTTAAAGCTTTGTTAATAAAATTATTAGTGGTACAAAATGAAACATAAATTTTGAACTGAATGCTATTTATATGCTATTTATTTATATAAGTTTAGTGGCTATTTATGATATTTTTATGAAATCCAACAAGAATAATTCTTGTTGAACTTTTAGTTTGTTACTTTTTGTAATGTAGATTAAAAGAAGCCTACTTTATTTTCAGAGTCAAATTGACCTTTTTCTTCTTTTGTAATTTGTTCTAAGAAATCACTCAATTTAAAAATAGGATCTTCCATTGCAGCAATTTTATAAGCAGTATTCTTAATCACAAGCTCAATTTGTCCACCTGTTAAATCATGATCTGCTAATTCTGATAATTCAAAACCTTCTTCAAGGGGTAAATCTTTTGGAAGTAAATTTTCCCATAATTGAATTCTTTGTTCTTTATTAGGTTTTAAAAATTCAATTTTATAGTTAAATCTTCTTGAAAATGCCTTGTCAAGATTTTCTAAAAGGTTAGTTGTTGCTATTAAAACACCATCAAATCTTTCAATTTGTTCTAGGAAGATATTTTGCATTTGGTTATGCATTTTATCACTACTACTTGTAGCACTTGTTCTTGAACTTAAAAATTGATCTGCTTCATTTAAAAGAAGTACTGGTTGAGTTTTTGTTTCCGCTCTTAATTCATAATATTTATCAAATATCATTCTTACATTTTTTTCACTCTCACCAATGTACATAGAAAGAATTTTAGAACAATCAAAACTTAACACATCTTTTTTTAATGCTTTAGCTAATGTAAGTGCTGTCAAAGTTTTACCAGTTCCTGCTACTCCATAAAAGATAATTTTTGCTTCAATTCCACTTTTTTTATCTTTAAATCCCCATTTTTTTAGTCTATTTGATACATTTTTATCAACTTGTTTTAAAAGTGAATCTAATGTATCTTTTGTCTTTTTATTTAAAACTACATCATCAAGATTTTTATTTGTAGAAATCAACTCAAACATATCTTGTTCTTTAATAGCTGAATCAAGTTTTAACTTTGAACCTCTAGATTTCTTTTTAGCAGGATGGGAGATTTTATATAAAATCTCATCGGGAATATAAAAGTTTCTATTAATTCCCCCAAATGGATTTAATACCTCATCATAATCAACTAGATTTTTTGATACTAAATTTGAACTTTCTTCAAGTAAACTTCTATATTTAATTTTTTCATAATCATCAGATGATATTAATTCAATTAAGGTATTCATATCTCTTAATGTTCCATCACCTCCTGAATACTCTTCTTTGAGAAGTGCTAAAAACAAAGTTTGTTCTTGTTCATTTAATTGATTTTTATCAAAGAAATCCTCTAATAAAATTGGATCAGTTGTAACACTCAGTCTTTCTTTAATTCTATTTTCAAGTCTTACAAGTTTTGATTTAAGTCTATTTGTACTTGGTGAATTTGTATCAAAATTCTTTTTTACTAGATTTAATTGAACGGCTAAATCTATTCTAAAAAACTGATCTTGTAAATACTCTAAGTGGTCACTATATGTTTTAGCCTCTGGTAAAATAAACTCATTTTTACCATTTTCTATAAACTTTAAATAAGCACTAGATAAAGATATACTTGAATTTAATAACTCTAACTTTGAAACTTCACTAAGTTTAACTTGGTCAAATGATATTTGAACAATCCAACCAAACTCTAAAAGTGATTTTATTACATCTAATTTTTCTAAATGTTCAAATTTCTCAATATTATAAAAAACAGATAAGATATCAATTATTACAATTGAATCCCTACCTTTTACATACTCTTTTGTTAAATAATGAAGAACTTTAGCTTCTTCAGTTGAACACTTTAATTGATTGAAAATCGTTGTATTTTCAATATCTTTAGAATTTATAAACTCTATTAACTCTTTCATATATACCTTTTATTTTAATCTTTTCTCTAAATTATTTTTAAATTTGTTTAACTCTTCTTGAGTTGAAAATTTAATTTCATTTTCATCATTTATTATAATGTTTAAATCTTTTGTTTTTATACTCTTTATTTTATCATAATCATACATTTTACTGTTTTTTTCAATATCTACACTAAAACTATTTGATACTTCAAGTATCTTATCATCACATAAACTTTTATATGAACCTCTTGCATATATTATTGATGTACAGTTTTGAGCTTTTAGATGTTCTTCAATTTTGGCTAAATTAGAGTTATCATACATATTTAAAGCAATAACAATAACAGCAATAAATCCAAATAATGCTATTAAAATCATAGGATTCTCCTTTGTTATTTGGATAATACTTTAAAATTTATGAAAAAAAAGTTAAAATTCATTTTTAATAAATAAGGGAAAACATGTTTAAACAACCATTACTATTAAGTTCTATTTTGGCTATTGCTATATTTTTTACATCTTGTGCTAAAGACTATACTCCTTCAAAAAAAGTATTACCTACTCTTTTGAAAAGTGCAAATGAATGTAGAAATGATTCAAACAAAGAGTTTGAAATAGACTGTTATGATTTAATTGCTTATAAAAATTCTATAGCACTTTTAAGACTTGCTGTAATTAATTACAAAAAAGGAAACTACAAAGAAGCTGTAGAGCAATTAAAATATGTTTATAAGGAAGACAACTTCTATGCAAATTCAGTAATGTCAGATGTTTTAAAACAAGTTGGTAAAAGTGAAGCTGATAAAAAAAGAGTTTTATCTTTACTTGAAGAAGTAAAACATGTAGATCCAATAGCTGCTTATAAACTTTATTACTATTATAGTTCTTTAAAAGATTATCCTGAAGCTATAAAGCTACTAACATTTGCAGCTAATAATAATGTAAAAGAAGCACAACTAGAGTTATCAAAGCTTTATGCAAATGATGAAGAAAATAAAATTGTAAAAAGTGATTTAGCACTAAGTCTATATTGGCTAAAAGAGGCAAATGACTCATCTAAAGATTTTGTTTATGAAATCTATGGAATTAAAGATTATTTTAAATAGAACTTTAATTTATATATGTTTCAAGCATTGAAGCAATTATTGTAATTGTAATCATTGAAACTAGTGTCTGAGTTGTAATAATTGCAGACATTAGTTTTGTATCTCCTCCAAGTTGTTTTGCTAAGATATATGAAGATGGAGCCGTTGGCATAGATGCATATATCATTAAAACAGCAAGGGCTAACATACTAATATCAAACTTTAAAGCTATAAAAACCATAACAGCAGGAAGTAAAGCTAGTTTAAAAAATAAAGATGTAAATAGTTCTAATTTCACTTCAGTTATTGATTTAATATGTAAACCAACACCAACTGAAAGTAATCCTAAAGGTAGTGCTATTTTACTTAAAAGCTCTAAAGTATTATTTACAATATAAAAAAGTTTTATATCAAAAAAGTTTAAACTTCCACCAATTACACAAGCAATTATTAGTGGGTTTTTTAACACTGTAAAAATAAAAGATTTTATATTTATTTTTTTTGATTCATTATATAAAGCAAAAATTGAAATACAAAAAAAGTTTAAAAATGGAATTGTAAAGGTCATAATTAAAGCAGCTATTATTAAACCTTCATCACCATATAAAGCTGTTATTAAAGCTAAAAAAACATAGGTATTAAATCTTGTTGCACCTTGAAAAACTGAAGTAAAAGCATCATCTTTAAATAAAAGCATAAATTTATTTAAAAACATCAATAATAGTCCTAAAACTATAATTGAAATTATAGCCGTAGAAACAATATCAAAACCATTTACACCTTCAAGATTAGCATTTGCTAATTTAAAAACTAAAAGAGCAGGAAATAAAATATAATAGGTTATTTTATCAGCATAGTCCCAAAAATTTGCACCTGGGAAATTTATTCTTTTAAGAAAATATCCACATGCTATGATTAAAAAAACAGGAGCTAATGCTAATAAAATACCATTCATATTTACTTTTCTACTAAATTATATAAATCTTGAATTTCTTGAGCCCAAATTTCTTCATCAATTGTCTCAAGTACTAGTGGAATATCATCCATTCTTTCATCATTCATAATAAATTTAAATGCATCCCAACCTATTTTTCCAACACCTAAAGAGTCATGTCTATCTACTCTACTTCCAAGGTCTGGTTTTGAGTCATTTATATGCATACCCATTAAATACTCACGTCCTACAACTTCATCAAACTCTTTCCAAGTTTTATCATAAGCTTCACGTGTTCTAATATCATAACCAGCTGTAAACATATGACATGTATCTATACAAACACCCACTCTACTTTTATCTTCAACTTTGTCAATTAAGTAAGCTAAATGCTCAAACTTATAACCTAAGTTTGAACCTTGACCTGCTGTATTTTCAATAACTAACTTAATATCATTTGTTGCATCTATTGCTTGATTCATAGAAAGTGCAATTCTGTCTAAACATTCTTCTTCACTAATTTTTCTTAAGTGACTTCCTGGGTGAAAATTTAATCTATCAAGTTTTAAAATCTCACATCTTTCAATCTCATGAATAAATCCATTTAAAGACTTTTCTCTTTTTTCTTCTTCTGGATGTCCTAAGTTAATTAAATAAGAATCATGGGGTAAAATATGCTTTGCTTCAATTCCTGTTTTTTCAAACTCTTCAAACCATTTATCTAAAG
>Ga0102954_1000674_pt1 | contig 10290 bp, 7 predicted proteins | sample SalPonA_C_H2O_MG_FD_78511 | JGI IMG/M metagenome (GOLD analysis project Ga0102954, IMG submission 78511) | Water microbial communities from South San Francisco under conditions of wetland restoration - Salt Pond MetaG R2A_C_H2O_MG | ecosystem: Environmental > Aquatic > Non-marine Saline and... | reverse complement strand
TGATAGTCTTTCGAGACATCCTGCATACCGAAGTCACGGTCAGATGTTGGGTTGTTAAATTCTGCAGCGTCAATCAAACCTGACTTCATCGCTGGCTGGATCTCACCACCTGGCAACTGAACGACTGACATACCCATTTCCAGAAGAACGTCCGCAGCCAGACCAACAGTCCGGTACTTAAGACCGCTCATTTGCGATGCATCTTTAATTTCTTCTTTGAACCAACCCATTGGCTGAGCTGGCATTGGGCTGTTGAAGAATGAAACAATGTTAAGCCCTAAAGAACCCATCAACTCGTCAAACAACTGCTGACCGCCACCGTAGTGCAACCAACCAAGAACTTCTTGTGATGACCAGCCAAAGCATGGACCAGTTCCGAATAACGACGCTGTTTTGGATTTTGAGTACCAGTAAGCAGGTACGTAGTGACATCCATCCAAGACCCCGCGGTGAACCGCGTCTTGCATCTGTGATGTTTTAACGACGGAATTCACTGGAAGTAAATCAATTTTGAGATCTTTCCCAGCCATTGCATGAACGCGGTCGACATATGCTTGCGCGTTTTCTAGGAAAATACCGCCACCCCAAGCTGCCTGCACTTTCAACGTTGTACCGCCGTGACCACCGGCGTTGACAAGTGCTGGGAAACCGAGGCTGGAGGCCGCTGCTGTTGCCGTAGCTCCTTTCAGAAACGAACGGCGATCGAGTTTTTTGCTCATCGGACTACCTTTTTTATCTATCTTTTTTCTAGCGCTTATCCATATCTGCTCAATGCAGTGCGCCCTACAAATCCATCCGTGGAATGGTGATATTGAGGATTTCGACCCGATGTTGCAAGGCTTTTGAAAAAAAAGTGATCAGACCACTTTTCGATTGAAACTTGTTTCCAAAAACGCCAATGTGCCCTTTCGCATCAATCACGGAGATCGAAATGGTTGACTTAAGCATTACGAGGTTATTGGTCGAACCCGTCTTGGAGCGGGCTCGCAACAATTACGCGGTTTGGCTGAATGACGATGATCACATTATGTCATCGGATGAACTCATCGCTCGGAGCCATGAATCCGATGCCCTGATGATTTGTCATTCAGAACTCTTGTCGGCCGATGTTGTTGCCAAGTTGGGAAGCCGTTTGAAAATCGTTGCCAATTACTCGGTCGGCGTTGATCACTGTGATTTGGAAGCACTCAAATCGCGCGGGATCGTGGTGACCAACACTCCTGATGTGCTTTCAGATGCGACTGCTGAAATTGCGATGCTGCTCCTGTTGGGTGCGAGCCGTCGGACGTTTGAGGGTGATCAGATGCTGCGACAAGGAACGTGGAAGCACTGGGCGCCGGTGGAAATGAATGGCATTCAAGTCACATCAAAAAAGCTTGGGATTGTTGGTATGGGTCGGGTTGGTCAGACGGTTGCGAAGCGCGCGCGCGGTTTTGACATGGAAATCCATTATAGCAACCGTCGTCAATTGCCTCCTGAGTTGGAATCTGGAGCGATCTATCACCCCTCGGTGAAATCCTTATTTGAAGCGGTGGATATGATTTCGCTGAATTGCCCAGCCACCCCTGAAACAGACTGCTTAATTAACGCCGAATCGATCGGTTGGATGCGTCCAGGCACGGTCTTTGTCAATACTGCTCGCGGCCGCTTGGTTGATGAGGCGGCATTAATCGATGCACTGCAGTCAGGTCACATTGCAGCTGCAGGTCTGGATGTCTTTCAGAATGAGCCCGGTGGAAATCCCGAGTTCGCCAAATGTCCGAACGTTTTGATGTTGCCGCATTTGGGGTCATCAACACGCGAAACGCGGAAGGCGATGGGCGATCGGGCGCTCGATAATTTGGATGCATTCTTTGCTGGCCAAGAGCCGAGGGATCGATTGGTTTAACTGTTTGCGCATTTTGGTCTGACCAGTTAATCTATTGGTCTGACCACTTTGATGCTAACGAGACCGTTGCAATGAATGGATACCTGTCGACCCCTCGAGTGACACGAGCGGCTGATGTCATCATGGACCAGATCGAGCGCTTGATCCTCGAGGGGAAAGTGCGCCCAGGCCAGAAACTCCCCTCGGAACGTAGCTTAGCTGAAGAGTTTGATGTTTCAAGGCCGACCGTCCGAGAGGCCATTCAAAAACTGGAGGCGCGAGGGTTGATCCAGCGTCGTCATGGCGGTGGCACTTTTGTTGCGGAGCATGTGGGCTCAACATTTATCGATCCGATGATGGCCATGATTCAACGGTCGCCAGATGGAACCTTTGACATCCTTGAATTGCGATTTGCTCTGGAAAGTGTGGCTGCTTGGTTAGCTGCTGATCGTGCAACCGAGCGGGCTCGCGGGAATGTGCAACGTCGCTATCACGAATTGCAGGCTGCGGTGCGATCGCATGACCTCCATCGCGAAGCCAAAGCGGACGCCGAGTTTCATTTGGCGATTGCCGAGGCATCGCAGAACGGCATCATCCTTCACATCATGCGATCGATCTTCGTACTCCTTGAAGAATCGATTGTGAAAAATTTGGCCGAGCTCAATCTGGATCGCATTCGAAAACAAGATCTGGCCCTGCAGCATGAGGCGATTTATCGCGCGATCGTGATCGATCGCGATCCGGCGGCAGCCAGGAGGGCAGTCCGTCAACATATGTTAACTGTGAGTGAATCACTGGATCGTGAACGACTTGCAGATACGAAACCGCGGCGCTTGAAAGAGTTGACACAATCGACTTGAGTGAAGTGTCGTTGTTCACCAACCAACCCAACGAGGTGAGAACTATGGCGAATACGCCAATAACAGTCGACCAGGATCCGGTCGAAACCAAAGAATGGCTAGAAGCCTATGAGTCAGTCCTACAACATGAAGGAGCTGATCGCGCAGCCTACTTGCTGAATCAACTTGTTGCCCGTGCCAGCCAGGAGGGAGCCAGTCTTCCGGTTGCCATGACCACACCGTACCGGAACACCATCCCTGTGCAAAAAGAAGCGCGGATGCCGGGCGATCTGTTCATGGAGCGACGCATCCGTAGCTTGATTCGCTGGAATGCACTTGCCATGGTGATGCGCGCGAACAAGTCAGGCGATGATTTGGGTGGTCACATTGCGACTTACCAATCGGCAGCCACTTTGTATGAAGTCGGTTTTAACTATTTTTGGAAAGGACCTGATCATTCTGAAGGTCAGGATCTTTTGTATATCCAAGGTCATGCAAGCCCAGGAATTTATGCGCGTTCCTTCTTAGAGGGGCGTCTGTCTGAAAAGCAGTTGGATAATTTCCGACGTGAGGTGGATGGGGATGGTCTGTCGTCCTACCCACATCCTTGGTTAATGCCGGATTACTGGCAATTCCCAACGGTTTCAATGGGTCTCGGACCGATTCAATCGATCTACCAAGCCCATGTCATGAAGTATTTGGTGAATCGAGGCCTCTCTGATCAGCCAAATCGCAAAGTTTGGGCATTCCTCGGCGATGGAGAGATGGACGAACCTGAATCCTTGGGTGCGATCGGCCTCGCTGGGCGCGAAGGTCTTGATAACCTGATTTTCGTGATCAACTGTAATTTGCAGCGTCTCGATGGACCGGTTCGTGGTAACGCCAAAATCGTCCAAGAGCTGGAAGGAATTTTCCGCGGTGCTGGATGGAATGTCATCAAAGTCCTTTGGGGTCGCCATTGGGACCCATTGTTTGCTCGTGATCGCGAAGGCCTGATGCAGAAAGTCATGGATGAAGTGGTCGATGGCGAATTGCAAAACTGCAAGGCTAAAGGTGGTGCCTATACGCGCGAACATTTCTTTGGCCAATATCCGGAATTGAAAGAGATGGTGTCTGATCTGTCAGATGAAGACATCGCGCAACTGAATCGTGGAGGTCACGATCCCACTAAGGTCTACGCGGCCTACCATGCGGCCGTCAACCATAAAGGACAGCCGACCGTGATTCTTGCGCAAACCGTCAAAGGGTACGGCATGGGTTCATCAGGTGAGTCAGCTAATCCATCGCACCAGGTGAAAAAGCTGGATCTGGAGAATTTGAAAAAGTTCCGCGATCGTTTTGCTATTCCGATCAGTGACGACGACCTCGGTGATTTGCCCTATTTCAATCCAGGTCCTGAGAGTCCCGAAAACAAATATTTGCAAGAACGTCGAAAGGTCTTAGGTGGTTACTTGCCCTCACGTCGGGCCTGGAAAGATCCGCTAGGATGCCCAAGTCTCGATGCCTTTAAGCAGCAGACCAAAGGCACAGGCGACCGGCAAATTTCAACAACGATGGCATTCGTTCGGATGCTGTCGACACTGGTGAAAGACAAGACGATTGGACATCGAGTGGTCCCTATCGTCCCTGATGAGGCACGGACATTCGGCATGGAAGGGATGTTCAAACAACTGGGGATTTATACCACCGAAGGTCAGAAATACATTCCACACGATGTCGACCAGGTGTTGTCTTACCATGAAGACAAAGCCGGCCAGATTCTCGAAGAAGGGATCAACGAATCGGGTGCGTTTTCAGCTTGGATGGCCTGTGCTACCTCCTATGCCAACCATAACCAACCATTAATCCCGTTCTATATTTACTATTCGATGTTCGGTCATCAGCGAGTGGGTGACCTCACCTGGGCTGCGGGTGATATGCAGGCGAAAGGCTTCTTGCTGGGCGCAACTTCAGGCCGGACCACCTTAAATGGGGAAGGGTTGCAGCACCAAGACGGACATAGTCATATTTTGGCGGGCACTGTCCCGAATCAGCGTTCTTATGACCCAACCTATAGTTACGAAGTTGCGGTCATCGTTCAGCACGGTCTAAAGCAGATGTATGACGAAAATCAGAGTGTGTTTTATTACATCACCCTGATGAATGAAAACTACAACCATCCGGACATGCCCGAAGGTGTTGAGTCAGACATCATCAAGGGGATGTATCTGCTGAAGCCTGCTGCGCCTAAAATGAAGCACAGTGTTCGTCTGCTGGGCTCAGGAACGATTCTGAGAGAGGTTGAGGCGGCAGCTGAAATGCTAGCCGATTTTGGCGTCGGTGCTGAAGTGTATAGCGCGACCAGCTTTAATGAGTTGCGTCGTGATGGCCAGTCGGCAGCACGTTATAACTTATTGCATCCAGAAGAGAAAACGGCTCGGATCAGTCACGTTGAAACCATGTTGGGTGGATCTGATGCGCCAGTGGTGGCGGCGACTGATCATATCCAGCTTTACTCCGAGCAGATTCGCCCATTCCTCGGAAAACGGACCTACATTACGCTTGGGACTGATGGATTTGGTCGTTCGGATTCACGTAAGAAATTACGTGAGCACTTTGAAGTGGATCGTCGATTCGTCACGATTGCGGCGCTCAGAGCGCTGTCAATGGACGGAAAGATTGATCCTAAAGTCGTGACTCAAGCCATCAAAGATTTCGACATCGATCCCGATCGTCTTGATCCGGTGACATTGTAAGGAGGTATGACATGACAACGATTCGTGTACCAGATATTGGTGATGCCTCGAACGTCACAGTGATTGAAGTGGCTGTTGCTCAAGGCGACACAGTCGCCGAAGGGGATACCTTAATTGTTTTAGAGTCTGATAAGGCCTCAATGGAAATTCCAGCCGACGCATCCGGTGTTGTGGGTGCGATCCATGTGTCTGAGGGTTCTGAGGTCAATGAAGGTGATGCAATTTGTGAATTGGACAGTGCGGATGCTGTGGGCTCTGCGCCTATTGAACCGCCTCCTGCCGAGGCTCTGACTGCCGCGCCAGTCGCAGCTGCTCCAGTATCCCAAGAAGCCACGGTGAGTGAGCAGGTGGTTGTGCCTGACACTGGGAGTGCTGACGGCGTGACTGTGATTGAGGTCGCGGTTTCAGTGGGTGATACCGTTGCCGAAGGCGATACGCTGATCGTCCTAGAGTCAGATAAAGCATCCATGGAAATTCCTGCGCCTAGGGCCGGAGTGATCAGTGCTCTGATCGTGACCGAAGGCCAGCAAGTGGTGCAGGGTGATCCAATTTGCGAGATGTCAGTGACCGATGGCAGTCCGGCTGTGGCTCCTTCGCAAGCTCCGGTAGCCGACACTCCAACGACACCTGTGCCTGCTGCAGCCTCAAATCGTGCAGGCGGTCTGGAAAAAGTGGTCGTTCCTGACACTGGAAATGCCGATGGTGTGACTGTGATCGAGGTCAGTGTTGCGATTGGTGATACCGTTGCCGAAGGCGATACATTAATTGTTCTCGAATCGGATAAAGCCTCGATGGAAATACCCTCGCCGGTGAGTGGAAAAATCGTCGCACTTGCTGTGAAAGAGGGCGATTCCGTGGCTCAGGGTGATGCGATTGCCGACGTGGAATCCACCGGCGGTTCGGCGACTCCTGCAAGTCCAGTAGCACAACCGAGTGAACCTGTGGCTCCAGTCGCTCCAGCGGCCGCTCAAGCAAGAAGATAGAACCCCCTGCAGCTGAGATTTCAGGGTCACTAGTGCATGCAGGTCCAGCGGTGCGTGCGTTAGCGCGTGAGCTTGGTGTCGATTTGACCAAAGTCCCGTCATCTGGCCCACGAGGCCGGATCACCAAAGATGACTTGCATAATTTTGTGAAGGCGAAATTGAGCCAAAAAGAAGCGGGTCCAGCGGTCACGGGTGGAACAGGAATTCCAGCAATTCCACCGGTTGATTTTGCTGCCTTTGGTCCTGTGGAACGAATTCCAATGACCAAAATTCACAAACTCACAGCGGATAACATGACTCGCTGTTGGCTCAATGTTCCAGCCGTGACACAGTTTGATGAAGCCGACATCACGGATCTGGAAGCCTTCCGGAAATCCATGAAAGCTGAGGCTGAGAAGAAGGGTGTGAAGCTCACCCCGCTTCCATTTTTGATTAAGGCCTCTGCCTACGCCTTGGCTGAACTACCACAAGTCAATGCCTCGATCGATCCTGCAACTGACGAAATCGTCAGAAAAGGGTATATCCATATCGGTATTGCCGTGGATACACCTGATGGATTGATGGTTCCGGTGATCCGTGATGCGGATCAAAAAGGGATTTGGGAGATTGCCGCTGAAGCATCTGAGTTGGCCGATAAAGCGAAGAATAAGAAGTTAAAACCCGCAGAAATGCAGGGTGCGACCTTCACGATTTCATCGCTTGGATCCATTGGTGGTACAGCCTTTACTCCGATCGTTCCTTCACCACAGGCGGCGATCCTCGGAATATCCAAGGCATCGATTCAGCCGGTTTGGGATGGTGCTGCATTCCAACCACGGTTGATGCTACCGTTGTGTTTGTCCTACGACCACCGTGTGATTAACGGTGGAGATGGTGCTCGGTTTACCACTGTCTTAAGCAAGGTGCTTGCTGATATCAGACACTTGGTCTTTTGACCGAAAGCCCGGTTCGCCGGGCTTTTTTTATTGAGTGCGTGCTGACTTCCAAAACACCTCATGGCCACCATCGCGTCGAGCCAAGTGCCGAGCCATCACGAACAGAACGTCCGAGAGCCGGTTAATGTAATGTTTTAAGTCGTCGCCAACGGCTTCTTGTTTGGCTAAAGCGACAATGATGCGTTCGGCTCGTCTCGCCACAGCGCGAGCCATGTGACACAAACCTGCTGATTTGGATCCACCAGGAAGAATAAACTCTTTCAGCGCCGGCAGTTCGTCATTGAGTTGATCACACAAGGTCTCAAGATCTGAAACCATCTCTGGGTGGATCAGTTGGAATCCAGGAACTGCAAGTTCACCGCCGAGGTCAAACAAGCGATGCTGGATGTCTGTGAGTGGTGCGGTCAGGGGCTCGTTGTCAGAGAGCTCCGCGATGAGTAATCCCATCCAGGAATTGAGTTCATCAATCGTGCCGACTGCTTCGATTCGGAGACTATCTTTTGACGTCCGTGATCCATCACCCAGTCCGGTCGTGCCATCATCGCCTGTTTTGGTATAGAGCTTTGTTAATCGGTTACCCATTGGAATCCTTGTGATGTGTTGAAATTTGCTCGAGTGGTTTGCGAATGAGTACTAGAAGCAATAGCCCTGGAATGACCATTACTGCAGTTAACACGAAAAATAGAGGCCAATTGCCACCCGTCCAATCGACAAACCATCCTCCACTTGATGCCAGTACGGTTCGACCCGCATTGCCAATTGATGCCAGCAAGGCATATTGAGTGGCCGAGAATGCTTTGCCAGTCAGCGCGGTTAAGAAACTCACAAAAGCCACAGTCGAGAACGCCGTGGTGAAATTATCGGTCAAGATCGCAAGCAGCAGAATGGATTTATCAGGACCAGCCATTGCAAGCCAGGCAAACAGTAAATTACTGCCGGCCATCGCAACGCCACCGATAAACAAACCGCGTGTGACTCCTAGCCGAACGTTGATGATGCTGCCAATGAGTGCAAAAACACAGGTCGCAAGTCCGCCATAGAGTTTTTGATAGGTCCCGATTTCTTCGTTAGTGAACAATTCTTTATAGAAGACGATCGACATGCGTCCGAGAAACGCTTCACCGATTTTAAATAAGAAGATAAACACCAAAATCAAGATGGCGAGCCGTAAGCCATGGTTTTTGAAGAAGTCAGCCAGCGGCTCCCACGCAGTCACCGTCAACCAAGTGATCATGCGCTGAGATCGAGTCTGTTCTCCTTGAAGATAGTGCGATTCTATCTCGCGTTGTAAAGCCTCTCTGTCGGTCTCTGGTTCTTTGATGAAACAGGTCGCCAGCATGAAGGCTCCCAAGCATCCGGCGAGCATCAAATAAACGGTATTCCAACCGACCGCATCTGCGTAAGCAAATGCGAAGTAGCCCGGGAACGAATAACCTGCCCACCAACCGACGGTCGCCATTGCAGAGGCAGCTGGAATGGATGCTTGATTGCCATAAGAAAAATGATCGACACGAAATGCGTCAATGGCGATGTCTTGCGTCGCGGAAAATAGCGCGATGGCGAAAATTAACATTCCGACCAATGCGAGCTGTTCGCCCGGCGCTTGAACTGTGGCCAAAACTAAAGTCAGTAAGGCCATGGCGGCCTGCGTCAGAAGAATCCAGCTTTTTCGTTGGCCGATTCGAGTGATGGAAGGAATGTTCACCCGGTCGATCAGTGGAGCCCAGAGGAAGTTAAATGCATAAATCCCGTAAGCAATACCCACCAAGCCAATTTCGGTTCTTGAGACGCCAGCATCTTTGAGCCAAGCAGATAACGCTGAGGCGATCAGAACCCAAGGGAAGCCACTTGCGCAACCCATGAGGAAAACCCAGAGAATGCGCTTGTCGAGATAGGTTTTGAGCGTGTCGTTGAGTGTCATAAGCCGTCCGGATCAGAGTCCCATTGTCGGGAGACTGATCCGAAAGGCAAGATTTTTAAACGCGTAACCCGCCGTCAACTTCGATGACACGACCATTGACGTAATCATTTTCTAAAATGAACTCGACGGTTTGTGCTATTTCATCGGGCTCACCGAGTCGTTTTGCAGGAATTCCGGCAGCAATTTTTTCCAACGCTTCTGGCTTCATCGTCAGCACCATTTCAGTCCCAATGTAACCAGGAGCAATGGCTGCACAACGGATTCCTTGACGTGCTAATTCCTTAGACCAGGTTACAGCCATTGCAGCCACGCCAGCTTTGGTTGCGACGTAGTTAGTTTGCCCCATGTTCCCATGGCGAGAAATTGACGAAATATTAATGATGCAGCCTCCGTTTCCAGCTTTCACCATTTCAGTTGCAGCAGCACGCCCACACAGGAAGGTGCCGGTTAAGTTCACATCGACAACCTGCTGCCAATGCTCGACGCTCATCCGCTTTTCAACGACACCGTCTTTGACCTTTAACAGCATTGAGTCACGGGTAATTCCAGCATTATTAACAACCGCGTCAAGACGCCCCGTTTGTGCAGCAATTTGCGCGAAGACCGCATCAACTTCTTCTTCTTTTGCAACATTACAAACCCAAGTTGAGACCGTAGCGCCAGCGTGTTCGATCAACGCTTTGGCTTCAGCGAGCGAGTCTTCGTTCATATCAATGAGTGCGATATGCGGTTTCTTCGGCGCGAGCCTGAGCGCCATCGCGCGTCCAAGACCCTGGGCGCCACCTGTAATGACCACTACCTTGCCATTGAGATCCATGTCTAATCCTTAAAATCTATATCCGTTTGTCGTTGCACAAAACAATTTGTTGCGATGCAATATTTCTTTGTGCAGTTTAGTTGCACTGCAAAAAAAAGCTACCCCTCTTTGGTTTGTGGTCGACAAATCTGTATTCTGGCGACACAGGAGGATGCATGCCGTTATTACTATTTATGCTGATCCCCATCGTTGA
>Ga0102954_1000672_pt1 | contig 10304 bp, 6 predicted proteins | sample SalPonA_C_H2O_MG_FD_78511 | JGI IMG/M metagenome (GOLD analysis project Ga0102954, IMG submission 78511) | Water microbial communities from South San Francisco under conditions of wetland restoration - Salt Pond MetaG R2A_C_H2O_MG | ecosystem: Environmental > Aquatic > Non-marine Saline and... | reverse complement strand
TGATTCCGAGTCTTTGAACAAAAAGGGCAATGTCAGTACCAGTGGTGATGACAGTCGTGAAGGTCTGACGGCGATTATTTCCGTTAAAGTGCCTGATCCAAAATTCTCCTCGCAAACCAAAGATAAGTTAGTGTCATCTGAAGTTAAGACGGCGGTAGAGCAGTTGATGGCAGAACACTTCAATACATACCTTTTAGAGAATCCTTCTGAGGCGAAAGCGGTTGTTCAGAAGATGATGGATGCGGCACGTGCGCGTGAAGCCGCGCGTAAAGCCCGTGAGATGACTCGTCGTAAAGGTGTTTTGGATATCGCCGGTCTGCCGGGTAAATTGGCAGACTGCCAAGAGAAAGATCCTGCACTGTCTGAACTTTATTTGGTGGAGGGTGACTCGGCGGGTGGTTCTGCTAAGCAGGGCCGTGATCGTCGCACTCAAGCCATCCTCCCGCTTAAAGGTAAGATTCTTAACGTAGAGAAAGCTCGATTTGACAAGATGCTGTCGTCAGCCGAAGTGGGTACTCTCATTACGGCTTTGGGTTGTGGTATTGGACGCGATGAATTTAACGTTGAAAAACTCCGTTACCACAGCATCATCATTATGACCGATGCGGACGTCGATGGTTCTCACATTCGTACTCTTCTTTTGACGTTCTTCTTCCGTCAAATGCCTGAGCTGATTGAGCGTGGTTACATCTACATAGCTCAGCCACCTCTCTATAAGGTTAAGAAAGGCAAACAAGAGCAGTATCTTAAAGATGATGATGCAATGGATATGTATCTGCTTCAGGGTGCTTTAGAGGGCACTTCTCTTTACCCTGCTGAAGATGCGCCTGCTATTACAGGGGCAGCGTTAGAGACGCTGTTTGGCCGTTACCGTAAGGTGATGGCGATGATTAAGCGTCTATCTCGTATTTACCCAAGGGAAGCTTTAATGCAGTCTCTTTATGTGCCTCGCTTAGCGTCTGATTCGCTTGGTGAGAAGGCGACGGTAGAAGCTTGGGCTAAAGGGCTGCAAGATAAGTTAGATACCACGGTTACTTCTGGATCAGAAGTTTACACTGTTGATGTTGTTTACGATCAAGAGCACAGCTCATACGTGCCTGTTGTTAACGTATTGCTTCACGGTATTACAAATGCTTTCCGTTTTGAGGCTGATTTCTTCCGTTCTAAAGATTACGATTTGATCGTTGATTTAGGTACTGAGCTATCCGGCTTGCTGGCGGATGGCGCTTATTTACAGCGCGGTGAGCGTCGTATGGAGGTTATCGAGCTGGGTGAGGGTATTGAGTGGCTGATGGGTCTTGCACGCCGTGGCAGTAACATTCAGCGCTACAAAGGATTGGGCGAGATGAACCCAGACCAGCTTTGGGAAACAACCATGGATCCTGATGCGCGCCGTATGCTCAAGGTGACAATCGAGGATGCTATCTCGGCTGATCAGCTGTTTACGACGTTGATGGGTGATGAGGTCGAGCCTCGTCGTGAGTTCATTGAATCCAATGCATTGAATGTATCCAACCTGGATGTTTAATCCTAAGTTTTGAGTTGAGAAGGCGCCTATGGGCGCCTTTTTTGTTTCACGTGAAACACGACTGATAACTATTTTTTATGCCTGGTAAAAACGTATGTTTCACGTGAAACAGGCAACAAAAACCCGAGCATTGCTCGGGTTTTTTGATTGCCGTCAGACTTAGCCGGCAAGTTCAGAGATATCGGCAATTCCACCAAATAACTCTTTCAATTGCTGCAGCATTGCAAGACGATTTTGCTTAACGTCTGCGTCATCGGCCATGACACGAACCTCTTCAAAAAAGCGGTCAATTGGTTGGCGAAGATCTGCAAGGGCTTGAAGAGCGCCTTGATAATCACCTGCACCGGTCATTGATGCGACTGAGCTACTAAGGCCATTCAGCGCCTGAGCGAGTTCCTTTTCGGCCTCATCGGTTAACAATGTGTCATTGATGGCAGTAGACGGTGTAGCATCTAATTTTGCCAGGATATTGCCAACACGTTTGTTTCCGGCAATCAAAGCAGAGGCAGCTTCAAGCTGAGTGAAGGCTGCAACAGCATGAGCTCGGCGCACAAAATCCAAAGGTTTGCTTGGTCGTAAGCCGTGGATCGAAAGATAGATCTCGGCACTGATGCCTTCCTCTTCAAACCAGAAACGGAAACGTTCTAACATGAATTCAAAAACATTGTCAGCGGCACTGTCTAATGCAGGGAGCGCTTGATAGTTAGACGCAGCAGTTTTGAGAAGTTCTTTAAGGTCAATATCTAGCTCGTGCTCGACAATGATCCGAAGTACACCCAGAGCGGCACGGCGAAGTGCAAATGGATCCTTGGAGCCTGTCGGTGGCTGATTAATAGCAAACAGTCCCACCAGTGTGTCTAGGCGATCTGCAAGGGCAACCGCAATGCCAGTCTTAGAAGCAGGAAGATCATCTCCAGCAAACTTAGGCATGTACTGCTCGTAGATTGCTTGTGCAACTTCTGGTTCTTCGCCGTCATGCAGAGCGAAGTGATAACCCATCAGCCCTTGAAGTTCTGTGAACTCATATACGGTATCTGTTAACAGGTCACACTTAGCAAGCTGGGAAGCGCGTGCAGCAAATGTTTCGTTACCGCCGATTAGTTTTGCAATTGTTATTGCTGTTGACTCAATGCGAGCAGCTTTATCGGCTACAGTCCCCAGCTCGTTTTGGAATACGACGCTTTTGAGTTTTTCTAAACGATCTATGAGTGGTGTTTTTTTATCCGTTTCAAAGAAGAAAGCGGCATCGGCTAAGCGAGGGCGTATCACTTTCTCGTTACCAGCAATCACTTGCTGTGGATCTTTAGATTCAATGTTGGAGATTGTAATGAAGTAAGGCATCAACTTATTGTCGCCATCTACAAGATGGAAGTACTTCTGGTTCTCTTTCATTGACAGGATTAGCACCTGCTCTGGCACCTCGAGGAAGCGCTCTTCAAAACGACCTGCCAATGCAACAGGCCATTCATTTAGAGCACAGACTTCGTCTAGAAGATCCTCATCAATTTCTGCTGTACCACCAATGCGTGCTGCTTCTGCTAGAACTTGCTCTCGGATGATTTCTCGACGCTCAGCGAAGCTAGCAACAACTTTACCGGTCTCACGAAGCGTGCTTGCGTATTCGCCGGCACTCATAAGCTCAATATCATGTGGGTAGTGGAAACGGTGTCCGCGTGACTTGCGGCCAGATGTTACCTCAAGCAGAGTGCAAGGCAGAACTTCATCACCGAGCAGTGCCACAATCCATTTAACAGGGCGAACAAATTCAGTACGACTTGCCGCCCAGCGCATGCGTTTAGGAATCGGCAAGCCGCTCAAGGCCGTTTCCAACATTGCTGGTAGCAGCTCTGATGTGGGTTTACCAACTTCAGTGCCTCGGTAAACGTAGTAGTCACCTTTGTCAGTATTTTCAACGATCAAGTCTTCAAGAGTGACACCGCAGCTGCCGGCAAATCCTTTAGCCGCCTGCTCAGGCGCTTTCGCAGAAGGACCGCGCCTTTCAATGTTGCGATCAGGCTGTTGGCTATCTAGGTTTTTAACGAGAACGGCCAAACGGCGAGGGGCAGCAAAAAGCTCCAAACCTGCAAATGTCAGTTGAGCGTCGTTTAGTTGGGTCGTTAAACTTTTACCAAGTGCCTCAGATAGAGAGAGTAGTGCGCCCGGTGGAAGTTCTTCAGTACCTAATTCAAATAGAAAATCCTGTTTGCTCATGCTCATTATTTGGCTCCCTCCAGTGAGGCTAAAACTTCTTCGCGAATAGACGCTTCTGCCATTGGGAAACCAAGCTCTCTACGTGTGTTGAAATACGCTTCCGCAACGCCTCGTGCTAACGTGCGCACACGAAGAATGTAACGTTGGCGCTCGGTCGCTGAGATCGCATGACGAGCATCCAGTAGGTTAAAAGTATGCGATGCCTTCATGACCTGCTCATAGGCTGGAAGAGGCAGGCCTACATCCAACAGTTTTTGACACTCTTTTTCGTAGTGCTCAAAGTTGCTGAATAGGTGTGGCACATCGGCGTATTCAAAATTGTAAGTCGACTGCTCCACTTCGTTTTGGTGGAAAACATCACCATAAGTTACAACGGTACCGTCGGGTGCTTTAGACCAAATCAAATCATAAACACTGTCTACCTCTTGAACGTACATTGCTAAACGCTCAAGTCCATAGGTTATTTCGCCAGTGACTGGGTAGCATTCAAGACCGCCTACCTGCTGGAAGTAAGTGAATTGCGTCACCTCCATGCCGTTTAGCCAAACCTCCCAGCCTAGCCCCCAGGCACCCAGAGTAGGTGATTCCCAGTTGTCCTCAACAAAGCGGACATCGTGAGTTAAAAGATCAAAGCCAATTCGTTCAAGCGAACCAAGGTAGAGCTCTTGGAAATTGTCAGGATGCGGCTTCATCACTACCTGAAATTGGTAGTAGTGTTGAAGTCGGTTGGGGTTCTCACCGTAACGGCCATCGGTCGGACGTCGGCTAGGCTGAACATAAGCTGAGTTCCAGCTTTCAGGGCCAATAGCACGCAACGTGGTAGAGGGGTGGAAGGTGCCTGCGCCTACTTCCATATCCAGTGGCTGAACAATTACACAGCCTTGTTCCGCCCAGTACTGTTGTAGGGCAAAGATAAGACCTTGGAAGGTGCTTACATCAGGTTTGACAGTGTCGGTCACGACAGAAGTCCTCGGCTAGGATTTTTGCAAAAAAATTAGCCAAGAATTATACAGCATTCCTTGAGAATTTGAGAGGGTCGCAACTCGATCCTTTCCTTTGAACTATCGACGCCAAAAAGCAGGTGTCAGTAGGACTAACAAAGTAAACACCTCTAGACGTCCCAGTAGCATTGCAAAGACTAAAATCCATTTGGCAGTCGTGGGTATACCCCCATAGTGAGCCGCAACATCACCCAAGCCAGGACCAAGGTTATTCAGTGTTGCGCCGACAGCTGACCAAGCGGTAATTTGATCAAGGCCGGTGGCTAGCAGTGCCACCAGCATCACCACAAAAACAAATAAATAGACCGAGAAAAATCCCCAGACGGCCTCAAGCACCTTGTTCGAAATTGGGCGCCTACCCAGTTTCACAGGCATGATTGCGTTGGGGTGTATCAGGCGAACAATTTCACGGTAACCCTGTTTCAGAATCAGTAGTAAACGTATTTGCTTCATGCCACCGCCAGTGGATCCAGCACAGCCACCGGCAAAAGCTGCCAAGAATAATAAGAACGGGAGCATCGCCGGCCAGTGTGCAAAATCAGCGACCGCAAACCCCGTTGTGGTCGCAATAGAAACGACCATGAAGACCGCTTTTCTCAGTGCCTCAATCGATTCGTAGGTACCGGTAAAGTCGAGAACAAAAAGGGTAAACAGCGACAGGCTAATCAAAGAGAATAGGTAAAACTTGAACTCTGGGTCCGAGAAATAGTGGGCAATACTGTGTTGTCGCCAAGCGGCAAAGTGAAGACCGAAGTTGATACCAGAGAGCACCATAAAGAGCACACAGATCATTTCGATCAATGCGCTGTCATAGAACCCTATACTGGCGTCGTGGGTTGAGAATCCACCAATAGCGACGGTTGAGAAGCTGTGGCCAATGGCATCGAAAGGTTCCATACCCGCCGCCCAATAACCCAGTGCACAAGCAATCGTCAATGTGAGATAGATGTTCCAAAGTGCTTTAGCGGTTTCGGTGATTCTGGGTGTTAGCTTAGAATCTTTAACAGGGCCTGGTGTTTCAGCACGGTAGAGCTGCATTCCACCGATGCCCAACATAGGAAGTATCGCGACGGCCAGAACAATGATACCCATACCACCTAGCCATTGAAGCTGTTGTCGATAGTAGAGCAGGGACTTGGGAAGTGTATCCAGTCCAGTGATAACGGTCGCACCGGTTGTTGTTAGACCAGAGACGGCTTCAAACAGAGCATCGGTAAAGGTGAAGCTTGTTTCGGCCGAGAAGTAGATAGGTAACGAACCAAAGAAACCCAGCACTGTCCAAAATAGAACCGTTATTAGGAAGCCGTCGCGTGTTCTCAGATCTTGTCGGACTCGCATAAAGGGAAGCCAAATAAACAATCCGGTGCACAGAGTAACGAAAAATGCCCCAACAAATGCTTGAATATTGCCATCGTCGTAAATCACTGAGACGAGGGCAGGCGGCAACTGAGTGATACTGAAAATCATCAGCAGCAGGCCAAGTATTCTGAGAATGACTTTAAAGTGCATAAGCGCCTTAGAAGAAGGTTAGGCCGACGGTAAAGAGCTTCTCTACCTCGCCAATTTGACGGTTATCGATTAGGAAAAGAATAACGTGGTCGCCATCCTCAACCACGACATCATCGTGGGCAATCAACACCTGGTTGTCTCGCACGATAGCACCAATGGTCGCGCCTGCGGGTAATGCAATATCCTCAATGGCACGTCCAACCACTTTTGAGCTTGATGGGTCACCATGGGCGATCGCTTCAATGGCTTCTGCAGCGCCACGGCGCAGTGAGTGAACGGCGGCTACATCACCACGACGAACGTGAGTTAAAAGTGCACCAATGGTTGCTTGTTGTGGTGATATGGCAATGTCGATGACGCCACCTTGAACAAGGTCAACATACGCAGGGTTGTTGATCAGCGTCATGACCTTTCTTGCCCCTAACCGTTTGGCCAGCATTGATGCCATGATATTCGCTTCGTCATCGTTGGTAAGGGCACAGAAAACATCGACATCATCGATGTTCTCTTCGAGAAGCAGTTCGGAGTCAGAGGCGCTCCCGTGCAGCACAATGGTTCGGTTTAGATCGCGAGCAAGGTGGTTGCATCGATCTAAATTGCGCTCAATCAGTTTGACTTGGAAATCATCTTCGATTGATTCGGCTAATCGGAATCCGATGTTGCCCCCACCGGCAATCATGATGCGTTTGTAGGGGTTGTCCAAGCGCCGCAGTTCGCCCATAACAGACCGAATATCTCCGGCAGCAGCGATAAAAAAGACCTCATCGTCCGCTTCAATGACTGTATCGCCCATTGGAATAATAGGGCGATCCTGTCTAAAAATGGCGGCAACTCGAGTATCGACATTAGGCATATGTGCTCTCAGTAGAGCGATTTCCCGGCCTACCAGTGGTCCACCATAGTAGGCTTTAACAGCAACCAATTGCGCTGCGCCATCGGCGAAATCAAGAACTTGAAGCGCGCCTGGGTGATGGATCATGCGAGCAATATGTTGTGTAACCAAGTGTTCAGGGCTGATCAATACATCAATTGGGATGCCGGCAACGTTGTTCTCTTTTTGGGTATTGAAGAGCTTGCCTTCAGAATAGTTGTAAGCCTGGTCACGAACTCGAGCAATTAACTTTGGCACGCGAAAGTGTGACCAAGCCACCTGGCAGGCAACCATGTTGATTTCATCTGAGTTGGTCACAGCAATCAACATGTCGGCATCTTCAACGCCAGCACTGTGTAAGATCGTTGGCAGCGATGCTTGGCCTTCAACAGTTCGAATATCTAATCGATCAGCTAGCTCTCTGAGTCTTGGGCCATCAACATCGATGACAGTAATATCGTTGGATTCACCGGCTAGGTGCTCTGCGAGAGAGCCGCCAACCTGTCCTGCACCCAGGATAACAACGTTCATGTAGTGCTTACGCCTCTTTTATTCGCTTAATGCGGGCGTAGTAGAAGCCATCATGGCCTCCACTCCGTGGAAACAGCTGCCGGCCAGCAGGTCTCTCAATGCCCCATTCTGCGACTATTTTGCACTCTTGCGCATCTGAGTGCTCTTTTAAAAATCGTTCGACAACACGCTCATTCTCTTGTGTGAACACTGAGCAGGTTGCATACAGCAATGTACCACCAGGCTTTAGCATATCCCATAGGTTATTGAGTATCTCAAGCTGGGTCGTTGCAAGACCCAGTAGATCCTCGTTACGACGCAGTACTTTGATGTCTGGATTGCGACGAATGACACCGGTTGCGCTGCAAGGTGCATCGACCAGAATCCGATCGTAAGCGTCACCGTTCCACCAATCTTGTTGTGCAGCATCACCCACAATAATGCCAGCACTCAGCTCCAATCGTTCTAAATTCTCTTCGATACGAACCACCCTTCGAGGCTCTAATTCCAGCGCATCGATCTCGATGTCATCTTCTAGTTCAAGAAGGTGACAGAGCTTTCCTCCAGGTGCGGCACAGGCATCAAGAATGCGTTCACCCGCTTTGACGTCCAGTAGCTCTGCAGCCAGTTGCGCCGCTTCATCTTGAACCGACACATGCCCCTCTGCAAAGTGTGGCAGCTTGTCCACTGAGCAAGGCGTCGTTAGATAGATGGCATCGCTAGAGAACAACCCTGCCGTTGCCTCGATGTCTGCATCGCTTAGCGCTTTAAGGTAGGAGTCACGATCGCTTTTCATTCGATTGACCCGAAGGCACATCGGTGGGCTCTGATCATTTTCGGTCATTACGCTCTGCCAGTGATCAGGCCAGTTATGCTTCAGTTTTGCGATCATCCAGTCCGGGTGATTCCAGCGGCCAGAATCTGTCTGCTGTATATCGGCCTCTAAACTATCCTTTTCACGTTGGTAGCGACGTAACACGGCATTTAATAGCTGTGCGGCCCAAGGCTTGCCCATCTGCTTAGCACCTTCAACGGTTTCGTTGATGACAGCATGTTCAGCAGTTGAGAGGTGTCTCAATTGGTAGAGTGCGCTTAATAGTAGCGCGAAGACGTCAGTGTCCTCATCCCTAAATGGCTTACGCAAGCACTCGCGACTGAGTACTTCAAGCTGCGGATAGAAGCGCAGTGTGCCGTAGCAGATCTCTTGAAATAGCGCACGGTCACGAGGTTCAACTCGTGAAAGCATGCCGGGCAATCGACTCGATAGTGAGCCATGGTGTTGTAGCAGCTGAGAAAGAAAAACAGCGACTTGTAACCGAAGGTTAGCGGTATTACTCAAAGCGCAGACCCTCTACAAATGGGTGGTTGTTTGAGTTGAGTAGGGCAGAGGCTTCAGTTGCGCGCCCACCTGGCATTTGAATGGTTTTGATTAACAGTGATCCCTCGCCACATCCGATCAGGACGCCCTGTCTATCTGCTCTGATCAATACACCGGCTGGACCCGCGTCTTCATGTGCTTCTGCTTTCCAGATGCGCACGTTTTTTTCATCGAGTGTTGTGTAAGCAACTGGCCAAGGTGAAAGACCACGCACCTGACGGGCGATCTTATTAGCCGGTTGGTTCCAGTCGATCTCACCTTCACTCTTTTCAAGCTTGTTGGCGTAGTTAGCTAACGCATCGTCTTGTGCTTCGGGCGTCAACTCATTCGCTAAAAGCGCGGGCAGTTGCTCAACAAGCATGTTTGAACCCAGTACCGCTAATCGATCATGCAGTTCGCCGCTGCTCTCGCTTTGATCAATCGGCGTAAAGACTTTAGCCAACATGGGCCCAGTATCCAGCCCCGCCTCCATCTGCATTAGGGTGACACCGGTCTCTTTGTCACCCGCTAGCAGCGCACGATGAATCGGAGCAGCACCACGCCAGCGGGGTAGAATGGATGCGTGTACGTTAACGCATCCCAATTTTGGTGTATCGAGTACAGCTTGTGGCAGGATTAAACCGTAAGCGACCACAATCATTAAATCAGCGTCTATCTCAGCTAACTCTGCTTGAGCCGCCTCATCCCGCAAAGAGAGTGGTTGAAAGACGGGAATGTCATATTCCAAAGCAATCTGTTTAACCGGGCTCGCTTGTAACTTTCTGCCACGACCTGCAGGGCGATCAGGCTGGGTGTAAACGGCAACCACATCAAAGCCGGAATCGATCAGGGCCTGAAGATGAGATGCGGCGAAGTCGGGTGTTCCGGCAAATATAATTTTAGACAATTCGGTATCCTAAAATGAAACAGGCTTGCCAAGGTGAGCGGCAAGCCTGTCTGATCTTTAAGCCTGAGTGGCTTCTAATTTATGTTTCTTTTCAAGTTTTCCGCGGATTCGATCGCGTTTTAATCTAGAGATATGGTCTACAAACAGCTTACCGTTAAGATGATCAAGCTCGTGTTGAATACAGACGGCTAGTAAGCCGTCGGCGATCAATTCATAGGGTTCGCCGTCACGACCAATTGCGTTTAGTTTAACGCGCTCCGGGCGAACAACATTTTCATAGAAGCCAGGCACAGATAGGCAGCCCTCTTGCATCTGTTCAGTCTCGTCCGTTAACACTTCAAAAGAGGGGTTAATAAGAACCAGTGGTTCATTGCCCTCTTCGGATACATCGATAACGACAATCTGTTTAT
>Ga0102954_1000671_pt1 | contig 10314 bp, 10 predicted proteins | sample SalPonA_C_H2O_MG_FD_78511 | JGI IMG/M metagenome (GOLD analysis project Ga0102954, IMG submission 78511) | Water microbial communities from South San Francisco under conditions of wetland restoration - Salt Pond MetaG R2A_C_H2O_MG | ecosystem: Environmental > Aquatic > Non-marine Saline and... | reverse complement strand
TAAGCTTCGGTTATGATAAAAATAATATTCTATTTAAAGATATTACTTTTGCTTTACCAAAGGGTGAAACATTAGGAATAATTGGTAAGAATGGTAAAGGTAAATCTACTTTATTAAATGTTTTAGCAGGGGAACTAAAACAATTAACAGGAACAGTTGATTTTCATCCAAGTTGTGAATTTGGTCACTTTGGTCAAACTAATATTTCTCATTTAAATCAAGATAATACTATTTTAGAAGAAATACATTCAGTTAATAATAAATTACCAGAACCTTTTATTAGAAATATCTGTGGAATTATGATGTTTAGTGGTGATAATGCTAAAAAGAAAATTTCACTTTTATCAGGTGGAGAAAAAAGTAGGGTGATGTTAGGAAAAATTATTGCTCAAGATGTAAATTTATTATTCCTTGATGAACCTACAAACCACTTAGATATTGATTCAATTAAAGCATTGACAAATGCTATTAAAGCTTTTGCAGGTTCTTGTATTATTGTAACTCACTCAGAGGAGTTATTAAGAGAAGTTTGTGATAGATTAATTGTATTTAGAAATGATGAAGCTGACTACTTCAATGGAACTTATGATGAATTCTTAGAAAAAATTGGTTGGGATGATGAAACAGCTGAAGATAATAAAAAAGAAAAGCCAAAAAGTGATAAGCCAAAATTAAATAAAAAAGAAATCAAAAAAATCAGAGCAGGAATTGTATCTGAAAAGAGTAAAGCAACATCTCCAATAAAAAAGGAAATTGCTCAATTAGAAGTTGGATTAGATACTTTAACTGGTCAAGACAAAGCTAAATTAGAATCTAAAATATTAGATTTACAAGTTAAGCTTGAAGAACTAAATGAAGAGTTTCAAGCTAAATTAGATGAAGTAGGTTAATTCCTACTCATCAATTAGAAGTTTAAGACTTTTAGCATTAAATAGTTTTAAATCATCACTTTTTAATGATTTTAATTCATTTGAAAAACCATTTTTAGCAAATAAAACATAAATATCTACATTTAAGTTTATCTTATCACAATCATCTTTTAATTTATTTAGTTCATTTTTCTTAATTTTTGTATTGTTGTATTTACAATTTGAAGCTATAATTTTACCTGATTTTGTTTTAGCTATTAAATCTATTTCAATATCATTATCCCAATATTTTCCAACTTTTTGAATATCATCATTTTTGTAATATGCAATTATATATTCTAAGCATAGTTCCTCAAAAGTATGTTTTACAAACTCATCTTTATTGTTTTCATATAATGCATCAAATTCTTCATAATTTCCATCTTTTATACCTTTATAAATAGGAGACACAAAAGCAAACCAAAATCTAAAAAATGGAGTAGCAAATAAAATCTTTTTGGCAACACTTGAATCATTTCTTTGATTAGTTAAATAATGCATAGAAGATTCAAGTTCAATAATACCTTCTTCACAAAGTTTATCAACACATTTCATACCTTCTTCAAAACTTACAAAAGCTTTTTTAAATGAAGAGTTTGTTCTTCTATCACCAATTGCAGCACCTGATAAAATAGCATGATTTACTTTATAGCCATTTGTATATGTGTTAATTTCATCTTTTAATTCGAAGTATTGGTTTAAAATACTCTCTTTAATTAATTGTTTTAATGGTTTTTCCATATTTAATGTAACATCTAGTCCACCAAATACACTAAAGTATTCAACAGCTTGTTCCATATTTTTTGGTTTGTTTTTTTTGCAAAATGAACTAAATTGTTCTTGCAAAGTTTTATCATATAAGATTATAACTTATCCTTTTTTGTTTCTATTTTTAAAATGGTATAGCAGTATCTAAAACATCGCCTGTACCTGAAATTGTATCTCCTACAATATCTGGTGCAACTGTATTTACAACAGCTCCTGTAACTCTAAACGGTAATGCAACTACATCACCCACAATGCAGCCTTGGAAAAATAATGCAGTTAAAACTGCTAAGATTATGTATTTTATTTTCATATTTAACTTCTTTAATTGATTATATTCTAAAAAGATCTTTTGGATTGATATGGTAAGAATTTTTTGTTGCTTGGAACATTAAACTATCGTTTACTCTTCCTACAACATAACCTTTTTTAATCCATTTCCCAACCCTTAATGTTGGAGCGATTTCATCTAAGTGAGAATAAATAGTGTGTAAGCCATTTCTATGTTGAACTATTACTACATTTTCTAGCATACCAGCATTTTTCTTAGCATATACAATTTTACCATTTAATATACTAACAACCTTTGCTTTTGGTCTTTTTGTTTTAAGTACAATTGATTCATTAAAAAGCTTAATTTTGTAAACAGGATCATAATAAGTTCCAAACTTTTTTACTACCTCAAAGTTTTTTAATGGAGCAATTGTTTTTCCACCTTTATATCTGGTTATTTTAATCCCAGAAGTAGATGAACCAATTTTTCTAACATTGTCTAGGTCCACATTATTTGCATAAGATTCATTAACTTCTTGAGCTGAAACAACTGTAGCTGTATTAGAAGTTTTTTTATTAGCTTGAGCTTTTTTCTGCGCAAGTTGTTTTTTTTCAAATCTTAGTTTTGCAAGTTTTTCTTGTCTTTGTCTTTCTTTTTGAATCTCTTTTTTCTTTAAGATATTTAATTGAGCTAAAAGATCTTTTAATGATTCTTGTTGTTGAACTACTTTTTTTAATTCTTGTTGATAAACTCTATGTTGTACTTCTAAATTTTCTAAAGAAGAAGAGTGTTTCTGTTTTAATTTATTTAATGTTTTTTTTGTTTTTTCTCTATCTTTAATATATTCACTAATCTTGCTAATTGTTTGTTTATTTTTTGCAGCACTTGATGTTATTTGTTCATAATTAGTATCTAATTTTACAATCTCATCTTTTGAATTTTCTGATAAAATAGTATAAATTTCTTTATCTATCATCTCTTTTACATTAATTTTAGATGCAAGGTTTAAAGCAATTGAACTTGTGAAATCTTGAACAATTGTATCAACAATTTGAGATTCATTGTGTGATTTTTTCTTTTTTAAAAATGTTGATTTTTCTTTTAAATTTTCTAGTTTAGATTGTGAATCTTCTAAAAGCTTTTCATGTTTTTTGATATCTTCATCAATTAATGAAATGTTTTTTTCAAGTTTTTGTAAATCTCTATTTTGAGTTTCTATTTTTTTTGCAAGTTCTTTTATTTTCAACTTAGTTTTATTTTGAATAGAACTAGTTTTATTAAGCTTTTTTTTCTGACTATTAATTTTATTATCAATTGAATTTGAGAATAATAATGAAAAGCTAATAACTGTTGTTAATAAAATTCTTTTAATCATTGTCTATCTTATATTTAAATAATACTCCAAATATTGTACAAACCGAAATTAAAAATGACAATAAAAACATTTTTATTGTATCAAAAATAAAATCAATTTCAACAACTAATATATCCTGTAATTCAACAGGAAATAACACACCCAAGTTATTAATTGTATAATAATAAAAAGCAGATACTACAACAAATGCAGTAAATGAACTTAATATTGCATAATTAATAATTGAAGAAGCACTATATATAATAGATGCCCCATGTAACCTTAAAATGGTAATTCTAGTTCTATGTTCATGGAACCAAAGTTTGATTTGTTTTGCAATAATAATTATAGCGAAAATTGTTATAATAAAGAACAATATAAATGAAATAGAGTTTAATAATAACAATAATAAGTAAATTTGATTATGATCTTTAGAGAAAATCTCAATATTTCTAATATTTCTATTCTTTTTTAATTCATTGTTTATTACATCAAGTTCAGAACTTGTTGGAAATTCTTCAAGATAAATTTGATAAAAATAAGGTAGTTTTCTTTCTAATAAATCAATAGAAGTTTTTGATAAATTACTTTTAATAGAGTTGATTATTTTTTCTTTCTCTAAAGCTTCAACTCTATCCACATCAATATTTGCTATTGAACTAAATTTATTTTTATCAATAGGAGTATTTGTAACTATTACAATTGAATAATCATTTGCAATTTTATCTTTGTATCCATTTACAACATTTGTTATCAAAAGATAAATGGAAAAAGTTATTAACATCGATAATAGTGGAATTAAAAATGCAAGAAAATTTTTAAGAGACTTCATATATTATCCCATCTTCAATAGAAAATTGTCTAAATTTAATTCCTAAGTTTTTTGGTACTCTATGTGTTACAACAACTATTGTTATTCCTAATTGTTCATTCGCACCTTTTAATAAATTCCATACAACATCAGCTGAATAGTCATCTAAGTTACCTGTTGGTTCATCTGCTATTATAATTTTAGGATTGTGGGCTAAAGCTCTTGCCACAGCAATTCTTTGTTGCTCTCCACCACTTAGTTCATTTGGATAAAAACCAGCTCGGTGGCTTAGTTTTACGTGAGCTAAAAGTTTTGCTGCTTGACTTTTACAAATTTCATTTGAATATCCATTTATTTTTAATGGAACCATGATATTTTCTTCAATTGTGTATTCATTTATTAGTTTATAATCTTGAAAAATTACACCAATATCTTTTCTAAGATTTCTTAATTTTAAAGCATTTATTCCAAATACTTCTTGTCCATCAATTTTTAAACTGCCATGCTTTAAAGGAATTTCTCCATAAAAAGATTTTAATAATGTAGATTTACCACTACCAGAATTTCCACCCACAAAAATAAATTCTTTAGGTTTTACGTAAAAGTTACCTTTTTTAATTACATACTTATTATCATCATAAGATAGGTAGATATTCTTAGCAGTTATCATGAATAAATTAACTCTTTTATTTTTTTATGAGCGTTTAGATTTGAACTTGTTGGTATTGGATTACCTTGGTAATATGAAATCTCACCGTTTTTAATCAAAATATATTTACTAACAGGTCTATCAAAGTTTCCAAAAGTTAATTCAAGTAAACCTGAATTTTCTTCACCTAAAATTTTAAATGTATTTACAAAATGAACAAAATATCCATCAAAAACCATAGACTTTCTTGGTAAAGTATCAAATAAATCAAGATTTTCTAATTTTTTATCAAATGAAAAATCTTTTTCAATATTTTTAGGTAAATCTTCATTAAATGAAGTTAAAACTACATCATAAATATTTTTACCCATTTTTTTCCATCGGTCTTCATATTTACTTGATACTTCTAAATCTTTATTAATATCAATAGTAATATTACCTTTTGGTAGGTTTGTTAATAATTCTACACAGTAATCAAAATATTTTCTACTATCAGTTCTTAATTCTAGAGTTCCATTAATTTTAAGAACTCTTAATGCTTCATTTATAAATTCATTTGAATATATTCTTCTATGGGGTTTTTTATCCCAAGGTACAGGAAAGTGAACAAATATTTTCCCAACTTGATTTGACTCAATGAATTCCATAAAAAGTCTTGCATCGTAGTTAACTACTAAAACATTTTCAATATTTTGTAAGTGTAGTTGTTTTAAAAGTTGCTCAATAGATGGTGTATGTATCTCTAATCCAATAAATTGAACATCTGGATTATTTTTTGCCTGATGGATTAAATGTCTACCACTTCCAAATCCTATTTCTATTTGAATCTCTTTATCTGTTTTAAATTCATCAACAAAGTAATTGATATCTTTAAGATAAATATCTTGTATTGCATCTCTAATTTTTATGTTTGCTGTGTTTGAAGATAATACCTTTGATTTAGTTGAATCTACATATGCATTTAGAGCATTTTTAAGTAATCCAACAGGAGAAATTCTAGTAACTAAATCAGGTTTTAGTAAATACTTATCCTCTTTATCTCGATAATTTAATAAAAACTCTTTATTGTTTATTTTTGAAGAAATTTTATACTCTGTTTGTCTATTTTCTGCAATATTATATGATTTTGCAATGAAATCAAACTCTACTCCATTGTTTTGAGATGGAGTTTCTATTAAATCTAATTTTTCTGTAAAAAGATGAGGCATTTATTCAATTACCTCTCTTTTTGGTAATATTAAGTTAGCACTATCTGTCTCTTCTGACATTAGTCCATATTCATCATTTGCTTGAATAGTATATTTATATTCAACTCCACCAATAATATCTCTATCTTCAAATCTTAAAGCTTTAATATCAGTAAATTTTGTAGTTTTATAGTTTAAAAAACCAATTTTTGTTTTTTTATAAACATTAAAAGATATAGCTCTATTGTCAGCTGCTTTCCAGTTTAAAATTGCTTTATCACCTTGAATTTGAGCTAAAGTCATAACAGGCTTAGCAGGTTTAGTAAGACTAATTCCTCTAACACCCTCTACATCAGATGTACTTCTTAATAAGTCATCATCAACTGAATAAACTTTATAATAATACTCTTTACCGTCATTTTCTAGTACATCAATAAAACTTGTAGTAGTGTTGTTTTCTGTTTCATAAATCTTACCATATCCAAATTTACTAAATGCACTTCTATGAATTTCATATTTAACAACATCTTCAGTTGGTGATAAACCCCAATTTAAAACAATCTTTTTAGGTTGATTTACTGTTGCAGTAAGATTTACAGGTCCAATAGGAAGAGGTTTTGTTCCTGCACTTACAGCTTCACTTGGCATTGAAGCTATATCATCATGTGTAAAAGCAACAATTCTATAAGTAAATCTTTCGTTATTTCCTAAGTTTGAATCGATATATTCGATATTTAATCTACCTTCAACATTAGCTAATTTTTTCCATTTGTTGTTGTCAGTGTCAAGTTTTTGAACTTGATAATAAGAAATTCTTTGATTTGAATGAGGTCTCCAAATAAGCTTTATTCTATTTGGTAAATCTGATAATGACTGAACAAAACTAACAGCTTCAAGTCTAGGTAAAGTTTGAGCTTGGTATGCTGTTGTAGATTTTGATTCACTTCCATCTTGTGCTCTTGCAGTGATTTGGTAAAGATACTTTGTATTTGGTTCTAAATCTTCATCAACATAATGTGTTGTATATTTATTTGCTATTTCTTTTACTAAAAGTAACTGTCTTCCATCTTTATGCATGTTAGCTCTATAAAAGTTATAACCAACAATGTTTGGATCTTCAACTTTTTTCCATTCAAATGCAATAGATGTAATATCCGGAATAGATTTAATTGAATTTGAGTCAACAACCTCTAAATTGTGATTAATTTTAGGTGAAGATGGATCAAAGCTATTTATTTTAGTACAACCTGTACTAAGTAAAGCTATTGAAACGCCTAAGAATATTGTCTGTGCAAATTTGTTCATATACTTCCTTAATATCAAAATATTTTTCTAAAAAATTATTTATATCATCTGGTAAATCAGCTTGAAAATTCATCTGTTTATTTGTAGTTGGATGAATTAAATATAAATTATATGCGTGTAAATAAAATCTATTTATTTTATTTAATTCGCCCTTAAAATCATATAAATTGTCACCAAGGATATGCCTATTTATCGAGTTTAGATGTACTCTTATTTGATGTGTTCTTCCTGTGAATAATTTTGCACCAATTAATTCAAATTTTTCGTTATTACTTGTATTTAATTTTATAAAAGCAGATTTTGCATTTCTACCATTTTCTTGAATTGACATTTTTAGTCTGTTATTTGGATTTCTTGCAATTGGCTTATCAATTATAATGTCATCTTTTAGTGGTAAATCTATTAAAGCTAAGTAATATCTTCCCATAGTTTTATCTTGAAGTTGTTCACTTAATTTTTCATGTGATTTATTGTTTTTAGCAACTACCATTACTCCACTAGTACCTTTATCAAGCCTATGAACAATACCATGACGTTCTTCTCCACTAATAGTAGATAAAGAGATATTTTTTTGTTTTAACCAATCAACTAAAGTTGCATCTTTTACACTTGGTGCGTCATGTACAGTTAGATTACAAGGTTTATTAATAACCAATATATCTTCATCTTCATAGATGATTTTTACATCTTTACCTTCTAATGAAGCATTTACAAACTCTTCATCTTTAATGGGATTTATTTGAGTTTCAGGAAAATCTACATTAATTTCTTGATTCTCTTTTAATTTAAGTCCTGTTTTTGTAGATTTCTTTCCATCAACTGTAACAAAACCTTTTTTTATTAGTTGTTCAATTTGATTTCTAGAAGCGTCAATATTTAAAGCTAAAAACTTATCTAGTCTATTTGCTTCATTTACAATAAAATTTTTATTCATTTTTAGATACTCTTTCGTCATGAGATTTATTGATAAAAGAATTATTTCACATTTTGATTATTTATTAATTATTTATATTTTACCATTGATTTTACTATCTCATATTTTAATTAGTGAAACAAATGAAATATTAGCAAATAAACAATTAATGTACTTTACAATTAGTATTATTGCTTTTTTTGTAGTATTTATTTTACCCATAAGAAAAAAACTTAGACTAATACCTATTTTATATTGGATAGGTATTGGATTATTATTAGCAGTTGAGTTTTGGGGTGTAACAAAATTAGGAGCAAAAAGATGGCTTAGTGTACCACTATTAGGTACAACTATGCAACCATCTGAATTAATAAAACCCATATATATATTGATGCTTGGTTATTTAATTCATTCAAAACCTCCACCAAAAGATGGATACAATTTAAAAGATTTTTTACATATTTCTTTTTATATTTTATTACCATTTATTTTAATAGCAAAAGAGCCTGATTTAGGTACTGCACTAATTATGTTGTTAGTTGGATACGGAATTTTGTTTATTGTTGGAGTAAATTGGAGAATTTGGGCAAGTATTGTTTTAGTAATTGGTATTTCTTCTCCTGTAATTTATACCTATTTAATTAAAGATTACCAGAAAAAAAGAATAGCAGATTTTATTTCTGAAAAACCTAGTTATCATGTTCAGCAATCAATTATTGCAATTGGTTCAGGTGGACTAACAGGAAAAGAGAGTGAAAATGCAACTCAAACACAGTTAAAATTTCTTCCCATTGCAACTAGTGATTTTATTTTTGCATATTTAGTTGAAAGATACGGTTTTATAGGTGCTTTTGCTTTATTGCTTATTTATATTTTGATTATTATTCATCTTTTAACTATGAATTATTATTATAAAGATGATTATATAATACGGGTATTTGCCTCCGGATTAGCACTTCTAATATTTTTAAATATGAGTGTAAACATCTTAATGGTAATTGGTTTTGCTCCTGTTGTAGGATTGCCCTTACCAATGTTTTCATACGGAGGAAGCTCCTTTATAAACTTTATAGTGATATTTGCTATATTAGAAAACTTAATAGCATTTAAATATATGGATATGTATAATTTTGAAAGAAAACTATAGAAAATGGATAAAAAGAACTAAATCTTTTTATCCATTAAGATAAGCTTTAAATAATCTAAATCATAAATACTTTCACCACAATCTTCTTTTTTAGTTTTAATGTTTGCTATGGAATTATTATCTTTATCCAAATAATTGTAATTTAAAGTGTAGTTATATTTTAAAACATCTAAGCTATATGCTTCATTGCAAAGGGAATCTTGTATTCCTTCTTTGAAGCTTTTTAAATCAATTGAAGCTATATCATCTTTTGATTTGTTTAATTGATAAACATATTTTATTTCACTGTTTTGTGAACTTATATCTACTAATGTTGTAAATCCATTTACAGGAATTGGTAAAGTTTGTCTTAATTCATTTATTTGAGAAGTCACATGATAATCTTTCAAAATTGTAATATTTGATAAATTATATGTTTGAGACACTGTATAAATTAAATGTAATGTCACTACTAAGTTTCCAAAAAATAAAAAGAACTTATTACCTTGAGATGTTTTAGATTTTCTTAGAATTAATATAAAAATAAATAAAGTATAAACAACAAATAAAACAAATAAAATTGAAAATAATGTATCTATTGAAGTTGGAAATATATTATAAACAGTAAGTTTTTCTTCAAGATAATATTCCCTAAAAGCAACGGTTATTAAAGCAAAATATAACCAAAAAATAAAAGAATAATCAAATTTATCAAAAAATTTAAACATTATAAATTTCTCCTAATATAGTTTGTAAATCACATTAAATTTTAATTTTGTTGGAGTTTTTGGTCGTGGATAATCTTTATATGCTATTTCAATTAACTCTAATGTATAGTCATCTAAGATTGAATAATCAGATGAATCAGAAATTCTAAGACCCTTTATACTTCCATCTGGAAAAAGGGTAAATTCCACAACATTAACTCCTCCAATTCCAAGTCTTTGAGCTAGTCTTGGATATCCCATTCTATTTAATACTCTTTGAGTAATTTCCCCAAATCTATTGATATTATTTTTAAT
>Ga0102954_1000665_pt1 | contig 10397 bp, 6 predicted proteins | sample SalPonA_C_H2O_MG_FD_78511 | JGI IMG/M metagenome (GOLD analysis project Ga0102954, IMG submission 78511) | Water microbial communities from South San Francisco under conditions of wetland restoration - Salt Pond MetaG R2A_C_H2O_MG | ecosystem: Environmental > Aquatic > Non-marine Saline and... | reverse complement strand
TTATCAACATAATTTTCATTAATTTCATTATCTTCATAATCATATTTTAGATTTTGTATAGAAATACTTAGTTCATTTATTGGCTGTCTCCATTGGTGCGCTATTGCTCCAATCATTTCACCCATAGCAGCCATTTTTGATTGTTGGAATAATAGTTGATCTTTTTTTCTAATTTCAAGATTTTTTTGTTCAAGTAGTTTATACCTATATATAAAGAATAATGCTATTGCTATAGTTAAACCTAAAGCATAAAATAAAAACTTATTATGATTTATAACCGTATATTCTTTTATTGTATATTTGTCTTTTAATCTATCTACTAATAAAGGATTTGTTAGGGCTATGGCTTTATTTATAATTTCTAATAATACAGGGTGATTTTCATGTACACCTATTGTATTGATTTGATTAATGTTATTAAGAACACCATTTAATTTATAGTTATTAAATCCATACTCTTGAATAGTTTTCTCTGCTATAGGTTTTAATTGTACTAAATGGATGTTTCCACCAACTTTTTGTATTGCTTTTTTTGGATTTGTTAATACTTTAATATTTAAATTAGGATAAAGCTCTAAAATTTTGTTTTTGATATCATTTGAGCTAGTTATGATTTCTAAATCTTTTAAATCACTACTTGCATTTAAATTGAAACTTTTTAAGTCTCCAATCATTGCATAGGGAAATTCTACAATAGATTCAGAATTTATAATTTTTGGTAAATTTTTTTGATTTAAACTTAATGAAGCTATTAAATCACATTCATTGTTATTAGTTTTATTTTTTAAATCTTCAATACTAGAAGAGCCTATAACTTCAAATTTTAATCCAGTTTTTTTTACGATATTATCTATATATTCTCCCATTATTCCAATTACTTTTTGATCTTTTACCCCTGAAATTGGGTATGAGTCATATAGCTCACATAATCTAAAGGTATTATTTTTTATGTAATTTTTTTCTTTATTAGAAAATTGGAACTCTTCAGATTTTATTTCACTACCTAGCCATTTAATAGATATTAGATTTTTATCTTCAACACTTATTGAGTCAACAGCTTTAGATAAAATTGAATGAAGTATTTTATCATTTGGTTTTATGGCTGTAACTGCTCCAATTACAGGATTCTTTAGAGTATGAATAGGCTTTATATCATTTAAAAACTGTTTAGTTAGAATATATTTTGATGTATTAAAAGCGATTACTGCATCAACTTTATCATCATTTAAAAGTCTAAACATATCATCATTTGAAGATAAAGGTATAAGATTTAAAGTATCTTTGTATTTATCTAGAAACTTATCTAAAATGATGATATTTTTATTATATGAAACCTTTAAACCTTTTAGGTCTTCTATTGAATCTACATAAAGATTTTTAGATTTTTTCGTATAAATGATTGATCTTAAATCAAATAAAGTATTGGTGATATTTAGATTATTTTTTTGTGCTATAAATGGATTCATCATAGGTATGAAATCAAGTTCTCCTAAAGATGTCATTTTAATTATTTTTTTCCAATCATCAACGGTATAGTTTATGTTAATTCCTAGTTTATTAGCTATGAGTTTATAATAATCAACAGCAATACCCGTATAATTATTATCAGAAGATTTCATAAAAAGAGGTTCAAAATCTAAACTATATCCTAAGTTTAAAACTGGATTATTTTTTAAATACTCTTTTTCTTCAAAAGTTAAATCTATAGAAGAGTTGTTTTCTATTTTACCAAACCATTTTTGCAAGATTTGTTTTTTTTGTTCCGATGGAAAATTTAGAATAGTTTTATTTAATATTGACTGTAAAATAGGGTCATCATTTCTAACAGCTGATACAGAGTTTATTTTAATATCATCTAAATAAAGTCTGTAATTTACAAAGTTGGATTCAAAGTAAGTATTTAATACATAAGAGTCAAACTCAAATCCTATATAAGCATCTACTTTTTCTTCAAATAGTTTTTGAAAACCATTTTCAGCATTAGTTACTTCAATAAAATTTACTTTGTTTTTATATCTACTTTGTAGGCTATTTTTTAATATAATGATTTCTGGGTTGTAGGCTATTTTTAAATTTTCTAAATTATTGATATCAATTTTAGATTTAGAATATAAAATAAATTTATCATTATAAACCGCTGGAGTTATTAAAAAACCTTTTTCTTTAGCAACTTTTTCACTTAAAGCATCAATAAAATCTATTTTTTTATTTTTAAGATTTTCTAGAGTATTTGGCCAACTATCTTCTATATATTCAATTTTTAAGTTTAGAACTTTTCCTATTGTATTAACTAAATCAGGTGTTAAACCTTGATTGTCTGAAATATATTGGGGTTTAAAATCACTTGAAACTCCAACTTTTAAAACTTCTTTTTTTTGAAGATATTCAATTTCTTCTTTTGTTAAAAATGAATTATTATCATTTAGTGATCTAATACTTAATTGCCATTTGTTTTTTAGTTGATTATACTCTTCATTTGAAATAGAGTTTAAACCCTTTTGTAAAATAGATAAAGCTAATGGTGAATCTTTTATTACTGCAAGTTTTAAAGGCAGGGATTTATTATATAAATTTGTATTAAATAATAATGGTAATTTTAGTTGAGTTAATTTGAATTGATATCCACTGTAAGTTATTGTAGCATCAGCTTCATTGTTAAAGATTTTTTTATATGATTCTATATGATTATTTGCATAAGAGATATTTTTTAATTCAAATATTTTTACAATACTTTCGTGAACAGCATTACCTTTTTCAATTATAATTCTACTGTTTTGTAAGTCTTCTTTTGTTTTTAATGTATCTAATTTTTCTATTGTAGTAAAAACACCAAATTCTAAATCGTAAAATTTAGATGTAAAATCTAAGTATTCTTCTCTTTGTTTTGTTTGAACAAGAGTAGTTAAACCATCAATTTTTTTGTTTTTAGCTAAATCTTGGATTTCATTCCAATTTTCTATTTTTAGAGTGAAATTAGCATTTGTTTTTTGATTTATTAGTTTTAGAACATCAGCAGTAAAACCAGTTATTGAGCCATCGTTAGACTCAATAGCAAATGGTTCCCAGCCTTTACCAACCCCTAAAGTAATAGTTGGGTTGTTTTTTATGTATTCTTTTTCTTCTTTTGTAAGAGTTTCAGAGTATATTATATTTATAAATAATAGAAAAAGGAGTATTAATTTCATGGCTTAATCCTTTATACATTATTTTATTCTTATTTTCCTTTGTTTAAATTCATATCTTTTGTAAATGATGTTTTTTGTTTTAATTCATTAATATTATTTGTCTCTTGAGGATCAACAATTTCCGGAGTTATAAAAAATACAAGTTCACTTTTACCTTCTTTAAAAGATTGACTAGTAAATAGTTTTCCTAATAAGGGAATATCTCCTAAAACTGGAATTTTATCAGTTGTTTCAGAATTATTTTCAGAACTTAATCCTCCTAAAATAATTGTTGATTTATTTCCAACTACTACATTAGTTTCAATAGATTTTTCAGTAATGTTTGGAATTTCTCCAATAGTATATGTACCATCAATAGTAGAAGATTTTGTAACAACATTTAGATTAATAAAATTATCTCCAACAATATTTTTAGCTTTAATATCTAATTGTAAACCATAATCAACCTGCTGAATTTCAGTAGTTGGAACACCTTGGTCTGTTGTAGTAGATACAGGAATATAAAGTGTACCACCTGCTAAAAATGTTGCATTTTGATTTTCTAAAGTTAAAAGTGTAGTTTCATCTAAAACATTAGCAAAACCTTCTGTTGATAAGTATTGAAGTGTTAAAGATGTATTAAAAGCACTTCCTAGTAAGTTTGCTGCAGCTGTTAAACCACCACTTAAAGAAACAGCACTACCTCCTAAATTTACATCAACAGAAGTATTAGATGAGTTTTTTATAAAATCCCATGTGTTTTTTAAGTCTAAATTATCTGTATCTTTTACCTCAACGGCATACAACTTTAATCGAATCATTTTATCAGGAGTTTCAAGTTCGGCTAAATCAACTAAATCTTTGTCTAAATCAACACCTGCTTTTGAAAAAAGATTTAAAATTTTATCTTTAACTTTTTGATTTTTTACAGTTCCATCTAAAATTACTTTATTGTTAGACTGTTTTACAATTAAATTAGGACTTATGTTTTTTGCAATATCTATTATTTTAAATAAATCTCTTACTACACTTACATTTACATGTAAAGTACTTGCATCAATAAAAGTTACCAATAAATTAGAATTACCAACTTTTTTACCAAAAAGTTTGATTGATTTTAAAGGCTTTTTTTCATAGTCATTAAAATCAACTTCAATTGATTGTCTATCACTAACTTTGATATTTTCAATCATTTTATCAAACTCCACGATACTATAAGAGTTTTGACTTATGGAAATATTCTTATCATTTAAGTCTTGAATAAAAAGGTTATTTGCATTAGCAAAACCTAACAACAGCGAAAAAATAAATATTAATCTTAAAAATTTCATTACATACTCCTACTTAAATGATAATGTTAAATTACATATCACTTGAAATTTATCATCTTCATTGAACACTACTACTCTTGAGTGAACATTATCAGACCCAGTTGGTAAAAAGCCATTTGCTAAAGTTGTATAAATATTTACCTGTACTTGATAGTTTTCTATTGTAGTACTTTTAGTACAAGAAATATCTGCATCTTGAATATCTTGAAAATATGGTCCTTTTACATTGTTTAATAATGATGCAATATCAGTATTATCATTATCTAGAGATATTTTTCTAGCCATGAAATCTGCTACTGAATCTGTATTGTCTTTTACTTTAATTGCATTTGAATAATCAATTACAAAAAATAAAAATGTTACAAATATTATAAAAAGTACTATCCACAGAATAATCTGATCAATAGCTGCTTTTTTCATATTTTTTTTACTCATATTTACCTAACTTGTTTTTTACTTGTTCAGGACTAAACTCTTTTACTACACTTTTATGAACATAATTACCATCACAAATCTTATACCAATCATCTATTTTCATAATATAAGGAATAATAGTGTTCTTTTTAACCTTATTAGCTATAGCAGATTGTAAACTATTGCTTGATCTGATATTTAATTTTGCAACATTTGCAACAATAAATTTATCATCAATATTTGAACAAATTCTGTTTTTATCAACTTTTATATTTACAGCTTTTGTTTTAGAGTTTTCACTTGCACTATTTCCATAATCAATTCTTGCTACTCTTGTAAATGACGAGTCTTTAGCTGTGTACATTTCATATTTATATTTAATAGGCTTAATAAGTTTTTTCTTAGGTGTTTTTACAACATCTTCAACTTTAGCAATAATCTCTATTTCTTCTTTTTTTGGTTCTTCTTTTATTTCAGGTTCATCTGTATGATTGATTTTAGTCATCCATAATTGTCTACCTCTATTATAATCCCTAACAAGTTTTGTTAAAACATCTAAATCTATATCTAAAATCATTTCATCGGCTTTAACTTCTTCAATAACTTCAACTCTTTTTTTATTAATAACTTTAGTTACTTTTTGTTTTGTAAATGTTTGAGATTCGTATTTCCCTTGTCTTAAGAAACCAATTACTTTGATTTTTGGAGCAATATATTGAACACTAAAATCGGGTTTTTTATCGGCTGTTTTTGGATAAACAGAAATAATATTTATATATTCACCTTGTTGTAAGGCTAAATTTGGATTTTGAAATAATGCAAATTTCATATTATATGCACTTTTATTAAATGGTAGAATCTTTTTCTTTTCTTGTTTTAGCTTGGTATCAAGTTTTTGTTTTAAGAAAACTTCATGCTTATAAATTCTTTCATTTGTATATTTTCCAAGAATTTCTTTCATAGTCAAAGGTGTATTTAAAACATATTGTCTAGCTATTTGTGTTTGTGCTAGATGTTTTGTTTGAATTAGTGTATTTGGTTGAATATCTTCTTTTGCAATGTAAAGAGTTACCATTTCACTTTTTGTATTAACTATTTCTTTATTTTTCTTGTAAAAATATAAAGCTGTAACGACACTTGATATTAAAAATGAAGCTAATACCACTATTATTACAAGTTGTTTATTTAATTGCATATTTTATCCTTTAGATTCCTATAGTTAGAGTTCCACCCATAATAGGGAAGACTATAAATGCAGCAAATGCTGGTAATACAAATAGGAATATAATTAACATTAAATACATATTTAGTGTATTTACTTTTCCTTTGATTTTGTAGAACTTTTCTTTTCTCATCTCATCTGATTGCATTGTAAAAATGTTTTTTACACCAATTCCTGTTTCCTCACTTAAAATTAAGAAGTCAATTACCTTATCTAGCTCTCTACTATCTACTCTTTCTTTTAGGTTTTCATAGGCTACTTTAGTTGTATGGTTTGTCATTTCATATTCAAGAATAGAGACTTCTTTTAAAAGTTCTTTATCAATTATTCCAACACCTCTTCTTGATACTTCAAAAAAGGCATTTTTTAAACTACCACCCGCTTCTAAAATAACATTTACAAGGTCTAAAAATACCCCAAGGTCGTTGTTGATTTTTTCTACTCTTTCTGATTTAGCAATAGAAAGGTACATTTTACCACCAAATAAAATACAAAGTATTCCAACCCCAACAGCTATAATACCAACAACTAAACCAAAGAAAAATGGTAATACACCCATAATAATTACACCTATTAAAGCAAAAAGTAATCTAGCTTCATTGTACTCTTTGTAAGTAATTCCAGCTTGTATTAGTTTTAAATGAAAATCATCATCATCTTTTTGATTTCTATGCTCTTCTTGTTGTTCAATGATTGCATTATTATCAAGCTCAGATAGTAAGATGATATTTTTATGTCTACTTTTTCTTTGGAAATACATAGTTATAGCTAATATAAATACAGCAATTAATATTGGTGAAATCATTAAAACTATCAAATTTTTATCCATTTTACTCTCCTTACTTGATTTTACTTAATAAACTATTGATGAAAATACCAAATGCAACCCATACAATGATAAAGAACATCTGTATTTTACCCACATCACTTCCGAAGAAATGTGCATTTAAAGAGTTGTTTAAAGCACTATTCATCATGTAGTAAGTGATAAATACTAAACCAATAATCATATAAGTACCAACTTTTATTTCTCTAGTTGATGAGGTTATTTCATTTTTAATTTCACCTTGATCGTTTAAAGTTTTTCTTAATTTTTCAAGGGTATTAGAAAACTTACCACCTGATTGTCTACCAATAGACATAGTTAAATAGAAAATTCTAAGCTCTTTTGATTCTATAATTTTAAACATTTTTTCAAAGCATTTATCTTCACCTAAAATAGCTTTTTCATTTATATAAATTCCAAAAATATCTTTTGTAAGTTTTGATTTACAAGTCATTACAGATTTTTTTAGTGCTTGTTCAAATCCAACACCACTTTTCATCATACTTGTAACTTTGTCAATGATCTCTTTTAAATTTATATTGAATTCCTCTTGTCTTGATTTAATAATAAAATTTAGAACTAAAAGTGGAAAAGTCGCAAAGATTAATAGTGTAAAAATAAAAATAACTTTAGATTTTGCTATAAAATATATAAAAAAACTTGCTAAAAGTCCAAAAGCAATACAAATAAATATAAAAATAAAGTCACTACCTTTTCTTGTAAAACCTGCATATTGAAGTTTTTTAGTTAGCCAGTTTTCATTTGTGATTTTATCTTTATTTTTATTTTTATCTAAAAGTTGTACTCCCTCTAATGATAGAGTATTAATTGTTTTTTTATAATATCTCATATTTTTAGTGTATGAATAGATCATTATTATTAAAAATATAGTTAATAATGGTATTGCAAACGCTAAAATTATAAAAATATTATCCATGTTTTTCCCTCTTGATTTTTTGAAAATGAGGCCATTTGTGGAATAACTGAGGGTCTTTATCTATAAAGTGAGATAAAAATTCATCTTTCCATCCACACATTACATCGGGTAAATCCTCTTCAAGTGCTTCAATTAACATTGATAAAGGCATATCAAAATTTGGATCAAAAATTCTTCTATCAATATCAACCCCAAACATATTCATTTGTTCAATTACTCTTGTTGGAGTAGATAAAGGAACAAAACTTCCTATTGTTCTTTTTAAATCACTTGTATCTCTTTTAAACTCAAAAATATCGTTTAAAGAAATTACACCATTATCTTCTATTCTTTTTTCAATTTCAGAGATTTTTACTACTTTTCTTGTTCCATCTGGAAATCTTACAAGTTGAATAAGTAAGTCAACAGCACTTGCTATTTGAGTTCTAATAAAGTTGATATTTGAACTTGGACGTGCTTCAAGGTACATATTTTCAATTCTTACTAAGGCTTCTTTTGTACTATCGGCGTGAACTGTAGTCATTGAACCTGGGTGCCCTGTATTCATAGCATTAAGCATTACTACAATCTCAGGACCTCTACACTCACCAACTACAATTCTTCTTGGACTTGATCTAAGTGCTGATCTTAATAAGTAATCTAAAGTAATGGCACCTTTTCCTTCTTCATTTGCAACCCTTGCCTCATATTGTCTAATAGAGTGACAAGGCATTTGTGGCTGCATTTCTCTTGTATCTTCAATTACCATTAATTGTTCGTTTTCATCAACGAATCTAGTCATTGCATTTAGGAATGTAGTTTTACCACTTGATGTACCACCTGATACTATTGTATTACATTTTCCTTTTGATGTTTTTACTAAAAAGTATGCCATTTTATAGTCTAATTGCCCACTTTCTATAAGCATTTCAAGAAGAAGAGGTACGTCATTAAATTTTCTTATAGTTACACAACTTCCACCATTTGCTGCAATTGGTGGAATTTGAACTTCAATTCTAGAACCATCGTTAAGTTTACTTGACATAATAGGATGGGCTTCATCAATTTTTCTGTTGTTTTCAGCAAGCATTCTATCAATGATTTTTCTTAGGTCTTGCTCACTTTTAAATGTAAAAGGAGTTTGGTAAGTTTTACCTTTATAGATGATATCAATGTAATCTTTAGTATTAACGATAACATCATTTAATCCATCTTTTGTAATATCAAAAATTGTACTTATGTGTCCGTAGCCTATGATATTGTTTATGATCATATTTTTTATGTCATCTATGATCTCTTTTTTTAATACTCTTGTTTCTGAAAAAGATAATATATATTCAGGTAAAACTTCTTCTAAACTATCTTTTGTAATCTTTTTATCTGACTTTAAATTCATCAAAAAACTATTATTAATTTTTTGTGCAATCTCATACAAAGTATGATTTAAGTACAACTCTGGGAACTTTAGTTCATCGTTTGATTGAAATTTCTTATATTTTTTTATTTTTTTATTTGTTTCATCTACAAAGTCTAATTCTTCTTCTTGAATATTATCAACAGTTTTAGAAACTTCTTCTCTTTCTTTTTCTTCTATAAAATCTCTTAAACTTTTCATTAGTTAGAACCTTTTAAGAATGAAAATAAACCTTTTGATTCTTTTTTATGATCTTTAGTATAAAGTTCATTTTTTTCAAGTATATGATCTAGTTTATCTACAAATGGTGATTTCATATTTTTATCTGTAACTAATTCACAAAAATTCCATAATTCTCCTAGGTTTTTGTAATCATTAGGAATTTTATATTGGTCAAAATGTTCTTTTTCATCATTTTTAATATTTAAAATTGAGCTAACATCATTTATTGATAAGGCATTTTGAGAGTCATATCTATTTGGTATGAATGATATTTTATCCTTTAATCCAGCTCTTTTTAAAAGTGAATGAAATGTTTTTAATTTACTAATATCAGGTAAAGTCATTTCAGTTACAATCCATAATTCTGAGGATAAATCATATAAAGTTGATTTTAAATTAGAAGCATCTGCAATTCCTATATCAACAATAATGTAATTAAAATGAGCACTACAAAGAGAAATATAATTCATAAATTTCTCTAAAAATGCTTCTTTTTCTATTAAATCTTTATCAATATGCTTTTGAATACCAGTTACTGAATAAAAATTTTCTCTTATTTTATTTAATCCATTGTCTAGATTTGTTTCTAAATTAAACTCACTTAAATTAACTAAATCAATTATAGTTTTAGAAGGTAAGGGGTTTTTTTCTAAGAATAGATTTGAGATAGCTTTTGTTGTTGATAAATCTAAATATAAAACATTTTTATTTGGTTGATTTTTAGCAATTAAATTTGCAGTATTCATAGCTATAGTTGTAGCCCCAACTCCTCCTGAAATTCCTGTTATACCAATTATTTTATTACCAAATTTATTCTTATTTAATAGATTATTTCTTTTATTTAAGATAACTGATTTTAAATCAATAGCTTGAAAACTTGTTATTGAT
>Ga0102954_1000662_pt1 | contig 10421 bp, 6 predicted proteins | sample SalPonA_C_H2O_MG_FD_78511 | JGI IMG/M metagenome (GOLD analysis project Ga0102954, IMG submission 78511) | Water microbial communities from South San Francisco under conditions of wetland restoration - Salt Pond MetaG R2A_C_H2O_MG | ecosystem: Environmental > Aquatic > Non-marine Saline and... | reverse complement strand
TTTTCTTTTTCAGTAAGAAAAAGTCTTGTATCTTGATATTGGTTTTTTGAAGATGATTTAATATTTATCCACTTATCTAAAATATCATTTTTTTCATTTTCATTTATATCAGAAAGTGATTTATTAAAAATTGAATAAAGTATAGGTTTATTTGGATTTATACCAAATCTTAAGTCATTTTTAGAAACATTAGGTAGTAAAAGTTCATCTACTAATTTTAGATTTGAGTATAAATTACCCTTTATAATGTTATTCATAGTTGTAAGTGAACCTATTGATGCTTCTATATTGTTATATACAAGTGCTTTTGCTAGGTCAACTTCAGAAGAGTATTCCACAATATTTAAGTATCCTAGTGCTCTTAATTCATTTTCATAAAATACATCTTTTACTATTCCAACTTTTTTCCCAGTTAAACTTTTGATATTTTTGTAATTTCCAAAATCATCTCTAACAAAAATTACATTGGGAATTTCATAGTATGGTTGTGTAAATGAAGTAAACTCTTCCCTTTCTTTTTTATATGAAATAGAACTAATTATATCAATTTTTTGTGCTTTGAATTTATTTATATTTTCACTCCAGTTTCCGTCTACTATATTAAAATCTAATCCAGTTTTTTGTGAAATAAGTTCTAATAAATCAATTTCATATCCTACAAGCTTACCGTTGTGTTTATATGAAAAGGGTGGAAACAATGAAACTTGTGCTACTGAAACTTGTGGGTTTTGTTTTATCCAATCTCTTTCTTCTTTTGTAAGTTCTATTGGTTTTATGTACTTTTTTTCCTTTGAAAGATTAAAGTATTTTTGAGTAAGTTCAAATTTTTCATCTGGAGTAATCCTAGAGGTTGCTTTTTGAATAATGTTAAATAAAATTTCATTTTCTTTTGTAATTCCTAGGTTTAAATCCTCTTTTTTTACAATATTTCTATCTATTTCATCTACAATCTCAATATTTGTATAAGCACCATCTAGAATGAATCTTTGTCCACTAGTAAGACTATTAAATGCAATATCAATTTTTCCATAAGCGAGAGCTTTCATTTTTTCTCTAGAATTTTCAAATTCTACTAATTCAAATAGATTAAGATCTTTAATAGTGTTGTAGTAATAGATTCCTTTTGTAATTCCTACTTTCGTACCTTTTAGTGATTCTAAGCCATTGTAATTTTTAATACTATTTTTTTGAGCAAAGATTACATTTGGAATACTGAAGTAAGGATCGGTAAAGTTTGTGAAAGGTTCTCTTTGTTTTGTATATGATATTCCATCTATTATGTCTATTTTTTTATCTCTAAAGTTTTTAAGATTTGTAGACCAGTAATTCATTTGTATTTCATATTTTAGGTTTACTTTTGATGCTAGTAATTTAAAATATTCATAAGAAAAGCCATTGATTTTTCCATTTTCTTCATATGTAAATGGATAGTAATCTTTAGTCATAGCTATTTTGATTGTATGCTTATTTAAGTATTCTTTTTCAAGAGATGTTAATTCTTCTGCTTGTAATACAAATAAAAATGTATTAATAAGCATAAATAATTTGATTATATATTTCATGTATTTCCTAAAAAAGATATTATATTAATATTTTATTATATTATTATTTGGATAAATAAGTACTAAAATATATTAAATAATATAACACAGTATAAAATAATAAATTTTTAGGAAAGAAGAGGAAAGCTTTAAATAGCTTTCCCTTTTTTAGTTAGTGATTTTATCTTTTCTTTTAGCTTTCATTTTATTTAATGCAAGTCTTCTCATGTCTGCAGTTGTATCTGACTCATCCATGATTTCTAATCCTAACAGAGTTTCAATACAGTCTTCAAGTGTAACTATACCCTCTGTTTGTCCATATGAATCAACTACAATAAACATATGTTCTTTCTTTTTAATGAACATATTAAGAGCTTTAACAACTGGAATGTTTTCATTAATTGATTGAGCTTCTTTTGTGATAGTCTCAATTTTTGTTCCAGGATCTTTAATGGCATTTTTGAATAGTTTTTTTGTTAAAACTATTCCTATGATATTATCAATTGTTTCATTGTAAACAGGAACTCTTGAAAATTTAAAAGCTCTTTTATCTTCAATGATATCATTTATTGTTAAACCTTTTTCAATTGAATACACAACAGATCTAGGTGTTAAAATATCTTTAACTTTAATATTTCTAAGAGTTAATGTATTTTCAATAATATCTGATTCTAAATCTCCGATAACTCCTTCTTCTTCACTTAGTAGTGTTGAATGAATTAGTTCTTCTCTTGAAATAACATCATTACCATCTTTACCAATTTTTTTTGTTACAAATTGAGTAACGATAATTATTGGATATGTAATATATATAAAAAGATTAATAATTCTAGCAGCAATTGGAGCTAATTCTTTCCAATATACAGCACCAATAGTTTTGGGAATTATTTCTGCAAAAAACAGAATCATAAACGTTAGAACAATTGATACAAGCATTACAAAAGTAGGGTGACCATCAAATACATTTTGAGCTTGTACACCAATTGCAGTTGCACCTAATGTATTAGCTATAGTATTTAAAATCAAAATTGAAGCAATAGATATGTCAATATCATTTTTCAGTTTTTTTAGTAATTTACCAGCGACTGGTTTTTGTTGTTCTAAAACAGAAATGTACGAAACATTTGTAGATAAAAGTATAGACTCTAAAACAGAGCATAAAAACGAGGTTCCAATAACAGCAAAGAATAATAAGACTAAAATTTCCATTTTGTCTCACTTAATAATAAACTACACCTCGGGGAAGAATCTTCCAAGTACTACTCCTAAAATAAATTTGTTATCAAATTATACATTAAAAATTTTGAAATTTTGACAAAAATGTTAAAAATTTTGTATAATTTAAGTATAAATTTAAAAAAGGGGTAAGCTATGGAATATGGACTAACATCAAAGTTAAATCAATTTACTGATAACAGTGCTTTAGAAGTTCAGAAAATTCAGGCTTCTAAAGAAACCTCTAAAGTTACAAATGAAAAAGAATTATCTGCTTTACAAGAAGAATTAATTAAAACAGATAAAATAGAAAAGTCACAAGCAATAGATTCAAACTTTAATTTATCTAAGTATGAAGTTACATTGGCAAATTATAATTTTGGATTTAATGATAAGTCTAATGATTTTTTTGTAAAAGTATCTAGAGGTAGTGCTGAAAATCAATATCCCACAGAAGATATGATGAGATTAAAAGCTTATTTAATGTCTATGGCTGAAAAATCTCAAATTGAAGCTAGTTAGAGTTTGACTTTTTCATTTATCTTGAAAAGTAAATCTCTAGCTTCGTAAAATTTTTCTTTATCTTCTAACTTAACTTCATCAAGTAATGGCAAGTATTTTAAAAATACAGGCCATACTTTTTCGTACCCATGAGGTCTTTTTTTCTCAAAATATAGAGCTAAAGCAGTTGCCCCATTAATTAATCCCTTTAAAGCTAGTGCTTTTTTCTTTTGTCCTTGTTTTTTATATAAGTTCCAATCATCTTCAAGAAGTTCATGACCTTCTGCAAACCAACCATTTTCTAAAGAATAAATAAATCTTTCAATTGCTTTATCTTGAAAAAACTTTTCTTTATCATACATATTTTAGCTCTTTAGCTAGATAATATCCTGTATGTGAACCACTTTTTTCATGGTTTTTTGCTAAGGCTTCAGGTGTACCTTCATCAACTATATTACCACCTTTACTTCCACCTTCAGGACCAATATCTATAACCCAATCAGAGTTTTTGATAATATCAAGATTATGTTCAATTACAATTACAGAGTTTCCTAATTCAACTAAGTGATGAAGAACTTTTGTAAGTCTATCAACATCTGCAAAATGTAAACCAGTAGTTGGTTCATCAAGAACATATAAAGTATTTCCAGTATCTTTTTTACTTAATTCTTTTGATAATTTAATTCTTTGTGCTTCTCCACCTGAAAGTGTTACAGCATTTTGTCCTAAAGTAATATAACCTAAACCAACATCAACTAAAGTTTGTAGTTTATCTCTAATTTTAGGTACTTTTACAAAAAACTCTAAAGCCTCTTCAACACTCATACTTAAAACATCAGAAATATTTTTACCTCTATATAGTATTTCTAAAGTTTGGGCGTTGTATCTAGTTCCTTGACAATCATCACATTTAACCATAATATCTGGTAAGAAGTGCATTTCAATTTTTATTTCACCTTCACCTTGACATTTTTCACATCTTCCACCTTTAACATTAAAAGAGAATCTTCCTATTTTATATCCTCTTAGTTGTGACTCTTTTGTTTGTGAAAATAAGTTTCTAATTTCATCCATAAGTCCTGTGTAAGTTGCAGGGTTTGATCTTGGAGTTCTACCAATTGGCGATTGGTCAAGATAGATTACTTTATTAAGTTTTTCTAATCCTGAAATCTCAACACCATCAACTTTATTTACTTTTCTTGCATGGTTTAAAAGTTCTTTTGCAACAGGAAGCAGTGTTTGTAAAATAAGTGAAGATTTTCCACTTCCTGATACCCCTGTAATTGAACAAAGATTTTTTAGAGGAATTTCTACATTTAAATCTTTAATATTGTTGATGTTTACGTTTCTAATTTCAATAAATTCTTCTTGTGGTCTATTATGAACATAATCAATTTTCTTTTTGCCACTTACATATTGTGCTGTCAAAGTTTTTGCTTTTTGCATTTGTTTTAAAGTTCCTGCAAAAACAATTTCTCCACCAAACTTTCCAGCATTTGGTCCAATATCAACTATATAATCAGCTGATTCAATAGTTTCTTTATCATGCTCAACTACAATTACAGTGTTACCTTTTTCTTGTAATGCTCTTAAAGTTTTGATAAGTTTATTAGTATCTCTTTCATGAAGTCCAATTGATGGTTCATCTAAAACATACATAACTCCCGTAAGTCCAGAACCAATTTGTGAAGCTACTCTAATTCTTTGAGCTTCTCCTCCTGAAATTGTTCTAGCATCTCTACCTAAAGTAATATATCCTAAACCTACATCATGTAAAAAGAATATTCTTTCTTTTATTTCTTTTAAAATAGGTTTTGAAATCATTTGATCTTTTTGAGAAAAATGTTCAAAGTTTTTCTCATCTTGGAAAAATGCGTGGGTATCTTCAATTGGAACATTAATTACATCTGATATTTTTTTACCAGCTACAAAAACAGATTGAGATGACGGCTTTAATCTATTACCATTACAAGAATCACATACTTTTTCAGTCATGTATTCAGCCATTTCTTTTTCATCTTTAATCATGTCATAGGCAAGTTTTACAATACCTTCCCATTTTCTAGTAAGTTTGTGCCTTTTCCATGTAAACTTAGCTTCCTCAACTCCACCATGTAAAATAGCTTTTTGTTGATGCATTGGTAAGTCATTAAAAGGAGTTTTAATATCAATTTCAGCTGCTTCACAATAAGCCATAAGCATTTTAAAATAGAAACCTTTATTAAATCCATAAATAACTTTTATGGCACCATCTTCAAGTGCTAAATCTCCATTTACAACTTTTTTCATATCTAATGCATATCTTATACCTAACCCGTCACAAGAACTACAAGCACCTTTTGGTGAGTTAAATGAAAATGATAGTGGTTCAAGTGGTTCAAATGAAATTTTACAAGAAAAACATGCCATATGTTCAGAGTAATGAATATGTTTTTCAACTCCAACATCTTCATGATTTAAAACTTCAATTTCAAGTTCTCCAAAAGATTCTTTTAATCCTTTTTCAACATCTTGAGCTATTCTGTCTTTATTTTCTTCTTTTACAACAACTCTATCAATTACTACTTTGATAGTGTGCATTTTGTTTTTTTCTAATTCAATATCTTCATCAAGTCTTGCCATAACTCCATCAATCATGGCCCTAACATAACCTTTTGTTCTAAGACTTTCTAAAAGGTCAGCAAATGTTCCTTTTTTTCTGTTAATTAATGGTGCTAGTATTACAAGTTTTGAATTTTCTGGAAGTTTTAAAACTTGATCAATTACATCACTTGCACTCATTTGTGAAATAGCTTCTCCACATTGATGACAATGCTGTTTACCAACTCTTGCGTACAATAATCTTAAGTAATCATAAACTTCCGTAATGGTTCCAACAGTAGAACGTGGATTTTTAGAAGTTGTTTTTTGGTCAATTGCAATTGCAGGGGTTAAACCTTCAATTCTTTCTACATCTGGTTTCCCAACTTTATCTAAAAATTGTCTTGCATATGCAGATAATGACTCAATATATCTTCTTTGACCTTCTGCATACAAAGTATCAAATGCTAATGTTGACTTTCCAGAACCTGATAATCCAGTAAAAATAATAAGTTTATTTTTGGGTATTTCTAAATTAATATTTTTTAAATTATTCTCTTTGGCATTAAAAATTTTAATAGTATCTCTCATATCTCACCTTTGAAAAAATAAGTGAATATTATATGATAGATTGATGTATTTTAGGCTTAATAAATGGCTTACTAATTTTAATTTGGCTATATTATAATAACGAAAAATAATATTGGGTGATGAATTGACAAAATTTGAAAACGAATTGACATATGGTGATACAAGTTTTTACTATTGTGATTTAAGAAAAGTATTTGAACAGTATCCTAAACTTAAAAAATTACCTAATATTTTAAAATTACTATTAGAAATGAATCTTAGAAATCATCAAGAATCTAGTATTGAGGATATTATTGAAGCATTTTTAAAAAGAAATAATGAGTTTGAATTAAATATTACTCCAACTAGATTACTTATGGATGATATTAATGGAATTCCACCTTTAATGGAATTTACACTTATAAAAGAACATCTTTACTCAAAAAACAATGATGTATCTAATTTTAATCCACAAATAATGATTGACTTAATTGTTGACCACTCTTTAATTGCCCAAAGTGTAGCTACAAATCATAGTTTAAATACAAACTTAAAAATAGAAATGGACACAAATAAACAAAAGTATCATTTCCTAAAATGGGTAAGTCAAAATTTTGAAAACATAAATATAGTTACTCCAGGTTTTGGAATAGGTCATCAAATAAACCTTGAACATCTAGCAACTATGATTAGTATTGAGGAATTTAACGGAAAACAATATATGATTCCTGAGTCACTTTTAGGAACGGATGTTCACACTAATATGATAAGTAGTTTGGGAGTTTTATCTTATAGTATTGAAGAAACTGATTGCTTAACTTCAATGTTAGGTGCTCCTGTACATATTACTTTACCAAAAGTTTTAGGTATAGAAATCATTGGAAATAAAGAAAACTATCTAAATGTAACTGACATTGTTTTAAATCTTACAAACTTTTTAATAGAGTCAAAATTGAATTATGATTTTGTTGAGTTTTTTGGGGATGGGGTAAAACTATTGTCATTGGAAGATAGAGCTACTATCACAAATATGTCTAATGAATATAATGTTAAATGTGCCTATTTTAGTGTAGATGAGGAAACAATTAATTATGCTGAAAAGACAAGAAATGTTGATGCCTCATTAATAAAAGATTACTATAAAAGACAAGCATTGTATTTTAAAGAAGATATACAATTAGAATATGATGAAATAATTCAATTTGATTTATCTCAAGTAAAAGCAGCAATTGCAGGTCCTAAATATCCATTTGCAAAAGTGAACTTAGAAAAAGTGCCAAGTAAATTGGAAAGTTTTAAAAGAGGAAATATTTTAAGGGATAATGATATTGTTTTAGCTTCAATAACTTCATGTTTATCTACATCAAATCCATTTCTAATAATTCAAGCTGGATTATTAGCAAAAAATGCAATATCAAAAGGTTTAAGTGTAAACCCAAATATTAAAACTTCATTTATTCCTGGTTCTAGAACTGTTAAAAAATATTTAGAACAGATAGGGCTTCTAGTATATTTTGAGAAATTAGGTTTTTCAATAAATGGATATGGTTGTGCTGTTTGCTATGGTAATAGTGGAGATTTATTTACAAATGTTGAAAATGAAATAAAACAATATAATTTAAATTTATCAAGTGTAAGTTCTGGAAATAGAAATCAAGAAGGTTTTATTCATCCTTTGATTAAATCAAATTGGATTATGTCACCTGCTTTAGTAATTGCATATTGTCTAAAGGGAAGTGTTAATTTTAATATAAAAAGTGACTTAATCTCAAAAGGAACATATTTAAATGATATTTGGCCAAGTGATATTGAAGTCAATAAACTTGTTAATCAAATAAATTATAAAGAATTTTCTAAAAAATATATGAACATATTTTTAGGGGAAACTCATTGGCAAGAGATAGATACAGATGAATCTATTTTATATCAGTGGAATAAAAACTCTTTAATTATTAATCCAATAAATCATATAAAAGATATATATTTAACAAAAGTGAATTTAAATTACTCTTCAATTATTTCAATTTTAGGAGATGATGTTAGAGGTGAAGATATTATGCCAATGGGTAAAATAACAAAAGACTCAAATGCAGGAAAATATCTTTTAAGTTTAAATGTTCATGAGGATAATCTAGGTACATATGAATCTAGAAAAACAAACTATGATGTTTTAGTTAAATCTGTTTTTTCTAGTGTAAATATTAAAAATCTTATTATTCAAAAAGAAGGTGCATTTACAAAAGATTTTATAAATGATGAAACGATTGAATTAGAAGAATTTGCAAATAAATCGAAAGCTTCAGATACACCAATATTAATTTTTACGGGTAAAAACTTTGGAATTGGGAAAAACTTAGATGCAGCAGCTAAGGCAATGAAACTATTAGGAATAGATGTTGTCATTTGTGAAAGTATTAATGAAAGTTTTAGAAAAAGTCTAATTGATTTTGGTATTTTTCCTTTAAAACTTGAGAATCAAAGTTTAGAATCATTAAATTTATTAGGTGATGAAAAAATATATGTATATTCTTTAAATTTAATTCCTAATGAGAAGCTTCAAATAGAAATAACGCAAAATAATAAAATGAAAAAAGTTTTGGTCTCATCACTCTTAAAAACAAATAATGAGATAATATACTTTAAAAATGGTGGAAAAACATCATATTTAATGAAAAATCTGATACAATAATTAATTAAATTTTGGGATTAATACTTTTATAACATTAATTTATAATTTTTTAAACAGAAAAAATTTAATAGGAAAAAAATGAAGAATCATATTTTAAATTATCTAATAACTCCTATTATTTTAATTGTTGTTATAGTGGTGATTTCTTTTTCTCCTACATTTTTCCCAAAAAATACTATTTCAAATGTTAACAAAAGTATAAAAAGTGATTTTTTCAAAGATAAAAAAAATGAAAATATACTTTTGTTCTTTGGATATGTTGGATGTGTTGATATTTGCACACCTAGATTAAAAGAGATATCAGATGTTTATGAAGAAATAAAAGATGACATTGATGTGAAATTTTATTTTATAAATTTAACTGATAGTATTAGTAATGAAATTGCTGATTTATTTGTAAAAAACTTTAACAAAGATTTTACAGGTATTCAATTGCAAAAAAAAGATTTAGTAACATTAAAGAATGATTTTGATGTTTTTAGTGTAAAAAGCTTAGTTAGTGATTATGATTTAGATCATACTTCATTTCTTTTTTTAGTGAAAAGAGAGAATGATGAATATAAAATAAGAAAAATATTCACAGCTAGTAAGTTTGAAAAAGAGATTTTAGTAAAAAGTATTTTAGGAAAATAAACAATGTCAATTATAGGTAGTTTATACGAAGAGGAAAGCAACAGCAATTTAAAAACTGATCATCAAAAAGCTGATAAGTTTATGATGCAAATTATGTTTCTAAATTGGGTGTTAGTTTCAACTTTTGGTGGTTATTTTTATCAAACTTATATGTTTGGATTTATAACAGGTGGAATTCTTTTTATTACATCATTTATTTTTTATAAACTTTATTCTGGTAAAGCAATTTTTAGAATTATAATTGGAATTTTACTTCCAATTTTTGCAATGATTTTAGTTCAACAAAGTTTTGGACGAATTGAGATGCACTTTCATTATTTTGTATTATTGGCTTTTTTAACAATTTATAAAGATTATAAGCCTGTAACTATATCTGCAATTGTAATAGTAATTCAGCATTTAGTGTTTACTTATTTACAATTAAACGAAGTCTCTTTATTTGGAATTAATGTAATTATTTATAATTACGGATGTTCTTATGATATAGCTTTATTACATGGTTTTTTTGTGTTACTTGAGTGGACAATTTTAAGAATAATTATTAAAAACAACATACTAAATTTTGAAAAAATACATGAATATAAAAGTAAACTTTTAAAGAAATCTTTAGATGTAATAAATCAAAATCTTATTGCTTCTAAAACTGATTTAAAAGGAATTATTACAGAAGTTAGTGATAAATTTTGTGAAAT
>Ga0102954_1000660_pt1 | contig 10426 bp, 6 predicted proteins | sample SalPonA_C_H2O_MG_FD_78511 | JGI IMG/M metagenome (GOLD analysis project Ga0102954, IMG submission 78511) | Water microbial communities from South San Francisco under conditions of wetland restoration - Salt Pond MetaG R2A_C_H2O_MG | ecosystem: Environmental > Aquatic > Non-marine Saline and... | reverse complement strand
GTTGAATGCGTTTGCAATAGGACGTTTTACTGGTTCAGCAACTGCAGTTGGTAAGATTGATTTGCCAGTAAGCTGCTCAACAGCAAAATGTAACACTGGACTAACACCAAACGTATCGCTAACTGATCCAGTCCAGAATCTTGCATCAAACTTATCATTTACATCTGCTTGAACAATAACTTCTAGCGGCATGTTGATGCCATAATTGGAAGGTGCGCTTATTTGTTGTTCGTTGCCGATTGGTAAATCATTCTTACCAATCTGACCGTACAAAGCAGTTGCAGCACCACCGCTATCTCTTACTGAAAGAGTGGCTGTTACTTTGTATGTTCCAGCTTCCAAAACTTTGACATAGTTACCATCTCTGATAACTTTACCACCAACAGAAGCAGATGCTGTGAGTTCGCTCAAATAAGCTTGAGAAGCACCAGTTGCAGCAGTGTATGTAGTGTCACCTGTTCCAGCACCAAACTGGTTTGTAACTGCACCGTCTAACGATAACAGGTTAGCTTGGGTGAAACCATAAGGAACACTGCCGCGAATCTGTTTGTAAGAAAGTGAACTGTAACCAGGAAGCGTTCCGGTGTTATCAGAACGAATAGTGATAGATCCAGCACCACCACCAGTTGTAGAAACAAGTCTCAGTGTGTAAGTTCCTGGTGTAGGAACTTCAATCAAACAGCTTGATGTGAAAGTGTTATCTATTGCAATGTTTGCACTCAAAGCGTATCTACGAGTGTCATCAATGAGAACACCGCTTGGATCGTAAATACCCCAAGTTGCGTATTCATAGTTGGTTGTTTGGAAACCAATAGTGTAGTTTACTTCGTATGTACCACTTCCTGTAGGACTGAATGTGAAAACAGTAGCTCCAGGAGCTATTGAAGAGCCGTTTGAAACAGAAGTAAGAGTTTGACCAAAATCAGTTGTTACACCCAAAGTAGGAAGGTATGTTGAAACCTTGCGTGCTCTGATGTGTGGAATGATTTGACCAGCTAGAGATGCTGGCGAATCTTCTTGATACACCACATACTCTAGCAAATCACCAGCTTTGAGATCACGGTTGTGTGCGTGAAGTTCCATTGCGCTGTAAGCATTGTAGTTGGTGTTACCGACATAGAAGTGACCGTTGGTTTGATCAACACCACCAACACGGTTGTCGTACCACATTACACCATTTTTTCTAATGTAATGACTGGCACCACCTTCATCCACAACAACGTGAGAATAGGCATCAACATCCCATACACCATCTGATGGAATGGTTATCGATGCGACAACCAAACCGCCCGAAGGTAAGTTAGTGAATGCTTGAATTCCGTTTGTTGATTCTACATAACCGGAAGTTTCTAGAGGAAAACCAGATACAGGACGGAATTGACCAGCTTCATAACCAGCTTCAAACTCGCCATGTCTTGAATCTCGTTTTGTGTTAGATGCCCAAATAGCATCGTTGTAGAACACTAAATTGTCTGAGTCGTATTGGGCATCTGAGTCATAAGCATCGATGCCACCGCCGATGTTCTTAGCATCTAAGTAAGTCCAACGAGCGTTATCAGAATCCCATGCTACAATAGAACCTTGGTTCTTATCAGAATCAGACCATTGTCCACCGTATTGGGCAAGGTTGTTAGCCTCGTATGTCGAAAGAAATGTCTTTTGTCCAAATCTGTCTACAATGTATGTCATTTGTTATCTCTCTTATCTGTAGTATGTAATCTGAACGATGTCGTCAGAATCAATAGGGCTGTTGTAGTTTCCAGCTGGAATGTATTTCACTGAGTTCATGTCTGAATCAGGAGTCCAACCTGCAGGTTTGATTCTCAAACCGTTTCGATAGAAACCAGTCACCAACAATGGCTTAGGTGAAATCGTAAAGTGGTTTTGACCACCATAAGCGCTGAACAAATCTTCATAGAAGTTTTCATTTTTGAACTCAAGGTTGTCAGAGTCATAAACAAGAACGTCACCTGGTTTTGCATCTTGAACTTTGACATCATCCAACTGGTTCAAACCAGCAACTTGAAGAGCAACATCGTTTGCAACGTAGTGAATGAACACCTCATCAGAGTCGTGCATTGCAAACTGTTCGTTGAACTCTGGATGGTAAATGACTTCAGTGTCAGAGTCAGGGTTGATGCTGCTACATTCTGGACGAAGAACTGCACCGTTCAAAACAAATGTTACATCACCGTTTGGAACATTATCCAAGCTGAATTTTGTTTGGTTTACTTTTGTATCGAAACGTTGGACGTATTGTTTAGACGAATAGCTTGAGAATGCTACTGAAGCTGTTGTCCAAAGTTGTAAGTCAGAGTCCCAAAGAATAGCTTGTTGGTGAGCTTTGGATTGCCCAATAGAACCAGCAATAGATGGGTGAACGTCCACTAATGAACTCAATGTTCTTGGCACTACTTTTGGAAGCCACTTGCCTCTTTTGCCATCCCATGTAAGAACGTCATCGCTGTCAAGAAGGTTTATTGTTCCCAAGTCAGAGTCAAGGAATGAAACGTCTTTGAGGTTTGAAACTCTTGAAGCAGCTTCTTTTGGACGCCACTTACCAAGGTCACTGTCCCATGTCAAAGCATAGTCATGTGTCAAAACATAACTCTCTGCGCCTTCTGAGTCAGAGTCGTAAAGTGTAACATCTTTGAGTTGCGAAATAGTTCCAGCAGTTTCTAATGATAAGAACCAACCTTCTGAGTCAGACAGTTCTGAGTCTGAAGTTTTGAAAACGGTTCCAGGTGTGATGTCGTTCGTTGCAACGTAAATGTTTGCACCGTTGTAAACGACGTCACCTTTTTTGTAACCATCAGCGAAGTCTGAGTCGTATGCCCCAAACTTCGTAAACAGTGAACCATGAATGTCTGCAACAGTAGTCATCTTAGTTTATTTCCTATTTTTGTATATTTAGCGTTGTGTATTGGATCATTACTTTGTCGCCAGCTCTCATTTTGTTATTTGCATTCTGAGCGGGATCGTAGACAACTCCAATTTCTGAATCAAGATAAACTGCTTTATCAAGAACCACACCATTTCTGATAAATGTTACATCACCAGCAACTCTCAAAGTCAGTGGGAAAACTGTTTGATCCTGTGTGGCAACGAATGCATCCAACTTTGTTTCTAACTTACTGTAATCCCAAAGTTCTGAATCATTTCTGTAAAGTACATCACCTGCTGCAGGAGCATGAGCACCAGTAGTAACTGATTGGGCTGTGCCAGTACCGCCACCAGTGTTGGCTTCAATAGGACCGTGCGGATAAATGTCTGGTATGATTATCGGAAAGTCGAGATAAGCAACGTTGGGAGAAACTTCACCAGGAACAACAACAGTAGCTGGACGAACTGTGCCAGCAACAGTTGAAGGCACAAGATCAGCTGATGTGACATTTATGAATTTGAAACCTGGATTGCCGCCACTTGAGAAATCAGAGAACAAAAAGATAGCAACATCACCAGCAGCATTGAGCCAGAACGGTTTGTCTATTGTAAGGTCATTATCATCTCTTAGCTCAACGTTACCACCAGTTGTGTAGTAAGCAACCATGTTATGCAAGTATTCGGTGTACGTTCCATCTAAACCGTTGCTGTTGCCTGACACGATAATAGTGCTTGTGTCTAGAACTGTTGTACCGGCACTTGGATCTCTGACATCAAAAATGTTGGTGAGTTTAGTGTTGCGTAACTCAGAATCAAAATGTCTAAAGATTTCCGAGTCACCATGAATACGGTTTGCTATCTCTGAATCTAACTTGACAAGAAGTTCACTATCGCCATGAATACGATTGGCTATTTCAGAATCAATCCAACTGCGAATGTCAGAGTCGGCTTCCAAGTAGTCATGGATAGCCATACGAATGTCTGAGTCTGAGATCTCGATTTCTGAGTCATAGTTTGCGCCGATGACAATGATTTCACCTTGATCTGTTTTGGTGTAAATCTTTCTGTCTTCAAGGTTGATCGCAATCTCACCGACAAGAAGTTGCGCAGCCGTTGGAACTGAACCCAACACTGCACTTCTTTTAAACTGAATTGGCGGAAACTGTGCCATGTTAATCCTCTACGATTATCTTTTGTTATTTATTTAGAATGTGCCATAGTCATAAGGCGTACCACCAGCTAAACTCTGAGCATCACCTATCGAAACCGCTTTCCACACTGCCAAGTCTGAGTCCCAAGCTAACACATCACCACCTTTTGGAGTAGGTGCTAAGACGTCATGTAAACTATTTATGTGATCACCAAACACTGGCCTCACATACAACGAACCGTAAACTCCGTGCTGTCGAGTTACAGCTGCAATCAAAATGCCGTGTGAAGGTGCCAATGGCTCAGAGTCGATCAATACACCAGCTTGATCAGGTGACAAGTAAAGTAGTGTTCCTTCAGGCCATGCTGAAGTGTTCAGGTCTCTTACTTTACCTTCGACAGTTACAAAACCGAAGTCATTAGTGGCAAGTGATTGAGTAGCAACACCAATAATCCAAGCATCTTGGAAGTTGGCAACAGTTTGGTCTGCCTTTCTGAATAACAGATGGTCACCTTGAGCACCAGCAAACATAACTGCATCGCCGTTTGAAATGGCTTCAGTTGCTTTGCCGTAGAAAACTTGTTCTTGACCTATTTGTAAAGTGACATCAGCGTTGAGTTGTAAGTCTAATGTTTTCTCATCCGAGTTCCAACGCAATGCACCAATGTCAGAATCTTCAGTGAAAAGAACTCGTTCAACTCTTATTTCAGAATCTTGTAAGTATGAATCTATTTTTCTTCGTATTTCAGAGTCAATAAAGGCCCATAACTCTGAGTCGCCTTCAAGACGTAATGTTATTTCTGAGTCAACTTTACGAGCAATGTCAGAGTCAAAGTTGATGAGTCTTACAATCTTTTCTTCTGCAACTGTAATGTCAGAATCAAGTGCTCTTAGTCTTAGCTCAAGTTCAGAGTCAAGAGACTTAGCAGTTGACATGATGAACTTCCAGTCAACCGAGTTTTCAGTTGGAGCTTGCGTTCCTGGTAGAATGTCAAACTTTGAAACGAAGAACTCATAGAATACAACATCAGAGTCATAAAGCTGTAAGTCTTGAACAGGATAGCACACAAGAGAACCAGCTGGATAAAAGACATCTGGTTCCCATTTAGGATAACGGAATACGTGCGGTACTCTGTTTGTTCTATTTCTGATAGCGACCATTTATTTACCAACCATTGTCAATAGGAGTTCTAATCCAAATCTTGGTTATTCCATCATAATCACGAGTACAGTAGTAGATGAACTGGGCATCCCAAGTTACATCGCCAAACGCATCACCAGGTTGACCTTCTCTTTGAGTTGGTGCTGGTAGGTAAGAACCATTTGAACCTTGAATCTGTAAGTTTGTTCTGTTGAGAATAACAGGATCAGTAGTACAGTTCACATAAAGTTTATCTTCGGTGATCGCTTGACCAACGAGTTGTGCGATACCAAATTGAGGTTTGTTGATGGTGATTTGCGAATGCAACATACCTTCTTTTGGATGCGCTAAGTAATAGTATTCGCCAGGAACCAGTTTAGGACCATCAGCAATTACTTTTGAATCTACTTTTGTAACACCAATGCGATACAAGTACGCGTAACGACCAACACCTTTGAAGATAATAGCATCAGCTACGTTAGCAACATCAGATGCATCAGCATAAATGATGTAGTTATTCGGGTCATACACTTCACCGCGTAATGAAGCTTTTACAGGGTTGTCAATGTAAACTGGTGCACCATCGATGATGTCATTCCAGTTATCAAATGGACCAACTTCTTGAACAACTTCAGAACCTGTTGGATCACCTGCAACGTTGAATGCTTGAGTAGGAATAAGTAACTCATTCAAACGTGTAAAGCGAACATTGTCAATCTTCTGAATAAGATCTTGTTTGACCTTTTCAAAGTCGTTCATTAGTTTCTTTTTAGAATCAACTTCGAACTTGTCGTGTGACTTGGTAAGGTCTTCTCTGAGTTTTTCTACTCTTTCTTCAAAAGGTTTGACATCAGCGTCTTTACCAGGATCGCCTTTATCACCTTTTGGACCTTCAACTGCTTGTAAGAATGCAGCATCACTTTTTAGTTTAGCAGCAACTTCTTGAGGTGTAGCATCTTGACCACGGTCACCTTTATCGCCTTTTGGACCTTGAGGGCCTTGTAAACCTTGAGGACCAACTGGACCTTGTGGACCAATAACTGAACCAGCTTCAAAGATAGTTCCGTCTTCTCTTACGAGTTTCAAGTTACCATCTTCTACGAGAGCATCTTCAAAGTTGAAAGCATCATCGCCTTTAGGACCAGTGAAACCTTGTGGACCACGTATTTCTTCAAGCATGTCAGGAGTAAAGTCTTCCCACATGAACTTTTCACCGCGGTCACCTTTATCACCTTGTGGACCAGTAGGCATAACAATCCATTCTGACCAAGGGTTTTCTACATTTTCTGAAACTTGGAAACGGATACGACGGTTTTCGTAATCAGGTTGAACTCTAGGGAATGAACCTGGATCACCTTTAGGACCTTGATCACCCATTGGACCAATGAGCATTTGTCTTTGAGACTCAGTCAAATCATGCCAAGTGAGTGGATCACCTTTTGCGCCTTTGACATTGATCCAGTCAGAGAATCTAGCCATTCCATTTGATTCATTCAAACCAGTTTGGAAACGAATGCGGCCACCTTCAGCATCAATGTCAATGTTAGGCATTGGACCCATAGCACCACGAGGGCCTTGTTCGCCAATAGGACCAGGTTCACCGTCTTGTCCAGTGTAGCCCATAGGACCTTTGAACTCAGGGTTATCCTTGATAGTGTTGTAAAGTTTTTCTTTGATAGACTCTTCAAGTTTGGAAACGTGTTCGACGAGGTCAGTTTTCACTGCCTCGTCCTTTTTGTTTACCCACTCGATAAGTGTTTTCAAATCATCAGTCGTCAATTTGGTCACGGATTTGTTCCATTAGTTTTTCATATTCTAGATCAAGCTCTTCAAATGTATTTATTTCATCTTCTTGGTGTTCAATAACAATCTGATTAGAAACTGGAGCTTCAAAGCTTGTTTCTGGATCAGGAACGTATGACTCCATTGGAGCTGGTGTACTAGTAATGATTTGTTCTTTTTCGATCTCATCCATTATTTCACGATCAAGACGAGCAATGTCTTCTTCCGTCTGACCAAGCAAGTTCTTACGAACAAACTCTAGTGAGAAGTATTTACCAACGTATAAGTCAGCTTGTTGCAAAATGTTCAAACGATCTTGCATGATTTCAAGGTTTTTCAAATCCTCAAAATGCATGTCTTTCAGGTAATCATAACCAATGTATTGGCGCATTTCCTCAAATTCTTTCTGAGTACATACACCTTTCAATACGAGTTGGATACGTAAGATTTCATTGAATAACTCAGCGAACTGTTTACGTAAACGTTTGATGAACTTACTGAACTTCAATTCATCTCTTGAAATGTCAGAAGCACGACCAAGTTGGAAAGTGTTATCTTGATTCATGCGAGACATTGGAACATTCAAAGACTGATACAACTTGTCTTTGAAATAGTTTACATCATCTAAATCACCTAAGTTTTGACCACCAGGTAATGTAGAAATCTCTGTGCCTTTAGAACCATCACGACGAGGTAACCAGAAGTCTTCTAGCATTGACATAAACTTACGACCATCGCGAATCTCACCAGTCGCTGGGTTGTAGTCAATCTTATTGCGGTAACGGTTCATCATGTCACGTAAGTATTGTTCAGCCTTGATCTTAGGCATTTGACCTACGTCAACATAGAAAATACGACGTTCAGGAGCTCGAGCTATTCGATAAACAATTAGCGAGTCTTCCATTGAACGAAGGTTGTTGAATGCTTTGATGGCTTTATCTAAGTAGCCAACAACCATTCCACGATTTCTGTTCACCAAACCAGATGGACAAAAAACTACAGAATCTTTTGAAAGTTTGATGGTGTTGTTCTTGTTGTTATCGTACGAGAACTCAAACCACTCATTTACTTTCTTGAGTAATGGTGCACCTGTACGAGGATCTTTATCGTATTCAGGTAAAACTTTACGGCGAGTTTTTGTGGCATCCATTGGACGCAACTCAATAATACCCTTACGAGTATTTTGTGGATCAAGAATAACTTGGAAATACAAACGACCGTCAACATACCATTGACGAGCTAAGTCATAGTTTTTCTTATTGAAGTTCAAAAGGTGTAATGCAGTTTTGAACTCTTCTCTAATAATAGCTTTGATACGATCATCGACATTGAGCATGTCTAAACGAATAGCTACTGACTGACGTTCAAACTCAGTAGTAAACATTTCGTTGACAATGTCGTCAATTGCAGAGTCAGCTTCAGGATAAAAAGAAATGTCACGGTATTGTTGGATCAGATTTGCTTCAGTAGTATTCTTCTGATCAAGGTCATAAGCATAACCAACAACACCACCGACAGGTAAGTCGGTTCCGTCGTCCATCTGTTGAGGGATGGGAGATTTTTGCGGTAGATCCTTTTTATTCTGTATTAGCTCAAAGCCAAACAGTTGTTCTCTCTGTTGTGTCATTACCTATTCCTATTAGTGTGCATAAACATAATGATTGCCGTAGGTTATTTATAGTACCTACAGCAACCATTTTATCTAAGTTTAAATGCTAGGAGTAGTAACGTCAGAGTTAGTTCTAGCGCCAGCTTCAACTGTTGTATCAGTTTCCCACCATTGGTAAGATAACATTACACCAAATGTTTCGATGTCGTCTGATGCATCATATGATAACTGGATGCTATCTACTGAACTAGGCCAAGCACCTTTGATAATGTAACGCTTGATAACTTCACCATTACGGCCAAGTTGTTCAACTTCAGCATCAGCAGTGTAAGTATCAAAACGAGCAGCATCTGCACCGTATTGTGATACGTTAGTTACACCACCGTTGATCGCTTCTTGCCATCTTTCAAAAGCGTTGCGAACTGCGAAGTTGTTATCATTAGTTACTTCAAGTGACCAATCTTCATAGATGGTGTCGCCAGTTACTTTCAACATACGACCACGGAAAGGAACCATGATCGGGTTGATGGTACGACCAGGAATCTGAGCTGCTTTGATCATGAAAGAAGAAAGCGGCTCAGCATCAGCTGCACCGAAAGGAGTGTTAGCGTTACCTTGAATAGTCAAGTTAGGGAAAGACATGTTCACACGGAACAGGTTAGGGCGTGCACCGCCCTGTACCAAAGCTGTCTTGAAGTCATCGATTCTCATCGTCATTGTATTATGCTCCTGCTACTTCACTGAATGCAACACCGCTACGAACAGCGACGAAGTTCAGAGTGATAAAGTTGATAGAACGGTTTGGTTTGATGTAGATGTCTGCAACAAAACGGTTACTATCAATAACTTGTGCTGTGTTGTTAGATGTATCACAAACAACCTTGAAGTCAGTCATGCCGCGACGAGACTTGATGTCTGCCAGGAATGGCTCAATAGCATTTACAAATGTACGACGAGTCAAGTCATCGTTGAACTCAAATAACTGGAACTTAGCAGCTGTTGCAATAGCTTTTTCCAATACAATGAACAAACGACGAACGTTGATGCGGTCGAATGCTGATGGACGGCTAAGAGCTGTCTTATCACCATAAAGCAAAGTGCCTTGACCACGGAATGTAACAACTGGGTTAACACGCTTAGGATAAAGAGCATCACGGTCAGTTTGGTTAGGATTGAATGAAAGTTTCACAACGTTACGAATGAAACCACGGTTCAAACCAGCAGGTGACCACCATGCATCATTAGTGCTATCAGTACGAGCTGAAAGACCGGCAATGTCAGCATTCAATGGAATCCAGAAGTATTCATCATTGTAACGATCGTATTGACGTTTCCAGCCACTATCAAACACAGCGTATGAAGTGCTGTTGAAACCGTCAGTGCTGTTGTTGAAGTAGTCTACAACTTTAGCAGCAGTTGGGTTAGTTACAGCAGATGCATAGTCTGGAGAAACGAATGTAATGCAATCTTTACGAGTTTCACCAAGTTCGATAACGTGTTTCTGAACAACTTTAGAACCGTTTGCTTTACCAGTGATCAACAAAGAAACATCAACAGTTTCAACGTCAGCTAACTTATCGTAAGCAGCCATGTATTCAGCATCAGTTACAGTAGCACCATCAGCGCCGCCTTTCAATGCGTAGTTACGAATGCCAGGAACAGTTTGTGAGTTTTTGCCGTTGAAGGTTGAGAATGCACCAGTGCTTGAAGGAACAATCTTATCACCAATTGCCAATGTACCAGCAGTTACACCGTTGTAAGCTTTAGTTTCTTCGTTCAATACATAGATGTATTTAGAAGCAGAGTTTACAACATCAATGTAGTAGTTTGGAGCACCATCAGCAGTTTGAGCATTCTTAGC
>Ga0102954_1000659_pt1 | contig 10428 bp, 8 predicted proteins | sample SalPonA_C_H2O_MG_FD_78511 | JGI IMG/M metagenome (GOLD analysis project Ga0102954, IMG submission 78511) | Water microbial communities from South San Francisco under conditions of wetland restoration - Salt Pond MetaG R2A_C_H2O_MG | ecosystem: Environmental > Aquatic > Non-marine Saline and... | reverse complement strand
TCTCTATATTCAATTTCTAATTCAAAATCAGTTTCTGAGTTATCAACAATAAAAGCAATAGGATAAACTAAAACTTTTTGCCCTTTGAAATTTTTTAACATATCATCAAGTGAAGGCTCTAACCATTTCATAGGTCCAACTTTTGATTGATATGCTAAATTTATTGATTTAAATCCAATATTTTTTTCATCAAGTTTTTTACTTAAAATCTCAACATGCTCTTCCATTTGTTCTTGATAAGGGTCACCTTTATCAACAATTTTTTGAGGTAAACCATGGGCTGAAAACACAAGATTATATTCACTTGAATCTTCAACAGTTTTAGTTAATTCTTTAATGATACATTCGTTAAACATTTCATTAGTATAAAACTCTTCTAAATATTTTAATTTAAAATCATAAGGAGTATATTCTATAAACTCTTGAACTGAAGATTTTGTAGTAGTAGTTGAAAATTGTGGATATAAAGGTAATAGTAATATATCTGTAAACCCATCATTTATAATTTCTTGCACCACATCTTCTGTAAAAGGTGGAGTATACCTCATGGCTTGATAAACTTTAAAACCTTCAATTTTTTCATTACATTTGTTTACTAAGCTTTCAGTGATTTCATTAATTGGTGATTTTCCACCAATTTCCTCATAATTTTCCCAAGCTTCATTTAGTCTTGATTTAACAATAAAAAAAGCTATAATCTTTCTAACTAATTCATTTCTAACAGTAATTATATTTCTATCATTAAACATATTTGTTAAAAACATTTCTAACTCTTTTTTGTCCCTTGGACCACCCATATTTAATAGTACTAAAGCTCTTTTATTTTCTTGCATTCTCTTCTAACCTTATTATTTTATCACTGCACCATTTAGCTAAATTCAAATCATGTGTAATTAATAAAATTCCACATTCATCTAAAAATTGTATTAATAGTTTCATAACATCATATGCAATGATATTATCTAAAGCTGATGTTGGTTCATCAACTAATAGTAGTTTTGGTTTCATTAATATTGCTCTTAAAATTGAACATCTTTGAAGTTGTCCACCACTTAATTCAAATGGTTTTTTATCTAAAAATTCTCTATTTAAACTAAGTTTTTCTAACAAATTTGTTAATTCATCTTCAAAGTTTCTAGGTACTACATCTTTTATTTGTTCTAAAATTGTATATGTAGGATGAAAAGAACTATAAGGATCTTGAAAAATCATACTAAGTTCATCCTTTTGTAAACTCCCTTTGATGGGTTTTAAAGTACCTGTAACTAGTTCAAATAGAGTTGATTTTCCAGAACCACTTTTACCAAATATTGTAATTAATTCACCTTTTTTTAATTGTAAATCAAAATTTTCATAGATGGGTTGTTCTTTCTTATAGTAAAAAGTTAAATCATTTATTTCTAAGACAATATTTTTTTCCAATTTCTACCTTTAAAAAGAAAAATCATATATAAATATTACTTCACAACTAATTAACATAAAATGTATAGTATTTAATGTGTTAATCAGGCTGTTATTAAATATATTTAGTTATAATAATTGTTAAAATTCCATATAAGGTTTTGTATGAAAAATTTATCTATAAATTTTAAACTAAATATATTTATATTTCTAGGAATACTAACTATTATTTTGACTTTGAGTATATTTTCTTATTCAAACACAAAAAGGGTTGTTTTAGATGCACAAAAAAATGAATTAGTTGCCATTAAAAGTGCAAAAAAAGAAGAAGTTAAGAATTATTTTGAATCCTTAAACAATTTATTACTTACAACAGCAAATAATAAAACAACTCATGATTCATTTTTAGCTTTTGAGGAGGGTTTTTATAATCTTCAAAATGAATTAAATATGGATATAAAATTCATTGAAACTCAATTAAAAAGTGATTTTAACAAAAATTATCTAAACTCTGTTAATTACTCTTTACCTAACATAGAACAAAGAAAAAGTACAGAAAAATATCTTCCAAATGATGATTTTGCAAAAGTGGCTCAATATATTTTCATAACCAACAACAAAGAAAAATTAGGAGAAAAAAATAATTTAATATACAATCCAAATTATACTTCTAGTTATATGAATGCACATAAGATTTATCACAAGAGTTTTGATGAAATTCTAAATGCCTTTTCTTTATATGATATTTTTATGGTTGATTTAAATGGAAATCTAATTTATACAGATTTTAAAGAAAAAGATTTTGCCACAAACTTAGAAACAGGTGTATATTCTAAAACAGGTATAGCAGAAGTTTATAAAAAAGCAAAAAATTTAAATAAAAAGCAAATAGCTTTTAGTGATTTTAAACCGTATGAACCTAGTTACAATAGTGCCGCTTCATTTATTGCTACACCCATATTTATAAATGATGTTAAAAAAGGTGTGTTAATTTTTCAAATGCCAGTTGATAGAATCAATAACATCATGAGTTTTAATGGTAAATACGAAGAAGTTGGATTAGGAAAAAGTGGAGAAGTTTATTTAATAGGTCAAGACTTTAAAATGAGAAATGATTCAAGATTTTTAGCTGATATAAACAATCCTTTAGTTAAACAATTAAATTCAACAATTGGAATATTTGAAGTTAATACTAAATCAACTAAAAATGCAATTAATTCAAACAAATCTAATAGTTGGATAATTGATGATTACAGAGGTGTATCAGTTGTAAGTGCATATGACTCAATTCAATTGTATGATACAACATGGGGTATTATTGCTGAAAAAGACACTGAAGAAACATTAAAAGCAATTAATGAGATAAAAACTTATACTATAATTTTTAGTATTATAATGCTAATTTTATCTATTGTATTATTTGGTTTTGTTTCAAGAAAAATAATTTTAAATCCTTTGAGTAAATTAAATAATGCAATATTAAATTTAGTAAATACAACTACAAATCAAAATATTGAAAAAATTAGTCTAAAATCAAATGATGAATTAGGAGAGATTGCTAAAAATTTCAATAAATATTTAGAAGGTATTGAAAATTCTGCAAACATTAATAATGAAGTAATAGAAAAAGCTAGAAAAATTATGGGTAAAGTTAACGCTGGTTTATACAATGATAAAATAACTAGTAAAGCTAATTCTCCATTAATCAATAATTTAATTGAAGCTATTAATGAAATGATAGTATCAACTCAAAAAAATATAGAAATCATATCCCAATCATTAGTACATTTATCTAACGGGAAATATGATCAAGAAATACCAAGAATTCATAATGCTACGGGTATGATTGCTGCCATTTTAGATGGTACAAGAGTAACTCAATCAACAATTAATGAAGTTATGGCATTAATTGATAATTCAAATAAAAGATTAACTTTTAGTGCTCAAGATTTATCAAAATCAGCCCAAGAACTGAGTTATTCAGCAAATCAACAAGCAGCTTCTTTAGAAGAAACAGCAGCAGCAATCGAAGAAGTAACATCCACTATTGATACAACATCTGAAAACTCTGTTAAAATGTCTACATATGCAAAAAATGTAACAAACTCTTCTAAAACTGGAATTGAACTTGCAAATAAAACTTCTTTATCTATGGATGAAATAAGTACACAAGTTAATGCAATTAATGAAGCAATAACAATAATTGATCAAATCGCATTTCAAACAAATATTTTATCACTAAATGCAGCTGTCGAAGCAGCAACTGCTGGTGAAGCTGGAAAAGGTTTTGCTGTAGTAGCAGGAGAAGTTAGAAATCTTGCAAATAGAAGTGCTGAAGCTGCTAAAGATATTAAAAGTTTAGTTGAAGTAGCTAACTTAAAAGCAAAAGAAGGAAAAGATATTTCTTCAGATATGATCAAAGGTTTTAATGAATTAAATGAAAATATCAATATAACTATTGGTCTTATAAATGAAGTAACTACTGCTTCAAAAGAACAACAACAAGCTATGGAACAAATTAATAATACAGTTACAGAATTAGATAGAGAAACACAGAAAAATGCTCAAAATGCAGCTAGTATAAGTGAAATGGCTGAATCAACAAAAAATTTAGCATTTGAATTACAAAAAGCTGTTGATAGAACATCATTCACATCAGATGCAAAAAGAAGAGTATGTAACACAGATATGATTTTTGATTTAAATAAATTAAAATCAGATCATATCAGCTTCAAAAATACAAATTTCTCATGTTGTAAAGCAGGAGAAAGTTTTAATGTAAAACATCACACTCAATGTGATATGGGAAAATGGATAATTGCTAATGAAAATTCTGACTTTGCTCAAGGTGAAGTATGGGAAAAATTAAAATATGAACATCAATTAGTTCACCATATGATGCAAGATATAGTTGATTTATACGCAGAAGAGTATGAAAATGGTCAAATTCTAGCAGTTACTGAAAATTTAGAGAGTCATGTAAATCAAGTGTTTAAAACCTTAGACGATTTAAAAGAACACAATTGCGATATAGTATTTAAGAATAGAGGATAATTTTATGTCTATTAACAAGGAAACAATTTTAAGTGATAATGCTTTTTTAGTAAGTGAAACAGATATCAAAGGTACAATAATATTTGCCAACAAGCAATTTTGTGATGTTTCTGAATACACTTTAGAAGAATTAATAGGAAAACCTCATAATCTTATACGACATGAAGATATGCCAGCAGCAGCTTTTAAAGATTTGTGGGAAACTGTAAAAAGTGGAAATGTTTGGCAAGGTTATGTTAAAAATAAAACTAAATCTGGTGGTTTTTATTGGGTGTATGCAACTATATATCCATACAAAAATGACAATAATGAACAGTGTTATATATCAATTAGAAGAAAACCATCATTGGATGAAGTAAATAAACATGAACAATTGTATAAATCAATGAGATAATTTTTCACTTCACAATTAATTAACAATTATAATTTATAATTCTAATACAAAACAAATGAAAGATTATATTAAGCTTTCTACAAAGAATATATGCTAAAATATATCTTTTAAAAATTAAGGAGAAATCAATGAAAAAAATTGTTTTAGGAACAATCTTTGCTGCAGCAACAGCTGCAACTTTATCTGCTGCATCTTTAGCTGCATGTGCAGGATGTCATGGTGCAAAAATGGAAAAAGCTGCTTTAGGTAAATCTCAAATCATCGCTGGTTGGGACGAAGCTAAAACTATCGCTGCATTAAAAGGTTACAAAGACGGATCTTATGGTGGTGCTATGAAAGGTGTTATGAAAGGTCAAGTTGCTAGACTTTCTGATGCTGATATCGCTGATTTAGCAAAACAAATTGCTGCATTTAAATAATCTTATATAAATTATTTGAAATTAAAAGCTAGTCTTTTTGACTAGCTTTTTTTTTGCTCATTCTCTTTTAAACTTTTCTCTTTTTCTTTAGCTTCTTTTGCCTCTTTAACTTTTTTCTCTTTGTTTATTGCATCATTTAAATCATCAACACTATCAAATAATAAACCATCAACCATTTTATTTGAGTCATCAAACTGACCTGTTTTAGCTCCCCAAATAAATAAAGCTAATAATATTCCTGAAATTATAAGTCCAATAATTAACATCATAAATAAAGTGTCGTTTATCATATTTTACTTCCTATTTTAATTTTATTCTTAATGAATTAAATACAACTATCAACGAACTTAAACTCATAGATAAAGCTGCAACTAAAGGTATAACATACCCAAACATAGCAAATGGAATTGTAACAACATTATATAATAGAGAAATTCCAAGATTCTGTTTTATAAATTTATATGTTTTTGTCGATATTTCAAAGGCATTTTGAAGTGACTTTAAAGATGAATTTAATAAAACAATATCTGATACTTGTAGAGATACTTCAGCTGAATTACCCATTGCAATAGAAACATCTGCATTACTTAACGCAACAACATCATTTAAACCATCTCCAACCATAACTACAGTTTTATTTTCTTCTTTTAAATCATCTATAAACTTTGCTTTACTTTGAGGAGTTTGTTTAAAATATACATCATCAATACCAAGCTCAAATGCCACTTTTTTTGCAACAGTTTCATTATCACCTGTTAACATAATAGTTTGAATATTTTTAGCTTTTAGGAAGTTTATTAAATCTTTTGCATGTTCTTTAATTTCATCTTCAAGTTCAAATGTTGCGATAATCTTATCATCTACACAAAAAGTATATGAAGTCATTTTTTCTTCAAAATCATATTTAATATTGAATTTTTCTAGTAAATCAAGATTTCCACCAAATACCTTTTTATCTTCATATTTAGCTTCCATTCCCATAGCTTCAATATTTTTAATTTCGTTTAATTGAACTTTAGAAACTTCATAGTTTTTTTCTAAATATTTTTTTACAGATTTACTTACAGGGTGAGAAGATGCATTAACAAGTGAATATAAAATGTCAATTTTACTTTCATCATAAATTTTTGAAGTTATAACATCAAGATTTCCATTTGTTAAAGTTCCTGTTTTATCAAAAACAACTACATTTGTTTGAGCTATAGTTTCTATATATTTCGCTTCTTTAAACAATAAACCTTTTTTTGCAAGTTCCGATATTCCTATTAAACTAGCAATTGGTGTAGCTAAAGCTAAAGCACATGGACAAGCAATAACAATAACTGATATTGCTACAATAAATGATTTTTCGAAGTGATTAGTACCTTCATAGTCAAAACCTAAATCAATACCAAAAAAATACCAAACTGCAAAAGTTAAAATTGATAGAGTTAAAATAATTACAGTAAAACTTTTTGATATTTCATTTGCTTTTGTTTGAATTTTAGGTTTAGAATTTAAAGACTCTTCTAAAAGTGTCACAATTGAAGAAAAAGTTGAATTTTTAAAATCTTTTGTAACTTCAAATTCCACCACGCTATCTGTACAAATAGTACCACTATAAAGCATGTCATTTGTTTTTTTAAATACAGGTAGTGACTCACCTGTTAAACTAGACTCATCAAAATTTGCACTACTACTTAATAATTTACCATCTACAGGAACTTTATCTCCTGCTTTAATTTTAACTATATCACCTATTTTTATCTCATTTAATGAAACATTCTTTTCAATTCCATCTCTAATAATTGTAGCTTCCAAAGGAAGTGTTGATTTGATTTTATCTAAGGTATCTATTGCAGATTTTTTACCAATAACTTCAAGATATTTTCCAACTAATACAAAAGTAATAATCATAGCAACACTATCAAAATAACTCTCACCTTTTGCTCCAAATAAAATAAATAAAGAGTAAATATATGTAAAACTAGCTCCTGTTGCAACTAAAAAATCCATATTTAATATTCGATTTTTTAAACCATAATATGCACCTTTGAAAAATATCCAACCACTATAGAATAACACAGGAGTAGCCAATAAAAATTCACCTAAATGAACCATCCATTTAACTTCATCACTCATTCCTGTAAAAAATCCAGTGTATTTTGCAACTCCAAGCATCATTACATTCATACTTGCAATTACAGCTACCATCATTCTAATAAAGTAATCTCTTTTTGCTTCTTGTGCTTTTTTGTCAGCTATTGAAGATTCATAGGTATACGCATTGTAACCTATACTTCTAATTCTTAAAATAATTTCTGATAATTTTAATTTATCACTATCCCATGTGATTTTTGCTTTATTTGTTGTAAAATTTATATTAGCTTCAATAATACCAGGAGTGTCAAAAAGTATTTTTTCATTTAACCATACACAAGCAGCACAATGAATTCCTTCAATAATTAAATCAACTTGATTAAATCCATTTTCATCAGTTTTTATATAGTTTTTAGCAAAATTTTCCGTATCAAATTTTTCTAAATCATCATTTTGGATTTGTAAAGGTGGAGCAATAGTTTTATTTCCTAATTTGTCATAAAAAGAGTCTAATCCATCGTCTTTTAGGAGATGATAAACTCCTTGACATCCTTTACAACAAAAATTTAAATTATTCTCTTTAATCATTATCTCATCACTAAAAGATAAATGACAATGATCACATTTTACTTTTGACACTAAAATTCCCTAGCTATTATTTATTTTGATGACTTTATTTAAAAAACAAAAGAACACTTTATAACGTATATTCTTCTTTTATTTATTTGTATATTTATTTAATTATGATATTATATCTTAATAAATATGGAGTAACTCTTATATGAATAACAATATATCAAACTTAAAAAACATTACCGTACTATATGTTGAAGACGAAGCGGACTTAAGAAACGTAACTAGTCAAATACTAAAGAACTTTACTAAAAAACAATTCTTAGCTGAAAATGGTCAAGAAGGTTTAGATATATTTACAGAAAATGAAAAAGAGATAGACTTAATCATAACTGATATCAATATGCCTATTATGAATGGTTTAGATATGATAAAAGAGATCAAAAAAATCAACTTTAATATTCCTGTTATAGTTGCAACTGCCTTTTCAAATAAAGAATACTTACTTGAAGCAATTGATATTGGTGTGGATAAATATGTATTAAAACCTATTGATGTTTCAAAACTTTTACAAGTAATGTCTCAATCTCTTTTATACCACGAATTAAAAGAACTTTACACAGATTCACTTACAAACCTTCCAAATAGAAACCAATTGTTAAAAGACTTAGATATTAAAAAAGATTCTTCTATTGCCTTGTTAGATATTGATTCTTTTGCAAAAATTGATGACTTATTTGGGGAAGATAATGGCGATATAATTTTAATAGAATTAGCAAATTCATTAAAATCATTTTTTGATTATAAAAAATATAAAGTTTATAGAATTGAAGCAGATAAATTTGCTGTTGTATGTGATTCTGAGGTTGTTTCAATGGATGACTTCTACAATGAATGTAAACAATTTGCAGCTAAAATGGAAGTAAATGCAATTGAAATTGGTGGAAATGAAATTGATATTGATATTACTATAGGGATAGCAAAAGCTCAAGGTCTTGATGCATATAAATATGGTAAAAGAGTTATTACAAACGCTAGAAAAAAGAAAAAAAGAGTTATGATTTATGATGATTCATTAGATATGAGAAAATCTTATGAAGATAATATCAAATGGATTAAGCTTATAAAACAAGGCTTTAAAGAAAATCTATTTAAGGCTTATTTCCAAGCAATTGTAGATACAAAAACTCAAGAAGTTTATAAATATGAAGCTCTAATAAGATATGTTAAGCCAAATGGTGAACAAGTTCCACCTTATAAATTTTTAGATGTAGCAAAATCTACAAAATATTATTCAAATATTATAAAAATTATTTTACAAGATTCTATTGCTTTAATAAAAAATAAAAGTAAAAGAGTCTCTATAAATATATCATTTGAAGATATTTCAAATGAAGATACAAAAAAACATATATTTAAAGTTTTAGAAGACAATAAAGAATATACAGATAGATTAGAGTTTGAGATACTTGAATCTGAAGGTATTGAAGATATAGAATTAGTAAGAAACTTTATTAAAAAAGTAAAAGAATTTAACTGTAAAGTTGGAGTTGATGATTTTGGTAGTGGTTACTCAAACTTTAATTTACTTACTCTTTTAGATATTGATTTTGTTAAAATAGATGGTTCACTTGTAAAAGAGATAAATACATCAAAAGAGTTAGAAATTATTGTTTCTACAATAAACAATTTCTCACAAAAAATAGGACTAACTACTATTGCTGAGTTTGTTGCAAATAAAGATATTTATGATAAAGTAGAAGAAATTGGAGCTAACTATTGTCAGGGTTATTACTTTAATGAACCAACTCCATATGAAGATATTCAATAGATATCTTCATAGGATTTATTTTTTTTGAAGCTTAGTTTAACCACTCTTTTACACAAAGTTCTTTATCAAATAAAGATGCTTTAATTCTAGTAATATTTGCAATACTTACAAGTTTTTTAGATGCTTCATCTAAATCATCGTTAACTAAGAAATAGTCATATTTATCAACACTATTAATCTCAATTTTTGCATTTTTTAATCTTTTTTCAATAACTTCGATATCATCTGTATTTCTTGATTTTAATCTTTCTTCTAAAATTTTTAAAGATGGTGTAGTAATAAATACTGAAGTAACTATACTATTAAGTTTATCTCTAACTATATCATGTCCTTGAACATCTATATCAAAGATAACAAGTTTACCTTTATTTAAAGCTTCATTTATAGGTTTTAAAGACGTACCATAATAGTTATCATGTACTTTTGCATACTCAAGAAATTCACCCTCTTGTATACCTTTTTCAAACTCTTCTTTTGATGTGAAAAAGTAATCTACACCATTCTCTTCCCCAATCCTTGGACTTCTAGTCGTGGTCGAAATTGAAAAATAGTATTCATCAATATGTTTGTATACTTCTTTTAAAAGTGTTGATTTACCACAACCACTTGGTCCTGAAAGTATTAAAATAGCACCCTTTTGAAATTCCACATTAATCCTTTTTTAGTTTTAAAGTAAT
>Ga0102954_1000652_pt1 | contig 10504 bp, 8 predicted proteins | sample SalPonA_C_H2O_MG_FD_78511 | JGI IMG/M metagenome (GOLD analysis project Ga0102954, IMG submission 78511) | Water microbial communities from South San Francisco under conditions of wetland restoration - Salt Pond MetaG R2A_C_H2O_MG | ecosystem: Environmental > Aquatic > Non-marine Saline and... | reverse complement strand
AGAAAAATGTTGCGCTATCTAAAAATGTGTATCACTCCTGATCAAAAACAAAGTATGAAATACTTCCGAAAGCAATAGTTAATAAGATTGTTGCTATCGTTATGAAAGCAAATGATTTCTTATTTATATTTCTAGGATTACTTGATGAGTCTTCTTTTTCTCAATTAATTATTTTATATATCAATAATATAGAAATTGTTACATATAATAAGAATCCGAAGTACAGCCCCAACAGTAAGTCTGATATTGATAAAAAGACATATGAAGAAACTAATAATATCAAAGATGATTTTTTCTTAAGAGATAACAAATAAGTACCTCATATATTAATTACCCCACCAGTCATTGTCAGGGATAAAACTATTCATTCTATTGTTGTATTTTCTTTAGAAACAGAAAATAAAGAAGTTAGTATTATAAGTATTGAAAATATTGTGGTCGCAGTTTGTGATAATACAATTCTTTTGTAATTATTTAGAAATTTGTCTTTTTTCATATCTTCCTTTTGTAAAAAGATATATTGAACCTGCAGCTATAACATATATTATTAACGAGAATAAAATAGGTCAGTAAGGATCAACTAGACCGAAGTCAGAAACATAGTATGGAAAAATACCTGTTATAAGACCATATGTCATTGCTCCTATTTGATAAATTATGATGTAAGCAAATGAATAAATATATGTTTTATAGTCGTGCTTTTGTTTATTTTCTTTTAAATAATAAGATGCAATAAACAATAAAGGAGTAACAACGTGGAGAACAACGTCTATAATAACTGTTCATCCGGAGCTGACTGATGCGTGAATTGTCCCTGTCATATCAATAAGACCATAAACAGGCCCCAACACAACTGTTGCAGCGACCATAGTTACAGTAATTCATGAAGTCACAGCTACATGAATTTTGTCATTTTCTATTAATAAATTTATTCTTTCATTTTTTATGTATTTATTAAGTATTTCTAGTGTAACTCAGACTCAGATAATTATATTTGACTGATAAGTGAAGAATAATAATGTAGGTATTTCGCTGGCTTGACCGCCAAGAGCAGTGTTTTTGTAAACGAAACCGATTACAATTCATACGGTAAGAAATATAAAGTTTAATATATTTATATAGTGTCTATTTATCTTTTGTTTCATTTTTAACCCTTTTTAAAAATTTAGTTATTTGTTTTTTGGCATCTTTGCTCACTTTACTTCTATAAGAAAGCTCTGTTTTATATTCTATTAACCTGTCATCGTTAGCTACAATTCTTGCCATGTATGTTTTGTTACGTGCATTCTTGGCAGATCTTGCTTTTGGGTTCATTCTTCCTTTTTCTATCTGCGAATCAATTTGAGCAATTCTTCTTATTCTTTTTTCAATGAAGTCTTTAGCTTCTTTTGATTTACAAAAATCATGAAAATAAGCATAAGCTGCTATTTTGTCTGATTGAATAGACTCTGGAACTCCTTCAAGCACAGTTCTATCTAGAAGAGAGGCTAAATCTTTAGGAATTAGTTTAAAATGAGCCATCACATTTTCTAGTTGATATTTTTCTACATCATCTGAAATTTCTACATTAAGAATTTCATCTATAGTGTAAACGCCATCAATGTCGTTTTTAAAGTTCATGTGAATTCTTTTAGCAACATCTAATCCACCTTTATCTTTATCGATTATAAAAACAATTTTTGGTTTTTTATTTTGTTGGTTTATTTTTATTAAATCTTCTTCAAGAATATTTAATTTTGATCCATTGATGAACCTGAATCCTATTTTTGTGTCTGAAACGTGTTTCCTGAAAAAATAGTAGTCTTCAATACCTTCAAGATAAACTATAAGTTCATAAGCTTGAAAATTATTGTCTACATTTTTGTAGTCTCTTGTTTGGTTCATTTTTTGTAGTTTCATAAATATATTATAAAAGAAAAGAAGGTTTAACCTTCTTGTTTTGAATTATAGTCTGTAACTATCATGTCTTCAAGAGACTTTTGTGGTTCTCAATTTAGTTCTTTTTTAGCTCTTTCATTAGTTGCTATTAAAGATTCTGGGTCCCCTTCTCTTCTCTCAGAGTACTGAACAGGTATTTCTGTATTTAGTACATCTTTTGCTGTGTCGTACACTTCTTGAACAGAATATCCATTTCCAGAAGAAAGACATATTGTTTTTGATTTGTCATCTTCAAACATTTTTTCTAAACCAAGAACGTGCGCTCTAGCAAGATCGACAACATGGACATAATCTCTTATAGCTGTTCCATCTTTAGTTGAATAATCATTACCGAATATTTCTAGTTTATCTCTTATCCCCAATGCAGCTTCATTAACACAAGGTATTAAGTGTGTTGCTGGAACTATAGGGTCATACCTTAGTCCAGATTCAGTATCCGCTCCTGCTACATTGAAATATCTAAATATAGTGTGTTTTATGCCATAAGCTTTTTCAGATTCTCTGATAACTTGTTCAGCAAATAACTTTGACATTCCATAAGGATTTATCGGAGCAGTCTTTGTTTCTTCATTTACAGGAACTACTTCAGGTTCGCCATATACTGCTGCAGTAGATGAAAAGACGAAGTACTTAATTCCTAGCCTTCTCATTCTGTGAAGAATCATTCTTGTTCCTTCAACATTGTTTGAGAAATATCTCAATGGGTGTTTAGTTGATTCATTTACAGAAATCTTTCCTGCAAAATGCATTACAGCATCAATTTGGTGATTCGTAAAAATAGATTTTATTAATTTATAGTCAAGAACATCACCCTTATAAAAAGTTGATTCAGGGTGCACATATTGTTTCTTAGAATTTGAAAGGTTATCGACAATAACAACTTGATATCCTTTTTCTATTAATTGTTTAGTTGTGTGTGAGCCTATATAACCAGCTCCCCCTGTTACTAATATTGTTTTCATAATTTAATTATATCTTATCTATATAGTAATTAAGTATTGACTCAATCTTATTTAGTTTTTTATTAAATATATCTGATTTATAACCAAGCTCTTTGTAAATGTGTCTGTTGGAATCTTTAAGATCTCTTAACAAATCTTTTCTTTTTGAGAAATATTCAATCAGCAACATGTCATATTTCTTTCTGTCTTGGAGCGTCATTGATCTTAATTTTTCTTTCGAGAATACTGAAATATTTTCTACAGATTTATATTTATAATTTGTTGATTTATGAAATTTAATCATAATAGATTTTTTAAGCTTCCTATGTATATCAGTGTAAGATAGTTCGTTTTCTACAACCGCAGCAATTATTTCATTGTCTTTATTGTACCCATAATCAGTGAAATCATCCATTAGGTCTTGAGCTTGAAGAACAAACATCTCTCCATCTTTATTTTTGTATCAAATAATTGGACCAAGATCTCCTGGTTGCTCCATTGATTTAAATATAGTTCTTATTTTAGATATGTCATTTTCAAGTTTATTAAATCTCTTCTTAATAAGATCTTCAATTTCTATTTCTTCATTAATTTCTTCATTATATTCTTCTTCTTCCCCGTCCAAACTTACAAGAAGTTTAAATTTCTTATTTGATTCTTCAAAGTTGTTTAAAGTTCAATTTATTATTCCGGCAATATCTATTAATAAATAAATAAGAGCCACGGAAGCCATAGAATATTGTCCTACTGATATGTACATTGTTATCGCGACTAAGTTGACTAAGAAGAAAATTAAATATGAATCTCTGTATTTTTTTGATACTAACACAAAGGCAATCATAGTGAATGCGAATACAAAGGCATCAAGATAGGATATTGCAGAAGGATTTTCTTTTAGTATGTTAGCCACCAAACCAAGTGCAGCTGTTGCAATTAAACCAGAAATCATTATTAACAATAATTTGTGAACTGGCATATTTTTCACGGCATCACTCTTTGTGGTTGGCTTACTTCACAAAATATAAGAAATGGTAAGGATTGTTATGTTCGAAATGAACTTAAGCATTTCAAATCATAGACCGACAATAAATGAGTTTATTATAAATAAAGAGTAAGCAACGTTAAGTATAATTAAACCTCTTTTATCTTTTTTTCCCATTAGATTTGAACCAATAATTCCAAAAGGTCCAGCAAAAAGAACTACAGATCATGATATTCATTCCTTTGTAGTGCCGCCATCTTGTATAAGTGGGACTAGTTGAAGGATAGATGTTGTAATAACAATTGAGACAAAAATAGCAAGTGATTTTCTTCCTAAAATGATTTTGTTTAGACGTCTTGATCTAATTTTTAGAACTTCAATTTTTGTCATTTATTTCTAAATTATAAAGAAAAAAATAGCATTAGCTATTTTTAATTTCATTTTTTATTTTTTCAATTATTGATAGTGATTCTTCACAAGAATCAGCTGTTACATCAATATATATTCTAAGAATAGGTTCTGTACCTGAAGGCCTTAGCGCTACAAAGTTATCTTCATTCAAATATATAAATAATATATTGTCTTTAGGGAAGTTTTTGTAGCCTTTTGAAAAGTCTGCAACTTCAGTTATCTTCATTCCGAATAGCTCGTCACCAACTTTGTAAGATCTATATCCATCAATGAATTCGTTTAACTCTGTTGGTCCGTTGATTCCCTCGAACCTAACTTGTATCTGATCAGAGTTATAGTGCCCAACAGCTTCGTGAACGTCTTCTAAAACATCGACAAGTGTCTTGCCTTGTTTTTTGTAGTAATAGATCATTTCAATAACTTGCACTAAAGCTTGGAATGAATCTTTATCTCTTGTGAACGATCTTACAACAGAACCGAACGATTCTTCATAAGCAAACATACATTCATTACCATCCGCCTCATGTTTAAATATCTCTCTAACTATTCACTTGAAACCTGTAAGAGTGGCATATGACTTTATTCCGTAATGATCTGCAATCTTATCTCCGATTGAAGAAGAAACTACCGACCTAACAATAAAGTTGTCTTTCTTAATGTCTTCGATTTCATTAATAGTCATCATTTTGTATCAAATTTGAACAGCAGGTAATTGATTTCCATCAATGTGAACTCATTCTCCGTTATGTTTTATTACAAGTCCGAATCTATCGGCATCAGGATCTGTTGCGAATAGTACTTCTGAACCAGATTTTTCTGCATATTGTTTTGCTAAATCAAATGATTCTTTTGCCTGTGGGTTTGGACTAGAAGTGTGTGTGAAATTTTCATCTGCTTCACACTGCTCTGAAACAAGTTCATAATCTACGCCCATTGCTTTCATAAGTCTTTCAGCAATTTTTGTAGAAGTTCCATGCTGGGCAGAGAAAGTAACCTTAAGGTCTTTTCTAGAATCTTCACTTCTGTGAGCAAAAGGAATCATGAACATTATTTCTTTTATATACTGATCAATTATTGTATTAGAAATTTCAGAAACTAAATCTGAGTTTTGTTCAATAGCAAAAATATTTTGTACTTCATTTTGTACTTCTTCTATTCTTGAAGTGTCGCAAGAATCTAGTTGCTTACCGTTTTGGTCATATACCTTGAAACCGTTGTCATTTTTTGGGTTATGTGAAGCAGTAATGTTAATACCACCCACAAACTTAAGTTTTGCTACAGTGTATGAAAGTAATGGTGTTGGTTGTAGTTCGTTTTTTTCAAACAATTTAACAGGTATCCCTAAAGCAGAAAGTGTTTTAGCTGCAGTTTCGGAAAATAGTATTCTATTTCTTCTATTATCGTGCGCAATAACCACTCCGTAGTCGTGCGCTTGTTGACCATATTTTTCAATTAATCAAACACCATAAGCATAAGCTGCTTTACTTATAACAAACTCATTGATGTGGTTAGGGCCGTATTTAATTGGTCCCCTTATACCTGCTGTTCCAAATTTTTTGTTTTCAAAGAATGCAAATTCTTTTTCTTCTTCACTATATGAAGAAATTTCCTGAACAACGTGTTCAGGAGCATTGTCTATTCAGAATTGATATCTTGTATTTCAATCCATATATTAAATTATAAAAGAAAAATGAGCTTTGCTCATTTTTATCCGAATTTACCACTTAGGTATTCTTTTGTTTCCTTTTTCTTAGGTTTGTTGAATATTTGCTTCGTAGTTCCATATTCAATTAAGTCGCCTTTGTACATAAACGCTGTGTAATCAGAAACTCTTTGTGCTTGTTGCATAGAGTGAGTAACAATGATTATTGTGTATTTCTTTTTAAGTTCTAAGATTAATTCTTCGATCTGTGCTGCAGCAATTGGGTCAAGAGCTGAAGTAGGTTCATCCATTAATAGAATTTCTGGTTTATTTGCTATAGCTCTAGCAATACATAGCCTTTGTTGTTGACCACCTGATAGAGCTGTACCCATTGCGTTTAAGTTTGACTTTACATCTTCGTATAACGCAGCTTGCTTTAGTGATTTAACAACTAACCTATCTAAAATTGGTTCTGACTTAACACCATTAATTCTTGGTCCATAAGTAATATTTTTTCTTATAGACATTGGGAATGGGTTTGGTTGTTGGAATATCATACCAACTTTAGTTCTAAGTTCAGTTATTGAGATCTTTTCAAGAGGGTTGTAAATGTTTTGTTGTTTGTAAATATCATATTTACCATCTAAAAGGATTTGACCTTCTGCCCTAAAGATAGGAACTTCGTCATTTATTCTATTTAATGTTCTAAGAAGAGTTGATTTACCACATCCAGAAGGCCCTATAAGGGCTATGACAGAGTTTTTAGGTAAATCAAGGTTTATGTTGAATAAAGCTTGCTTCTTACCGTAGTAAACATTAAGATCTTTAATAACAAATGATTTATCTGAATCAATATTGTGATTTTCAAGATCTTTATCTATAACATTTAGTTCTCTTAGTATTTCGTCAACAACGGAAACCTTTTCTTTCTTAATTTTAGAATATGCTTTTTCTGTTTCTTTAAGTTTTGCTAGTTTGTTTTCTAATTTTTCAATATTAGCTTTCTTAGCTCTTGTAATTTTATTTCTTATTTTCTTTAAATCATTAGAAAGCATTGAAATTTCAATTTTGTAAGAGTGAATTTCTTCTTTGGTAGAGTTCTTTTCTTTAGCTTTTGTAATTTTAGATTCTAAAGTAGATATTTTTTTCTCAATTGACTTTTCTTTTTTCTCTAGTGAAGATTGATCCATAACAAGTGAAATAGTTTTCTTCATATCTTTTCTTTTGTTTTGGATATCAAACAATTTTAAAGATGCAGAGTTAGCGTTTACTTCTGCTTTCTTTAATCTTTTTATTATTTCATTTCTTTGTTTAGATTGATTTTTAATTTGTTCTTTATTCATTATATTTCACCTTTGATTTTCTTATATTTTAATTCGGCAGTCAATTTAGTATGTTTGATGAAGTTTGTTTTTACATCAATAGCCCTAATTACTGGAGGAACTATTAACACGAATGCTAATAAAGAAATTCCTGAGTAGAATAGAGCAATGTTATCTACCACTATAGATGTTATTGCCATTATTATTGCCGAAGCAGTAAATAATGAATCCATTGTGTTCTTGTTCTTAATTTTATTTGCTAACACAACCAGAGCAAGGACGATAGTTAATATAACTATGGCTGTTGCCTTAACATACTCTCAGTGAATTATTTCTTGTTTTGTTAAGAAGTAAATTTGAGTAGAAAGTGTTGCTCCACCATATTGCATTCACTCCCCAACCGAACCTAGTTGTGTTGTTCCAAAAATAGTAACGTAGATTGCTGATTCTCCAACAATTCTACCTATCGCTAGAATTGAGCCAGAAACAACTGATGGAGTAACCTGAGGTAATAAAACCTTGAACGAAGTATCTGATGCTGTAGCCCCTAACGCTAGAGATCCTTCTGTGTGTGATTTTGGTATGTTTCTTATTGCTTGTTCTGTTGTCTTAATAATGTTAGGAAGGACAACAAACGCCATTATTAAACCGGCTGCAAGCGGGTTGAAGTTTAGAAGGGCTGCAATAGGCATGAATATAATCACAGCAACCATACCATAGATTAGAGAAGGAATACCTGTAAGTAGATCAACTGTGAATGACATAAATTTTGTAAGTCTAGAATTTTCATTCGCATAAACCGCAAAATATATTCCTGCTGATATACCCATTGGAACAGCTATAAGCATTGCTATAGCAATGATTGTCAATGTACCAATTAAAGGAATTGCAAGACCGTAGATGTTGAAACCATCAATTGATGTATAAACGCCTTTAGTTGTTAAGTATCCCCATGATAGACCTTGAACTCCGCCATCAAATAGGAATCACATTATTGCTGCAAGAGTGAATACACCAACCATTGAAAGTGTTGTAGTTATTGCTAACTGACCAAATGATTTATATTTCTTACTCTTAGCTTCGATAGTTTTAACATTAGAGTATCTAATAACTTTTTCTCTTTCATACTCTTTAGTTTGTTGTTCTCTTAAAGAGTGGAAATATGCTTTTCTTTTTCTATATTTAAAGAATTGCTTTTGTTCATATATCGAAAGTGCCCCTAATCCTTTTGTTCTTTCAATATCTCTAATTCTGTTTTCTTTTCTAATTGCTTTTGATTCTTTCTTAGCGATTTGTACTGGATCAAATGCTTTCTCAGCTTTTTTCATAGCCAAGAATACAGTTATAACCGTAATTAGAAGCAACATTCCCATCGCGAATACGTTAGCGTATTCTGCAGTACCTGGTTCTAACTCAACAAAACCGTTAAGCATTGTTGCTGTTAATAATCTAATATTGCTGAACAATCCAAATGATGGACCATAAGCAGGCTGTGAGGCTACCATTGATACAGCTGTAGCTTCTCCAAGCGCTCTACCAACACCAAGAAGTGCTCCCGTAAGTATTCCTTTAGAAGCTGCTCTAATTGTTATGAATCAAGATGTTTGAATTCTTGTAGCACCAAGCGCTAGCGAAGATTCTTCCATTCTCTTATCAACTTGCCCAATAGATGTAATTGTAATAAGTGTTATTGTAGGCATTATCATGAATGCTAACATTGTAACAATAGATATTACAACACCTGGATCAGCTCCAAATACGTTAGAGTAGAAGGCGTTAATTGCTCCTGCACCGAATGCACCATAAACTACTGATGGAATCGCAGCAAGAACTGAGATTAAACCAATGAATATACCTTTTAATTTTGTAGGTAGTATCCTTGTTACAAACAATGCAGTCAGAACTGAAATTGGTAACGCAACAAGAACAGCAAGTAAAGTTGTTCATATTGAGTTAACAACCATGAAACCAGCGGCAAACATAGCTGCTGACTGGTCGTAATAATTACCTGTCAAGAAATATCAGAAGTTTAGTTCTTCAAACTTAACAAAACCATTTATACCGTTGTATATTATTACACCTAGTGCAACAATTGTGAAGAATGCAATAAATGAACCAACCACCATTAAAGTTGACTTGGTGAATTTATCTTTCTTATTCTTTTGGTCACTATTATCTATTTTATAAATACTAGAGCCTTTTTCGTTTTTAACTTGTGACCCTCTCATTATTTACCTTCGTTCAAAACTACATCTGCTCAAGATGCATTTTCAGAATATATTTTTAAGATTTGTTCTTCTGATAAATCATCATAGTAATAACCTTCTTTATTAACTATGAATGATAGCGCATCTGTTTCATACGTCTTGTATGCTTCAACGTCAATATAATCATCTTCATTTCAGTCTGTAGTGTCATATTTTCAAACAGACTGTGACGAATCGTTCATTAATTCAGAATTTTTACCATTTTTAGATTGGAACCCCATTCTAGAGTCTTTTGCTTTTCCAGTAAATTTATCATATCTAAATGCGTCTGAAGATCCTTGGTGTGATGATGTATTTAATTCAATTGTTACAGAGTAGTCTGCAGAATTGAATGATTGTGATAGTTTACCTAATGAAGTAACTACAGATGTTGAACCTACTGAATAGATTTCATATGGTTCATCAGTTTTCATTCCGAAGTGTGTAATATATTCTTCAACTTCTTCATCAGTTATTCTAATATCTGAAGTTCTTTCTGTATCTCCTATATCGATAGCTGTTTCATAAGCTCTTTCAGAGTATAGAATTCAGTTAAAGAAAAGGAAATGAGCAGCATCATCTTCTTTTGGCATATCTGATGCGTCAATATCAGATTTTTCTCATCCTCATTCTCCTGTTTCAGGATTTCACATTGCAGGAGCTCATAGATCGTTTCACTCTTGCTCTGTCGATCTTCAGAATACATTGAATGGTCTATAGGCGTTGTATGATCCGTTAGTTATATTTTCAATAGTACCTTCAACACCATTAAGTGAAATAATTTCTATTTCCTCTGCGTGCTCTTCGTGAATGTTTCCTTCACCATCTGAAATAGACATCATTGAAACATACCCAAACGAATTCTTCGTTTCAGCTACTTTTTTGATCATATCTTTTCTGATGAAACCTCAAGTACATTTTTAGAATAAGAGTGTACTTCTTCATCTCAACCTATTGCATTCTTAAATGCTTCAGTTGTTCCTGAAGTTGAGTTTCTAGTATACGCCGTAATCGGTGGCATT
>Ga0102954_1000647_pt1 | contig 10551 bp, 8 predicted proteins | sample SalPonA_C_H2O_MG_FD_78511 | JGI IMG/M metagenome (GOLD analysis project Ga0102954, IMG submission 78511) | Water microbial communities from South San Francisco under conditions of wetland restoration - Salt Pond MetaG R2A_C_H2O_MG | ecosystem: Environmental > Aquatic > Non-marine Saline and... | reverse complement strand
GTCACTGCCGAGAACTACGAAGGTCTGCGTCATGCCACCATCGATGACATCGGCGGCATCATGGGACTGATCTCTCCCCTGGAAGAAAAGGGCGCGCTGGTAAAACGCTCGCGCGAACAGCTGGAACTGGATATCAACAATTTCACCGTCATCGAACGTGACGGCATGGTCATCGCCTGCGCCGCCCTGTTTACCTTTGCCGAGACCCAGGCAGCCGAACTCGCCTGCCTTGCGGTACACCGTGATTACCAGCAACACGGCCGCGGTAACGACCTGATGCAGCACATCGAATGGCAGGCGAGAAAAAAACACATGAACAAACTGTTCACCCTGACCACACAGACCATGCACTTTTTTATCGAGCGCGGTTTCGTCGAATGTCAGCTCGACGATTTGCCGATCGAGAAAAAATCGCTTTACAACTACCAGCGAAATTCAAAGATCCTGTGTAAAGAGCTACATTAATCACAGCAGTTAAAATAGTCACATTAATTATCTATGGCATTCTTACAGGTACCGCAAAGCGTCATTGAAGAAAATGTTTTCAATGCGCTCAAGGAGGATATTGCTGAAGGCGATATCACCGCCGAACTTATCCCGCATGACAATATCTCCCTGGCCACAGTCATCAGCCGCGAGGCCTGCGTATTCTGCGGCCTCGACTGGTTCGAGGAGACATATCGCCAGATCGATGAAGAGATTTTGATCGACTGGTGCGTCGATGACGGCGACAGTATCGACGCCGGTCATGTCATCTGCACCATCAGCGGTTCCTCACGAAACATCGTCACCGGTGAACGGGTCGCGCTCAACTTCGTACAGCTGTTATCTGCCACCGCAACCACGGCCGCAAAATACGCTGCAAAAGTCGCGGACACAGAAACAAAAGTTCTGGATACCAGAAAGACCATCCCCGGCCTGCGCATGGCGCAAAAATACGCCGTCTCCTGTGGCGGTTGCGAAAACCACCGGTTGGGCCTGTTCGATGCTTTCCTGATAAAAGAAAATCATATCAATGCCTGTGACGGCATCCAGACAGCCATCAGCGAAGCACGTTTTCATAACCCGGATCTGCCGGTTGAAGTGGAAGTCGAAAACATGGATGAATTGAAACAGGCGATCGATGCCGGTGCTGACCGCGTACTGCTGGACAACTTCGATATCGAGACAATGAAACAGGCGGTCGACGTCTGTAAGGGCAAAATAATAAGCGAAGCATCGGGCAATATCACCCTCGACAACATCAGCGATGTGGCAAAGACGGGGGTCGACTATATCTCGACCGGTGCTTTGACCAAGGATATCAAAGCCATCGACCTGTCGATGCGTTTCGACTGAACCGAACACTGATCCGGTACAGTCACAGAGCAATGCAAAAAATAAATTCACGGCGCAAAAAATGTCTGCATTAAGAAAACTCTATCGCCTGTTACTGCTCGCCCTTCTTATCGTTATCGGCACCATCCTGTCCATCCTGTTCTTGCGCAACACCATACCGCCACGCGGCTTCAGTACCACTCTCGTCACTACCTGGTTAGGCCTGGCCGCACGTACCTTCGGCGTAAAGATAAAAGTTTTTGGAGAACCGCTGGCGGAAAAGACACTGTTTATTTCCAACCACATATCCTGGCTGGATATCCTCATCCTCGGCAGCCTGGTACCCGTGCATTTTTTATCAAAGCATGAAGTAAAAGACATGCCGGTTATCGGCTGGCTGGCGACACGGGCCGGTACGCTGTATATTCACCGCGGCAAAAGCGAGTCCGCCTCAGATGCCAGCAGCGAGATCACCGCGGTGTTAAAGCAGAACCATAACAGCCTGGTCTTTCCGGAAGGCACCACCACTGACAGCCATATAAAAAAGTTTCACAGCCGCATGACGCAGGGTGCTATCGATGCAGAGGCCATGGTGCAGCCGATAGCCATCTTTTTCCCGATACCAAACCCAGAAAGAGGCAGAACCGAACTGAACCCGGTGACTTTATTTACCCGCGACATAAGCACCGGCGAATCTATTGACATGATCATACGCACCGCCAGCATCAATGCCGAAGTGCATTTTCTAAAACCGATCAGCAGCAAGGGAAAAACCAGGAACGAGATTACTCAATATGCGTATGACGAAGTCGTCGATGCGATCATCGCGATAAAAAAACGCAGCTGATGATACTTATTTGATTTTATTGACATCTACGCTCAGCCAATAACAGACAGTCAGACAAACAAAACCTCGCACTACGGTGGGGTCTATCCAAGATTACCAACAATAAAAGATATCTATTAAAATGCTTGTCCCACACCGAAATAGAACTCGTTGCCATCTATGCCAGTCGCAGCATCAGCTGCCAATCCAACATTGTGCTTCTTGGATATCACGAAGCGAATACCGACGCCGGCGGCGGGTAGAGTTTCCTCTCCCATTTCCGAAAACTGTTCTGCTACTTCACCGAATCCAGCAAAGCCGGTAAATATCCAGCGATCGGAATATTGCCAGCGATATTCTGCCTGGGTAGCGTACATCATGCGATCACGATAGCGCCCTGCCTCATAACCCCTAAGGTCAGTACGACCACCGAAAGTTGACTTCAGAAAGAACGGTGCGTCATCCCCTGTACCGCGCAGGTACAGCCGTAACGCCAGTACATCACGCTTGCGTATCGGTATGTACTTATTGAAGTTAACCATGAATGTTTCGGTGTCGACATCTGAGCCAAGTTCATCGCGGTATAGTAATGCGCGTCCGTTGATAAGCCATCCGTTGCGCGGAAACTGCTCGTGATCTCGCGTATCAAACTGCAGTGGTATCTCCAACGCCGCAACATCGAGATTTAAAGTCGGGTCAAAGAAAAGTGGTGGCCCCTCATAGCGCACATCAATCCCCGTTTCGACATTCCCGCCTAGAAATCCGATGCCCATGTAGAGCTGATTCCAGACACGGTATGTCGTCGATACAAAATATAACGGCATTTTTTGCCGGACCTGGACCGATACGCCAGATTGGTTGAGTATATACCCAGTGCCATAATAGCGGTAATTGATGTCGCCGTATCCCACACCTGCTTTTACACGGACTTCATCTCCAAAAAGGTGCAGGTAGGTACCGGCACCATATGCGTAACTGTCATTTTCGGAAATCATGCCGAAAACACCGATGATCGATGGCTTCGTTTCCGGATTATTCTTGTCCATATCCATGAAATAGCCGGCCAGGCCTGACAGCATCCAGCCGAGCTGCGGCGAATAACCAGGTACCGGAGCAATAACGAGATCATCTAGCCAGCCCACACCTACCGGTTCCATAGGTATTCCACTAAGCTGATCATCCACATTTTTGAGCACCCCACTACCATCCAGGATGTCGAAATCTGCCATGGCCATCGTTTCATCAGCGTGAGATTCGTTCTTTGCTAGTTCTGAATCTGCGAATGCAGGGTCAATGTGTATGGCACTTGCCACCACAATGAAAAGCATCGAGTTTTTCAAACAACAGAGCACAGATTATTTTTGATTGATAGCACTAAGAATATGATTTTTTCTATATTATATGTATTTAGCAGCTTAATATCAGTTTTACAGCCTGTATGGTGCCATAACTAACAAACAAGTAAGATGATTAGCTGTGAAACTGTTTTGGTAATTTTCATGAAATCAAGTCCGGTATCATCGGGTAGTATGCGCCACATATTACATGTCTTCTTTCCCATATATTTGATTGCTGGTTGTGATATTGAAAGCAGTAATAATATTCTACCTGTGCCTGATGAGGGCCTGGTTATGTATGCTGAGGCAAATCTGCATGAATCACAGGATACGGCTCAGATAGCTGCTGCGGTATACAGGGATGGAGAGCCGGTCGGTCTCGTTGGTGGTGATGTATTTGAAGCGCAAACAAGTACGCAACGTGTTCTGCTAAAAGATATTGGGATTTATGATGGCAGTTATGCTGCGTCACTAGAGATCGATGTTGTGCAGGATGTGTTTTTAAATGTAGTGCATGCGCCCGTCGAAGCACGTGAAGATCGCTGGTATCCTGTTGATATACTCAATATAGATCCAGGCCCCGGTGAACTGGTCGGTAAATCGGCAACAGTCAGTTTTCCGCCTGAAGTAACGATTACCGGACCAGTTTCTGGTGACGTATATTCAAACATCGCTGATATTGTCGATCTCAGCTGGATAGCTTTTGGTGCAGGTGACAATATGCGAGTGCTCTCACTCGTTAGCTGCAGTGATGGACTTACGACTTCTAGCTATAGCACAGTAGTGGATATAGCTGATGACGATGGCCTGGAAGCTATGACTCTAGACAGGTTCATCTATGATGTTAATGATAACTCACCTGCTATTCGATTTATTTCAGATGTCGCACAGGCGCTACTGCAGGAACTGCTTAACAAGTTAAGTGCTGGCAACATCGACCCTGATTTTGTAACAAAGAAAGTTGACGCTAATCCGATTTCCAGTAACTGCGAAATCCGTCTGTTTCTCCAACGCCAGCGTAATGGTGTATTTGATGTCAGCTTTGATGATGGCGTAGTACTTGGCAGCCGAAGCGCTGAAGTTACTGTGAACTATGTGCCTGCAACTCCGCAAAATTAGGTAACTGATGTCTGCTTACACCCAGTTTATTATTATCGGACTAATGACGGTTATATCGATGACCGTTCATGCCAGCGAGATGCAACTTGACGTGAGTGTGCTGCTGACGGATATGGATGCTAGCAGTACTGACGAATTCAAAAGTGGTAAAGGGGTGACGCTGCAATACAGCTACTATCTTAAAGAATGGCTGGCCGCAGATATTGGACTATTCATATCTGACCAGACCCTGGAGGAAAGTCAACAGGATATTGTTGGCGATTATCGAACAAGTATACAGACGAACTCTTTTTTGCTGGGTATCAAACCTCGCTATAAATTCTCAACACCATATGAGGTCTATGCAAGATTGGGGGTTCTATACTGGCAAACAGAACTGGAAGTCGAGGAATACTTTAATGAAAGTATTTCAGGGGGTAAAACCTCGGCGACTGATACTGGAACAGGATACTACGCAAGTTTGGGCGGCGCTCATTATATAGGCGAACACGTAGTGGTGCAGCTTGAACTGAGGCATATGATGCAGCTCGATGTTTTTGAAGGTGAGTCAGATTATCCTTTTGATCTCCGTATAAATGCGCTGAGCTTTGGTCTTGGCTATCGTTTTTAATTATGTGTTTAACTTACCTTGCCACTCGTCGCTTGATAATAGGTGTTCTGAGTGTTGTTGCATGGCCGGCGCAGGCTGATTTTGATGAGATTTATAGACTGGATATTGGTGCAACAATTGTCGATTTTGATTCGAAGGTTGGCATCAACTCCCGGGACGATTCTATAAATAAAGAAATCGATTTTGAAGATCTTGGTTTCGATTCCAAGGTGCAGCTAGGTGTTATAAAAGGCACATGGCGTATGGCAGATCGCCACAGGTTGAGCCTGTTATATACGCAGATAAAACGTGCAACAGAGGTAACGACCAAGAATGATATCGAAGTCGATGGCAATATCATCAGGGCAGGTGCCTATGTTGGTGCTTCTGTCAAAACGCATGTCTTCGATATCGAATACCTTTATAGTTATTTTAAACGACCGAATCTGGAGCTTAGCGTTTCTGCAGGTATATACTGGATGAACTCACTTACCGAGTTAAGTGCTGCTGGTGAAATCCGTATTGAAGGGGAAAACCAGGATGAGTTTCGTAATGATGTTAATGCATACCAGCGACTGATTGCTCCACTTCCATTGCTTGGTTTGAGTGCCAGCTATGAAATAAATCCACAATGGATTGCACATGCATATGCGAGATATTTCGATGTCACCATCAATGATGTAGAAGGCCGCATCCTCAGTCTTACCTTAAAAACAGAATACTTTTTCACCGATTATTTGGCGCTGGGGAGCGCAGTTACTTCATTTGATGTTAATGTCAAGCAGAGTGGTGTTGTGTTCATAAATACCCTTGGATATGAGTACAGTGGCTTACAAGCATACCTGGTCTTGAAATATTGATATTCACATTGTCTCAAAAACTGTCCTTGAATCAGTAACAAATAACAGGGCTTTATCAATACTGGTATTACGTTGCGATTTTATATCAGCCGCACACCTGAGCACTGATGCTGATATTTGGCGCATAAGCGACATCAAACTATACCAGCTAAGTGCCAAATGTCTGCAATGCCTACTTGAGTGATATTTTTTTATTCTTTCCTGCAGGAAGAGATTTTATCTGTGAAACCAGTCGCTGATTCGAACACGGTTTGACTCATGTTCTGCATCCAGTACTTTTGCAGCTCATCTAATTTCTTCACACGAAAGTACCCCGCGACTCCTGTCCTGATCCCGTAACCCGCCAGGTCGTTAATCACGATTGTGCAGGGTCAGCTGGGTGAACGGTATCTCCCAGTTGTTCTCTGTACAGGCATCCACGCACCAGCGCTGGATGGCACGCCGCAGACGGTTGTACAGCGGCGCCTGCACACCCTTGAAATCGGCGAGGACCACCAGGTCCAGCGAAGAGGTATTGGCGGACTGAAATTCAACATTCAGCTGCAGCAGATCCGGCCCATAACCTTCCGCTTCGATATTTTTTAGCAGATGGGCTTTCAGTATCTGCAGCATGGAGGTGGTGCTGATCGACTGCAAGTCGTAACTGACGCCGATCGTCTCCTTGAGGCGGAAATTGACACTGAGGTTGCGCGGAGACTGGCCCAGGAAATCCTGCGTGAGGTAGGTCTTGCGCGCGCCGCCGCGTTCCACCAGTTCGATGAGTTCATGGGAAATTCCGATCACCTTCCCCCTGACGCCATCGCTCAACAGAACCCAGTCGTCTTTCCTGCAGGGGAACCAGGGCTCGTCCGCCCCTGCGGGTCGGGACTTCAGATCGACCAGGTTCTCAATCGCGATTCTCTGACTGATTCCGGCGTCCGGATTATCCAGCAGGGTAAAGATGTCTATCTTTTTGACCCGCCACGGCAGCCCCTCCAGGAAAATCCGTTCACCCTCGCGAACGGATCCGATATTGAGGTAGATCCGTATCTGCTGCCAGTAGCGCGGGATTGCGGTCCTCAAAGTCCAGGCCGCACCCAGCAACAGCAGTACGCCAAGGCTGAACAGTACCCAGTCCTCGGCCACGTAGAAAACCACCATCGGTCCTATTATCGTCAAGGCGATCGTGATCATACGGTGCACCAGATCCAGCAGTCTGATGTTGAATCGACGGTGCTCCATGCGGTAACCGGGGACCAGCCGCATCATCAGCATGTGCGACAGGCGCGACAATACCAGAATAGCGAAAACTACCAGCAGTGCCTGGGTGAGATAGAGGCCCCGTTTCTGGAAGAAGGATTTCAAATAGGTGTGAGACGCATCGGTAAACGAGGTTTCCGCACTCTCTATCCGGTTCAACTGCAACTCTAGCGCCTGCAGTTGACTCTCCATATTTGCCAGACGCCGCTTCCAGTCGTCAAGAATGTCCTGCAGATACTCTTTCAATGCTTTGTCTTCTGCTTTTGTAATCAAAGCTGAAACATTCGCTATTGCAGTCCTGGCCTTGGGGATTCTTGTCTTGTAAAAAGTGATCTCTTCCCGGATATCCGATTTCTTCCGGACCTCGCTGGTCATGTGCTTCATCTCCCTGATGACCGGTTCCATCAGGGAGAGCATTTCGCTCTGGATATTGAAGTCCTGCTCCTGCTTGGAGCTAACGGCGATGAAGCCTATACCAGCTGCGATCTCGACAAAATTCTCCTTTAGACTGTCCAGATCCTCATGCAGCTGGGTAAGATCCTGCTGCAGCTCCTTTTTTTCGGAATCGGAAGGCGACGCACGGAGCTGGCGCTCTATCTCCTTGATTTGTGCCTGAAGGGTAGCGCGCAGCCTGGTTAACTTTTGCAGGGTGGGCAGCGTATCACCCGCTTCCGGCTGTTCGGGAGTGTTCTGAACTACTTCCTGTGCCCAGGCCATGGAAGGTAATGACAGCAACAGCAAACTTAATAGATATAGCCTTATCATCACCCTCACCTTGTCAATGAATATCCACGGAGTATACAACATCACACCCTCGACAAGACAGGGTGCATTAGCACAAGCACTCACAACTTAATCAGTGTCTTTCTGGTTCACAGGGAAACGCTGCTAAATGCCTGAGCTGTACCGAAATAGAACTCGGTACCATCTTTGCCCGTCGCATTGTCAGCTGCCAGTCAAACAGTCAGTACCGGGGGTGAAATGATAAATCAGGCTGGTTTCTACCTAATGTGTGAGCCAAGTAAGTATCTTTTCTGCGACTTGGGCAGGTACCCAGTGCGGGCCATCAAATTCATGGTAGCTGACGTTATAACCACGACTCTTCAATCGAGGCACGATAAAGTGCCTCGTTCCTAAAACGCTGTACACATTGTCACGGGTACCATGTGCCACATAGATATGAGGCTGTCCCACTGGAGGTGAAGGCGGATTGAGGTGACCCGGTGCCACCGCGATCAGATGGCTAAACAAATCGCCATTTGCCCGCCCGAGCGCCAATGCGTACGCTGCACCATCCGATAAGCCGCCAAGTGCGATCCTCTGCGGATCTATAGCAACGCGTTCGAATGTATACTGCAGTGCTGCATCAATAAAAAGGACATCAGGTCCGAACGGACTGTCAATACCATCCCAGGTATTATGGCGAGAATCAATGGCGAGGACCACGACACCCAGTTCTTCCGCCAGTGGAAAAATGTGCCTGATATCATCGGCGCTTCCTCCACCGCCGTGCAACCAGACCAGCAATGGCATCGGCTTATGCTGTTTCGCAAGTTCCGGGATGTAAAGCATGCCATCACGCCAGGCGACAGTGCCATTGATCAGCAGCAGACTACCAAGTCCAAGCGGGTGTTCGCCAGGCTCGATATCAGCAGTCGGTGCAGTAACCCGAGCCTGTATACGTGTAACTTCCGGAGCCGCAGGCCCGCATCCATAAACCATTACAGTAAACAGCATTGCCAGCAACACTTTCATCATGAGATTGTAACTGTGGGGTGACCGCATTGTGTATGAATATATCTGTGAGTTGCCGGCAGTCCAGTAATTATTACATCGGAGCCATTCTCATACCGTGCGGGAAAAATTCGCGCGATAGAAAAACGAAGCTGACGATACCTTCTTGAGCTCTCGTCCCAGAGCACTATTTTACATACGCACTTATCCAGGCAGCAAATATTATATGATCCGGAACAGGTTCCGCTTTCATGAACCGAAGTTAATGGCAATCCCCATGCTCACAGACAGGTCTGGCTGTAACAAATCAAATGCATATTGATCCAGCGTAACCGTTGCAGATGAAAAAGGGTAATTGGCTACTACACCAGCCTGAAAAAGAAATTGCCATTTTTGTTGTGTATAGAGGTTGACCCTGATCCCCGAACCCAGCTCAAAAACGGTACTCGAAACCCTTGTTGACGACTGACCCTCCAGTACGCCATCATCTGCCCTGATCTGTTCACTCCGTTCTCCCGTCAGCAATGTTAAATACGGCCATATCCATCGGTAATCATCCTGGCTGTTCCAGTCAAATTCAATCCCGATTGCCAGCTGCTGAATCTCACTATAAACATTATAAATCGGCCATGGCTGAAAAGTTGGATGATAAACGTCAATAGATTCAGCATAGACGGTATTTCCGTAGTGCATATCGAATACCAGCCATGTGGAAGGCTGACCGATAGAATTCGGTCGATAAGACAATGCTCTTCTATACTGCAGCTCGGCTTCGACCTCGGGCATCAGCAGATTTAAAGCAACAACGTTGTCAGCCTGTTCTGGATAGCCTGCCGAGGTGTACTCATTTTCGACCGAAGTAAATACAATCCGGCTATACGAGAGTTTATCTCCAAGCCCTTGCGCAGTTTCAAACAGTAGCGGCCCCTTGCCGATACCAAAAACCAGTGAAGTCCCTGACTCTGTCCATGATGTAGCCTGTTGAACAAAATCCAGTTCATAGTTTTCACGCCAGTCTTTCCTTAGCCCCAGCCAGAGCGCCAACCTCTGATTACGCCCCAGCAGATTAGCAGATAACGAGACATCCAGCTGGTTTTCTGTGCTGACCAGGCCTGTTGCATTTAACCAGTATCCGGTACGCCATGAACTTTTATCTGCACTGTTCAAAACCAACGGGTGAAGTTCCTGGTAATCTCCTTTGAGCGAAACGGTTCCCATTGTGATAGCCGTATCTACATAAGGATAATCATCAGTCCCTATTTTAAGCAAATGATGAAATCCGTTATGCATGTCACTACCATAAAAATCACCATAGGAACGAAAACCGGCACCAAGCTGAATTACTGCCTGATGAACGGGATTCGACTGAGTACGGTAGAGTTCATACATAAGTGAGAGACTGAGCTGATCTATCCTGCCTGCATAATATTTAGCTGCCGTATTAAGCTGTCCTGCGGTCAGAACACTATTGTCAAAAACGATACTCCAGCGAGGCGATATATTAAATTGAATTCCAATTTGATGATTTCG
>Ga0102954_1000645_pt1 | contig 10566 bp, 11 predicted proteins | sample SalPonA_C_H2O_MG_FD_78511 | JGI IMG/M metagenome (GOLD analysis project Ga0102954, IMG submission 78511) | Water microbial communities from South San Francisco under conditions of wetland restoration - Salt Pond MetaG R2A_C_H2O_MG | ecosystem: Environmental > Aquatic > Non-marine Saline and... | reverse complement strand
GCGGCCCGAACCCCCAGAGATTCACCAGTGGTCCAACCGTGACATCAAAGGCACCCCGAGACTCCTGGCTGATACGCAGGGCTTCACGCGTCACGAACGCCAGCGCTTCAGAGACCTCCATCTCACTACCGGCGGGCAGCGCGTTGAAGGTTGAGAGTTCAGAGGTTGGATCGTAGGTGGACATCTGCTTGTTGACCGTAGCCAGTAGCTGATCGGCACGGACCTTCAGGCCCTGTACTCGAGCCGAATTTTTGTCGACCCATTTAACTGAGTAGGTAGTCCCCATGGTTTGGCCTTCAAAGCCAACCACAGTCTCTTGATAAGCGAAGTCGCAACCAGTTAGAACGAAAACGGCCAGTAGCATTGCTACCGGCCATCTAACTAGGCGTTTAAAGCCTGCAAACATGCTTAACCACCGAAGTCGTCTAGCAGGATGTTTTCACGCTCAACACCCAATTCCAGCAACATATTGATGACAGCTGCGTTCATCATTGGCGGCCCACACATGTAGTACTCACAGTCCTCAGGCGCCTCGTGGTTTTTGAGGTAGTTCTCGTAGAGAACGTTGTGAATAAAGCCGGTGTAGCCATCCCAGTTGTCTTCTGGCAGAGGATCTGAGAGTGCCAAATGCCACTCAAAATTCTCATTTTCAGCCGCCAATTGATCGTACTCTTCACCGTAGAATGCTTCACGCATTGAGCGCGCGCCGTACCAGAAGCTGATCTTGCGCTTCGAGTTCAAACGCTTGAGCTGATCAAAGATGTGCGACCGCATTGGTGCCATACCTGCGCCACCACCGATAAAGACCATCTCGGCATCTGTCTCCTTCGCGAAGAACTCACCGAACGGCCCATATACCGCGATCTTGTCGCCTGGCTTCAAGCTGAATACGTATGAGGACATCTGGCCCGCAGGCAGATCATCACGACCTGGAGGCGGTGTAGCGATACGGATATTGAACTTTACGACACCACGCTCTTCCGGGTAGTTCGCCATCGAGTAGGCACGAATAACAGGCTCAGTTACCTTAGAGCTGTAGCGCCAAATGTTGAACTTATCCCAATCAGGGTGGTACTCCTCTTCAATGTCGAAGTCTTTGTAATGCACTTCGTGCGGAGGACACTCGAGCTGCACGTAACCGCCAGCACGGAAGTCAACGTTTTCGCCTTCGGGTAGTCGCAGCGTCAGCTCTTTGATGAAGGTAGCAACGTTCGGGTTTGATTCAACCGTACACTCCCACTTCTTCACACCAAAGACATCATCTTCAACCTGAATCTTCATGTCCTGTTTAACAGGAACCTGACAACTTAGACGCCAGCCCTCTTTCGCTTCACGCATGGTGAAGTGCGACTCCTCCGTCGGCAGCATAGAACCACCGCCTTCGTGCACTTCACACTTACACTGTGCACATGTACCGCCGCCGCCACAGGCTGACGCCAGGAATACACCCTTGTCTGCCAGTGTCTGCAGCAACTTTCCACCTGCTGGGACGGTGATTGTCTTCTCCGGGTCACCATTAATTTCAATGGTCACATCGCCGGAGCTGACCATCTTAGCGCGGGCAGCGAGGATAATGGCAACAAGGGCCAGTACCACCACTGTAAACATCACCACGCCGAGGATGATTACTTCTGCATTCATAGCTTAATCCTTCCTAATTTGACCTGGTTGCTTAGAGCTGTACGCCAGAGAAAGACATGAAACCGAGCGCCATAAGACCAACGGTGATAAAGGTAATACCCAAACCACGAAGACCTTCAGGAACATCGCTGTACTTCAGCTTCTCACGGATACCAGCCAGCGCAGTAATTGCTAACGCCCAGCCGATACCAGCACCTGCTCCGTAAACAACGGATTCGCTAAAGGTGTAGTCACGCTCAACCATGAACAGCGCCGCACCCATGATGGCACAGTTAACTGTTATCAACGGCAGAAACACACCCAATGCGTTGTAGAGCGAGGGTACGAACTTATCGAGGAACATCTCAAGAATCTGTACGATCGCAGCGATAACTCCGATGTATGAGATGTAACCGAGGAAGCTCAAATCGACTTCTGGGTAACCCGCCCAAGCGAGTGCGCCTTCACGCAGCAAGTGGTTATAGATCAGGTTGTTGACCGGAGTAGTGACAACTAGCACCACGACAACAGCGATACCTAGACCCAACGCAGTCTGTACCTTCTTCGAGATCGCCAGGAACGTACACATCCCCAAGAAGAACGCCAGCGCCATGTTTTCAACAAATATAGCCTTAACAGCTAGGCTGATGAGCTGTTCCATTAGTGCGCCGCTCCTTTAGTGTTCGGGGCCATTTCGTACTCAGGCTTCTCGACCTGCTCTGGTTTCCAGGTGCGGATGATCCAGATAAAGATGCCGATCAGGAAGAAGGCACTTGGCGGTAGCAACAACATACCATTACTCTGGTACCAACCACCGTTGGTGACCAACGGCAGAATCTCAAAACCAAACAGTGATCCGGCACCGAATAGCTCACGGAAGAATCCGACAAACAGTAGGACCACGCCATAACCTATACCGTTACCAATACCGTCCATAAAGCTCGCCAGTGGCGGGTTCTTCATGGCGAAGGCTTCTGCACGTCCCATAACGATACAGTTGGTGATAATCAGACCGACGAAGACAGACAGCTGCTTGGAGATGTCATAGGCGTAGGCTTTGAGGAACTGGTCCACAACGATTACCAGCGACGCAATGATTGTCATCTGTACGATGATTCGGATGTTGCCGGGTATATGGTTACGGATCACTGAGATAAACAGGTTCGAGAACGCTGTTACTACAGTCACCGCAAGGGCCATAACCATTGCAGTAGCTAGGTTTGATGTTACAGCCAAAGCTGAACATACACCCAGGATCTGCAGTGCGATCGGGTTATTCGCAACGATAGGGTTCGTTACGATCTCTTGAGTCTTAGCCATACTTAGGCACCTCCTGCACGTAGGTTAGCCAGGAACGGTGCATAGCCGTTCTCGCCCATCCAGAACTGCACCAAGTTAGTGACACCGTTAGAGGTCAACGTCGCACCTGAGAGTCCGTCAATCTTGTATTCAGCATTCGGTGTAGAGGAGTCAACTTTACCTTTGATCAAGCCGAGCGCAGGCTTCATCTGATCGTCAGCGTAGACCTTCTTACCCGGCCAAACTGCTTTCCAAAGCGGGTTGTCGACTTCACCACCGAGTCCCGGAGTCTCCGCATGAGAGTAGAAACCCAGACCCACAACTGTGTTTAGGTCGCCCTCCAAGGCCAAGAAACCGTAGAGCGTAGACCACAAGCCATAACCATGGACAGGAAGAATCACCTTGTCCATGCTGCCGTTTTCACCCTCTACGATGTAGACCGGCATGTATTTCGGCTGGCGTTTGATCGAAGCGATATCCTCTGCACGATCCAACACAACTGAGAGCGCAGGATCCTTAGACGCCTTCTGAATATCGAAGGTGTTGCCGTCAACCGCATCAGTAAACTTGCCAGACTCCATATCGACCATACGAGTGGTGATCGCTTTGAACTGCTCATCCACCGAAACGCCCTGCTGGTAGAGTCCAGCCGCCATTAAGATGTTCGATTTACGGTCGTTATCTTTGTTGGCAACCTGTTTTGGTTTAAGTATTACTGCCGCAGCAGCCACTACCACCGAACAGATTACACACAGCAAAACTGTGACTGTAATTGTCTTGCTGATTGAATCGTTACTAGCCGACATTACGTGCGAGCCTCCGTTTGATGTTTGCCTGAACAACAAAGTTGTCGATCAGCGGAGCGAAGAGGTTTGCGAACAGAATTGCCAGCATCATTCCCTCAGGGAACGCCGGATTTACAACACGAATCAACACTACCATTACGCCGATCAGTGCACCGAACACCCACTTACCGGTGTTGGTCATTGAGCCCGATACAGGATCGGTCGCCATAAAGAACATACCAAAAGCGAAGCCGCCTACGACTAGATGCCAGTAGAAGGGCATAGCAAACATTGGGTTAGTCTCAGAGCCGATCAAATTGAACAGCGTCGACATTGCGACCATCCCAAGGAACACGCCGCTGACGATACGCCAAGCCGCTATACGGGCATACACGATGACAGCACCGCCAATCATGATTGCCAGCGTGGAGACTTCACCAATAGAGCCCTGAATCGAACCTAGGAAAGCATCCATCCAAGTGACGTTAGCCGCCAGGATTGCATCAATACCGCCCGATGCAGCCAGACCGAGAGGGGTCGCACCTGAGAAGCCATCAACCGCAGTCCAGATCGCATCACCCGACATCTGTGCTGGGTAAGCAAAGAAGAGGAATGCACGGCCAGTCAGTGCTGGGTTAAGGAAGTTTTTGCCGGTACCGCCAAATACCTCTTTACCGATAACCACACCGAAGCTGATACCTAGCGCAACCTGCCAAAGTGGCACAGTTGGGGGCAAAATCAAGGAGAAGAGGATCGAAGTTACGAAGAAACCTTCGTTCACCTCATGGCCACGCTTCATCGCGAACAGCACTTCCCAGAAACCACCCACAATAAAGGTTGTGGCGTAGATCGGCAGCCAGTACATCGCACCATGGAGCATGTTGTCCCACGTACTTGAAGCATCGTAGCCTGCAAGCGCAGAGATAATGGCACCACGCCAGCCTTCAGCTTCGGTAATACCCAGAGCTGCCATCGCTGTATTAGCTTGGAAACCGACGTTGTACAACCCGACAAATACTGCAGGGAAGGTACACATCCAAACCAAAATCATCATACGCTTGAGGTCAACGGCATCGCGAACATGAGCTGCTGCGCGAGTCACTTTGCCCGGCGTATAAAAAATCGTATCTACGGCTTCATAGAGCGCGTACCAATTTTCATATTTTCCGCCCTTGTGAAAGTGCGGTTCCATATTGTCTAAGATCGAACGAATACTCATATCAGACGCTCCTTAAGCTTCTTTCTCAATTCGAGAAAGGTTATCGCGCAGGATTGGACCATACTCATACTTACCCTGACATGCGAAAGTACACAGGGCGAGATCCTCTTCATCCAACTCCAAACAGCCGAGTTGCATTGCGGTAACGATGTCACCGGTGACGAGGGAACGCAGAAGCTGAGTTGGCAGAATGTCTAGCGGCATCAGACGCTCAAACTGACCCACAGGCACCATTGCTCGCTCTGAGCCGTTGGTGGTCGTAGTGAAGTTCAACTTCTTATTAGGGGTGAACATCGAAGCGAACATCTTCAAGACAGAGAACTTCTCTGTACCTGGAGCTACCCACCCCATGAACTCGCGCTCTTTACCTTCCAGCAAAACACTCACTTGAGTGGCATAACGCCCAAGATAAGCCAGCGCACCCTGTGCTGCCATTCCGTTCCAAACCGAACCGCTAATAACTCGGTTTTCACCCTCTTTGAGGCGACCGGCAGTCAACTCATTCAGGTCAGCGCCTACGCGGGTTTTGAGCAACGTAGGCTCTTTAACCTGAGGACCGCCAAGTGCGATGACACGTTCAACATCAAGTTTTCCGGTGGTGAAGAGTTTGCCGATGGCGATGACATCCTGATAGCCCACGTACCAAGCCTGCTTGGTGCGCGTAACCGGATCCAAGAAGTGGATGTGAGTCCCAGGGTTACCTGCAGGGTGTTTACCCGCAAAGGTCTCATGCACCACGCCCGCAACCTGCGGAACGTCTAAACCGGGAGCCGAACAGAGGTAAACCTTCCCAGCACCTAGACAGGTGAGGACTGCCAAACCCTGCGCAAAGGCGTCAGACTGTTCAGAGATCACAACCTGCGGATCAACCGCTAGCGGGTTGGTATCGATCGCGGTAACGAAGATTGAGCTAGGCGTCGAGCCTAGAGCAGGAATCTTGCTAAACGGGCGTGTGCGCAGCGTTGTCCACATTCCTGAAGCGACTAGATTCTCTTCGACCTGTTGACGGCTCAGTGAGCCAAGCTGACCGGCGCCGTAAGAGGCAAACTCGACCGACTCTTCCACGTCGCTCAACTCAATCACTACCGATTCAAGCACACGGCGTTCACCGCGGTTGATCGCTTTGACAACGCCCGCGCCTGGTGCAGTAAACACCACGCCGTCGTTCTTCTTGTCGGCAAAGATCACCTGTCCCAGTTTAACCTGGTCGCCTTCTCTGACAGACATTGTCGGTTTGAGCCCAACATAATCTGTACCCAGAATAGCGACAGAGCTCACCGCCACATCCGCCGAAACGACCTGTGCAGGCTCACCTGTGATAGGTAGATCTAGACCCTTGTTGATCTTGATCATCTGCTATATCCAATCCCAAAAATTTTTCAGGCTTGCTGACTGCCCGCTTATTTTGTAATAAACCGACATAATTTAGACAAACCCACCCTAAATTCGCGCAGCATTATACCTGAGCACAAGGTTTTACCGCTACTGCACAACCAGCAAAGACGCCCACATTTCGCGGGGTAAAGGACCAAAAGCACCAACTAATTTGGCATAAGTTTGTTTGAGTTTGTTATATGTAATTAAGTTACATACACGCAACGCTTGAGAGAAAAGAGCCCAGCAAGGCTGGGCTTAGATGCAGATCAGTTTAAGAAGGGGCTCCAGGCGGGCTCACGCACATCACCTTGACGCGCCGGCATACGGAAGCGCACGAAGCCGTCTAATGAAACGGCTGAGAGCACACCCCGGGTACCCTCTTGCGTAGCGTACAGTACAACGCTGGCATTAGGTGCAATCGTCGGCGACTCCTCGAGTCCGGTCTCGGTCAGTATATCCAGACGATCGGTCTTGAGATCCAGAACCGCGACCGCGAACTTATTACCAGAACCGGCGGAGCGGTGAATCAGGGCTAAAAAACGACCATCAGGCGTTAGGCTCGCTTTGGCGTTGTAATTGCCCTCGTAGGTCAAACGCGTCAACTGGCGACTTTGAAGATCTAGGCGATAGATCTGCGGTGAACCGCCTCTGTCTGAGGTGAACACTAATGATCGTCCATCAGGCGCCCAGCTAGGCTCGGTATCGATGCCGTAATGATTTGTCACTCGCTGCAGATCATTGGTAGTGGTATCCAAAACGTAAATCTCGGGGTTACCATCCTTAGAGAGCACCAACGCCAACTGACGCCCGTCTGGCGACCAGGCTGGTGCACCGTTGATTCCTGCAAAGGATTGAATACGCTCACGCTTCCCGGAGGCTAAATACTGAACGTAAATTGCAGGCCGGCCCGACTCAAACGAGACATAAGCGACCTTCTTGCCGTCGGCTGACCAACTTGGAGACATGATTGGCTCTTGTGACTCCAGAATGATCCGGGGCCGGTTGCCATCCCAATCAGCCATCTCTAGACGATAGCGACTACGCTGATTGCCAAATTGCTCAGCAGTGACGTAGACAATACGGGTCGAAAAGGCGCCTCTATTGCCCGTCAGCTTTTCGTAAATTTTGTCAGCCATAAAGTGCGCTGCATCGCGCAATTGAGAGATGTCGGCCTCCAGCGGCTGAATCATCAAATTTTGCTCTTTAAGCACATCATAGAGCTCATAAACGATACTCACTCGAGTCTCGCTTACCGGCTCGATACGACCAATAACCAGAAAATCGGAGCGTGTCATGCGCCAATCACGAAAGAATACCTGTTCACGCACGGAGGGCAGCCCTAGCATGGCCGAGCGCGGCAAGGTGCTAAACAGACCTGATCGACTGAGGTCCTCATCGATGATCTGTGCAACATCCTCAGCAAGCGGCGCCGCACCCGAATAGTTAAACGGCACGACAGCGACCGGCGTGGGCTCTGATATACCCTGAGTCACCTCAACCACCAGCTCTGCTTTTGCCACCATTGGCAGCCACAGAAGCGCCAGCAGACCCAGCCTCAAAACACGTAAAATCACCATCTCAACCCCTCTGGTCTAAATGTTACCAGTATGCGCCTCAAACGCCGCTCAAACATAATCGGGTCGACGTCTGAAACTCGCTCAAACCGCTCGACCCGGAACACAGCCTGCAGCGCAGACCGATCGAATGCATCATCACCACTGGATGTTTCTATATAGGCCTGATCAATCTCACCGCTTGGAAAGAGATTGATCGCTACAACCGCACTCATACCGTTGCGTGCGGTCGAAGGTATTCGCCACGCCTGCTGCAACAGGCCCTGAATGTACCCTTGGATATCACCTACGACTCGATTCGCCTGCTCCTCGGCAGCGGCTTGTTGACGCGCGGCTTCCTCTGCTCGGCGTTTTGCTTCTGCTTCAGCTTTCAACTTAGCTTCGCGATCCGCTTTAGCCTTTGCTTCCGCTTTGCGCTTCTCTTCAGCCTTACGCTTTGCCTCTGCTTCGGCCTTAGCTTTAGCATCTGCCTTCGCTTTTGCCTCGGCTTTTGCTTTGGCATCGGCTTTCGCCTTGGCCTCAGCCTTAGCTTTAGCTTCGGCTTTGAGGCGAGCCTCCTCTTTTGCTTTAGCATCTGCTTTGAGTTTTGCTTCAGCCTGCGCTTTTGCCTCAGCTTCGGCCTTACTCTTGGCTTTCTGCTCAGCTAACTGCTTTTTCTGAGCTTCAGCCTTAGACGCCGCTTTCTCTTCGGCCTCTGCGCGCGCACGCTCTTGCTCCTTCGCCTTCGCCTCTGCCTGCTTTTGCTGCTGCAACTGCCGCTCTTTTTCAGCACGTTGTTTTTGCAGCTCAGCCTCTTTGGCTTCTGCCTCCTCAGCTAGCTTACGCTGCTCTTGCGCTTGATCCTTAGCCGCTTGCTTGTCACTCAAGGATGCCAGATCGACCATCTGCGCTTGAATATGCCGAGGCCGCTCTGTTTGGCTTTGTGCCTGCCCGATCCAAAAGCCGGAGATAACGACCAGCACAACCAGATGAACGAGCGTGGCAAATGCGGCGGGTAGGATGTAACTCTGATCAAAACGCACCGGCTACTCCGTCACCAGCCCGACCCGTTCGGCCCCGACTCCCTGCAGCAGAACCATAAGGCGCACAACCTGCTCGTAACTTGCGCTGCGGTCTCCACGAACCAACAACAATTTGCCCGGGTTAACCTGAATAATCTGCCCGATCAAAGTCGCAATATCATCGGCAGTGCGGGGTCGCATCTCATCTTCACCTAAATTGACGAAGTACTGACCCTGCGCATCGACACTGACAATTAATGGCTCGTTGTCCTCAGTTTCAACCGGTTCTGCCGCCGCTCTTGGTAACTCAACACTGACCCCTTGGGTAAGCATCGGGGCCGTTACCATAAAGATGATCAACAGTACCAGGGTAACGTCAATGTAGGGCACTACGTTGATGTCTGCGTTGAGTTTACGTTTGCTGCGCGCTCGTCTAATCATGCCCACCCCAATCAACCGCTAGCGTGAACGCGGCGATAGAGAATGCTTGAAAACTCATCAGCGAAGGTTTCGTAACTCGCCAGCAGACCGTCTGACTGCGCTGAAAAGCGGTTATAAGCGACAACTGCGGGGATTGCCGCAAAGAGACCGATCGCCGTCGCTACTAGCGCTTCGGCTATGCCAGGTGCCACCGAAGCGAGGGTTGCCTGCTGCACATTGGCCAAACCACGAAAGGCGTTCATGATCCCCCAAACGGTTCCAAATAGGCCGACATAAGGGCTAGTTGATCCAACAGTCGCAAGGAATGGAAGATGACGTTCTAACCGCTCCTCTTCACGCGACATGGCGACTCGCATCGCGCGCTGAACGCCATTCATCACCACATCAGGGTCTGCAGCACCGTGCTGCGTTAACCGGGTAAACTCTTTTAGTCCAGCGCGAAAAAGATTTTCCGCGCCGCTCTCTAAGTTGGGATTTGCATTCGCCTCGCGGTACAACTGACCCAGATCGATCCCAGACCAGAATCGATCTTCAAACGCTTTGAAGGCTTTCTGAGCTTTGGAGAGCGCAGCACGACGTTGGAAAATCATTACCCAAGAGAGAAAGGAGGCGGCCATCAAGGACAACATGACCAGCTGGACAATGAAACTCGCTTCCAGCACCAAACTCCAAATCGACATCTTATCGTCCACACACTACTCCTGTTCAATCCACGCTTGAGGCACCTTTGCCCGCATAGTATCTATCAAATCTGATGGCCAACGCCGAGGTGTAAGCTTAACCGGATCGACACATATCACCTCTACCTGAGCCTCGCTCAGGGGCTGCTGTGAACCAGCATCTACAATCCGCTGAGCAAACTGAAGGCGCGCACCTTTGATCCCTTGGATGCTCGTATGAACACAAAGTTCCTGATCCAATCGCGCGGGCGCCTGGAACTTTATATCAGCTCGGCCCACAACAAAAATATACCCGGCATCCATTAACTGCGCCTGTGACCAACCCGCGGCCCGCAGACACTCAGTTCGAGCACGTTCCATAAATTTTAGGTGGTTTGCATAGTAGACCAGACCACCAAAGTCCGTATCTTCTATATAGACCCGCATCGGCCAGTGAAAGGCCATAAAATCCCCCTAAAATTGCAACGCGGCTTCACACACAGCAACGCCGAATCACAATAACAGCGCCGCTGATTTATACAAGCGCTACCCTTACACGCGCCAACCTTACAAGCGCTACCCGCCACCCAG